>JAEEGK010001998.1_pt1 | contig 51152 bp, 30 predicted proteins | sample 8958771 | NCBI WGS metagenome assembly JAEEGK01 (sample SAMN16246547, study PRJNA631951) | gut metagenome | biome: gut microbiome; feature: rumen; material: SC-attached | host: Bos | place: Iran: Karaj | collected 2018-10 | reverse complement strand
AATTTAATAAGACAATATATTTATAATAATTAATATAAATTCAAAATTTAAATATCTTAAAAAAAATAAAAAATTAGAGTGGGTCAAATTGACCCACTCCGACAGTGAATTGGTTAATTCACATTTAAAAATTATTTTTATTCAAAAAATCAGAATCGATGAATTTTTATTATAAGAATTTGTGGGACAATCAATTAAAAATAAATTATTACAAAAATTATATTAAATTAAAAAAATATAAAGTATATATAAAATGGAACCCGCCAATGAAATAAATACAAATTCTGATCAAAACATTGATTATAATTTGTATAAAGATAATCCAGATAAATTATTTTTATTGGCAAATGAATTTTTTAATAAAAATGAATTTGAAAAAGGATTAGAAATACTTGAAAAATCATTAAACTTAGCAATTGAAAAATATGGTAGTGAAACAAAAATAGAAATGGCAAAATATTATAATGAATATGGAGGAGGATTAGTAAGAAAATTAATGGAAAATGACGAAATATTAAATTTACCAAATGAAGGATTAGAAAATCAAGAAAGTAAAATCAATGAAAATAATAATTTATCAAAGGAAAAAAATGAAGATGATGATAAAGAAATTGAACAAGATGATTCAGATGAAAATATTGCTTTGGAAAATTTAAGTGTTGCAAATAAATTATATACTGATTATTTAAAAGAATATGATAATAAGAATGTTTCAGAATTATCAGAAGAAATAATTGATTATTATCTTCAATTAGCAGATAATTATTATAATATAGGTTCTTTTCAAAGAGTTAAATCTGATTATCAAAGTGCTACAAATTTATTTGAAAAAGCAATATCAATAAGAAAAAAATATGATAATAAATGCTCAAGAAAATTAGCTAGTTTGTATTTTGAAGAAGCTCAAGTTTTAGATTTTGATCCTCATAAATGTTTATTAGTTCTTTTCAAAGCTAAATTAATTATGGAACATTATCTTAAATTAAGTTTAGAAAAAGTAAATTCAAAATTAAAAATAGAAATTAATGAAAATGATTTAGAATTAACAGAAATAAAAACAGATGATAAAAAAATATATTTGAATAGAAATATAATTGAAAGTGAAGAAATGAATAATGAAGCTAAAAAATATTCTGAAGTAGATGAATTTCAAGGAATAATTAAAGATATTTATCCTAAAATTGAAGATGTAATTCTTGAAATAAATGAATTTGCACAGTATAAAAAAGAAAAAGAAAAAATGAAACTTTTAAATCATGAAGAAAATAAATTTAATACTAATTATGATTCTTCAAAAGTTATTGATATTACTAAAACTTCTTTAATTAAAAAAAAAAGGCCAAGAGAAAAAGATCCTGATGAATTAGATATTGAAAGTGATAAAGAAAAAATTAATGAAAATCAAAACAACCCGTAAATTTATTATTTTTTATATTTTAATATTTTGATTAAATATTAACATTTTAATTATCCTTTTAATTTGTTTAATATTTATATAAATTTTAAAGGATGGAGGAAATAAACTTTTATATTTGAATTTATAATCATAATATTGATTATTTATTAAATAAGAAAAACAATAAAAAGATTTATTGGATTTTTAATTATTAAAATAACATTCCTTTTTTTTAAATATTATTATTTTCTTATTTAATTTATTTCAATTTTTTCTTAGAATTAATTTAAAAAATAATTTAAAAATTTCAAATAAATATAGTTTATTTTTAATCTATTTAAAAAAAAAGATTTATGGATTCAGATAAAATAACATTTCAATTCCAAATAAGATATGAAACAAATCAGGGAGAAAATTTATATATATTAGGTTCAGATCCTCGTTTTGGAAATTGGAAAGATCCAAAGTTTAAACTTCATTGGAGTGAAAATCATATATGGAAAAATTCGATAACAATATCAAAATCAGAAAATTACATAAAATATAAATTTGTATGTATAAATCAAGAAAAAATAAAAAGATGGGAAGAAGGTCCAAATAGAATATTAAGTCCAAAATATTTAAAAGGATTAAAAGTAGAAAATGGTGAATATATATTGGATTGTATGTGGAATCACTTTAAAATAAATTTTAATATTTATTACCCTTTAAAAGATGATAATGAATATATGCAAATTGTAGGAGATCCAATTGGATTGGGTAATTGGTTAAGAGAAGGAGAAAAACCAATTAAAATGGAACTTTCAAATATTAAAGAAATTATGGCTAAAGATGGAAATGTTATTAAAGGTCAATTTTGGAATATTACTGTTCCTATGAAAATTAATGATCCTGTTAATTATGATTTTCAATATAGATATTCTATTTATAATCCAGAAAAAAAAAATGCCATTTGGGAAAGAGAACCTAATAGACATTTAAAAATTTTATTTGATTTAGATTCTGAAGAAAATAAAGATTTAATTGATGACAATCCTGATGAAAATGTTTTTTTACAAAATTCATTTCTTGAAGAATTTGATGTTAATTTCGTTGCAAATTTAGTTTTTAATAAAATGGGAGATAAAAAAATATACATAGGACCTTATCCTCAAAGTTATAATGATTTTAGGGAAATAGCATCGAATAACATAGATTCAATATTAAATGTTCAAACAGATAAAGATTTAATATTTAGGCAAATAAATCATAAAGAACAATTAAAAGAATGTAAAGAATTAGGAATAGAAATAACAAGATATCCAATTGAAGATTTTAATGAAAATGATTTATTATTAAAATTAAAAGGAGCAGGAGATAAATTAAAAGAATTATTAGATAAAGGAAAAACAGTTTATGTTCATTGTACTGCAGGAATGGGAAGAGCTGCTGCTACTGTTGCTATTTATTTAGTTTTATATGAAGATTATTCTGTTGAAGATGCAATTAATTTTATCAAAAGTCACAGACCTGTTGCTTGTCCTAATGTTAAAGTCATTAATAAAGTAGTTGAACAATATAAACCTGATAAAATTGATATTCCTGATAATCCTACTGCTGTTTCTATTAATTTAAGAATGGAAGATAAAGTCACTAATTCAGATTTTGCTGAATCCATTTATTTGAAAAAATAAATGTATTTGATAATTTAAATAAAAAAATAAATAAATTAAAATAAATATAATTCAATTCTATGGAAAAAAAATATAAAAATTAATTTATAATAATATTTACAAAATTATACATCTTAAATAACTAAAAAATTTAAAATTACCTTAAAACAAAAAAAATAAAAAAACAAAAAAAATGAAAAACATTTCAACAACAATACTAATAATAACATCATTAATCTTAATTCCTAAAATAAATTTATCTAAAGTAGACTTCCTCCTTGCAATTCATGCAGGAGCAATAGACGAAAACCGTTCATCAATTTCCTTAGAAGAAGAGATAGAATATAAACAAGGACTTCTCGAAGCATTAAGAGCTGGATACAAAATATTATTAAACAATGGATCTCACTTAGACGCAGTAGAAGCATCATTAATGACAATGGAAGACAACCCAACATTTAATTCAGGAAAAGGAGCAAAAGTAAATCAAAAATTTCAATGTGAATTAGACTCTTCAATAATGGATGGCTCAAATTTAAAATGTGGAGCAGTAGCGTCAGTCCAAAGAATAAAAAATCCAATTTTAGCAGCTCGTAAAGTAATGGAGAAAACACGTCATGTTCTCTTAGTAGGAACACATGCAGATGAATTTGCTGAAAGTGAAGGATTGACAATGGTACCTAATTCGTATTTTATGACACCTAAAATGATAAAAGAATGGTATGAAGCACAGAAAAAATCATATAAGGAAATACCACAACATGAAACATGTGGAGCATTAGCATTAGATAAGAAAGGGAATTTAGCAGCAGGTACTTCAACAGGAGGTATCACATATAAGATGGCTGGAAGAGTTGGGGATTCTCCTATTATTGGAGCTGGTACTTATGCTAATAATGATTGCTGTGCTGTTAGTTGTACTGGACTTGGAGAAAATATGATCAGAAGGAGTGTTGCTTTTGATTTGAGGGCTAGAATTAAATATAAAAGTATTAGTCTTAAGGATAGTGCAATCGAAGTCATTCAGGAATTAGAACCTTTAACTGGAGGATTTATTTCTATTGATAAAGAAGGAAATGTTGAAATGCCTTTTAATTCTCCTGGAATGGCTAGAGCATGGGTTGATAATCAGGGAATTGCTCATATTTATTTGTTTAAAGAAGGAGAAGATTTGACTCCTAATGAATACCCTATTGATGAATAAAGTTTTTCTATTTTTTATTTTTATGTCAATATTCAATTTTTAAATGTGGTTATGAATATAGCCATGAATATATATATTGAAGGGATATATAGGATTTTATTTATTTGAAATTTAAATAGTTTCTATTTTATAGTTTGAATGTAAATAAACAAGGTAACAATATATATAAATTTATATTATTTTTAAATAATTTTTTTTGCTAATTTAATAAATTTATAATCAAAAATAGAAAAAAATAACATCTCAAAAAAAATAAAATTAATTATAATAAGTTAAAAAAAATATATCTTTTTAATTAAAAAAAATAAATAATGATGATTTTTCTTCAAACATTCTTTTTAATGGAGGTGTTTTTTGGGGAAAAAATGTTATCATTGAGCTTAATTGAAATATTTTCTCCTTTGTTACCGTAGTTTGGTTTGAAATTTCCCCCCTGGACAATAAATTTCGTCAAATTTGAGGGGGGAAATTTCAACGCAAACTATGGTAATTGAAGTTCTTGAAATTTTTTGTCAAAATCAAAATCTTTTGTACATGGAACTTTAAACATTCATATGTTTCTTGAGTTATTTTTGACCAAAAATTTGGCTATTTGCTCTTGTTTTTGGTAGAAATTCAAATAATTGTTTTATGGATGACGTATATAATGTTCATAGACCTTTATTAAATCCATATTTAGAATGTTGTGTCATATGAAAAGAGTTTCTGAAAGTTGTTCTGATTGGGAATTAAATTTTCAGAAGTTGAAAATTCTGTTAAAAAAAGATTTGAATTAAGAAAAACTTATGTTCATTATGATGAGAAAATGGAAAAATGAGTTAAAGAAAGAAATATTAAATTTAATAAAGGAAAAGAAGAAAGTATAAGTGATATTCAGAAATTTGAAAGTAATGAAAAAAAATATAGAAAAGCAGCTTTAGAATAAGTTGAAATATCTTATAGAATTATGTTCAAATTCAAAATTTGTTAGATTTAAGATAGTTGGAATTTTTTAGAATCTGAAAGAATTTTTTTCAATAATTGTCCTTAAATTATGACTTATTTTGATATTATATCTCTAAAAATAAAAAGATTAGAAAATAGTTTTCAAAAAACTCTAATTAATTACAATTCAACTGATTCATTAAGAGGAAGAAATATATTAAATAAAGTAAATATGAAAGCAAATTCTCTAAAGCAGAATTTGTACTTACTGGAATAATTCCAGGTTCTTCAAATAGGAATAAATGTACACCTGTAAAACAAGAGAAAAAAATACTTTAAATGATAATAAAAAAGGAGGAGGTGGTGATTGACAAATGGGTAATCTAATGATAAATCCCTTTAATCAAAATATAATAAACAAAATCCTTTTAGCAATAATAATATTCAGAGAATATAAATATGAATAATAATAATCATTATCCAGCAAATACTTATTATGGAGGTAATACTTATAATATTGATAATAATAATTATATTAGAGATAATCCAAATCCTTATGTTAAAAATAATAATAATCCTTATCCTTTGGAATCAAATAATAATACTAATGTAAATTGCCAGATAAACCTTTTTCATCTGAAACCAATAACAATAATACTCTTATTAATCCTTATGAAACTGAGGATCTTAATCCTTATAGAGGAAATAATGATATAGTTCTAAGTCCTTATCAAGGAAATTCTAGTGATAATATTAATGAAGATTTATTCCAAAAAACTGGAAATAATTAAATATTTGAATAATAACTTAATATAAATGAAAAACATTATCTTTTAAATAATAATCAAAAAAAAATATGTGGTTTTTTTTCAAAATTATATAAATAATAAAGTGTAAAATATAAATATTATTTAATAATTAATTATTAATATTTCATATTTAGAATCAAATATAATTAAACCTTAAAAAAAAGATTGTTAAATCAAAATTATTAAAATTAATATTCAATAATGAATAATTGGGTTTTCAAATAATCATATTATAAAAAATCATTTTATTTTATTAAAATATTCATTGATTAATAATAATTTGAAGATATTTCTTATAATATTAAATTGATTTAAATGAATTTTAAACAATCAAATTAAACAATATTAAATATTTATGATATCTTTTTGAACAACATTTTTCACCAAAAAATAAATTTGCAATAAGTTCCAATTGATAATTAAAATTATCTTTTTTATTCATATTACAATTATATTTATTTTATTGTATATTATAAATATTAAAAAATTTAAAAAAATTCTATTTTTCTAATCTTAAAATAAAATAATTATTGAAGAATTGAATTATACTATAATTTTATACATTGATTTCAGGTAATAAGAAATCTCCTTCCCCATATAAATTATGAATCTTTAAATAACTAAGTATACTAAAATATCTTATCAAAATATCTTTATATTTGTTAGGTATTTCATTATCTTTTCCTATTATTTTCGGGTCAAAAACTAATAAAGAATTATTGTTATTGTCTGAAATATTAATTAATACAAAAGGTTTATAACACCAAACAATTTCTGATTGTAAATAATAATAAACAATAACATATTTATCATCATCCATTTTGTTAAAAAATATTGATAAAAAATATAATTTTCTTGAAGGTTCAATTAAATCAACTTTTTTCCATATATTTTTTTTAAATCCAATGTTTTCAACATAATTTCCAACTTTTTCAAACTTTTTTTCATCAAAGGTAAAAGATAAAGAAAACTTGTTTGTTAATTCATTTTTCAATTCTTTTTTTATAAAATTTAAACTTTCTTTCTCATCTTTAAATATTTTAACTTCAAGTACTTCTGAAGATAGTTTATCGAATTTGGCAGCTAACATATAGTCATAAGGAGTCTTTAGACAATTATTAAATCTATCAGGTATTGTTTCTCTCATATATTTTAAATTCACATTTGCATCTTCAAAATCATTTTTTATTTTTTGATATATATCATAATTTGCAAATAAATTATCTATTGATTTAAATATTTTTTCTCTAACTTCAACATTATCATTTACAGCTCTTGTATTGGGCAAATCAATTGAGATTATAATTTGGAATAAAAACAAAAAAATCAATGCTTTGGACATTTTTATTTATTATATATCTTTTTAAGGTTTTTTATATTTAATATAATTTAATATATATAATTTAAGAAAATAAATATTAACAATAACTAATATATTTTTTTATTTTAAAAATTTTAATAAAATTAGTAATATATAATTGGATATTATCTATTGAATTGATATAATAATAATTAAAAACTACATTTTTTGAATAAAAAATAATTAAAAAAATTAAGTTAAAATTATAAAATTATAATACTAAAGTATTAAAATAATTAATGAAATATAATAAATGTTAAGTCTTCTTTATTATTATATAAATAATTTGAATTATTTTAATAATTTTTCTTAAGAAATCATATAAAAGATAATAATTTTAATTTTTTTATAATGAAAATAAAATATCTTCTTTTAATATTAATTCCCTTATCATCATCAATAATAATAAATTTAGATCCAAACAAAGATTTATTAACTTCAACAGATTCAGACTCAACATTTTCATTTTATGTTTCATTAGACCAATTACCAAATAATTCATCTGGAGTTATTAATGTTTTCCCAGAAACTGAATTTTCTTTAACTCCATTAATCAAAAAATTTTCTGACAATGAAAAGAAAGCTCAATCTTTTAAAGAAAATGAAGATGAAATAGATAAAATAAAAATAGAATCTTTTTCTGATGGAAAAAGATTCAGAATACTTTTCAAAAAAACTTCAAAAAAAGAGCATTTTCTTTCAGTTCAATTTAGGAAAGATAAATCAACAAAAATTTATTTTTCTCCTTCTAAATTATTTTCTCATAAAGAAACAAATGTTCATGATATTATAGAAAAAGCACACAAAATTAAATCAAAAAATCCAATATATTTTTATATCAATTTAAAAACTTTAATGGAATATAGAGAATATGAAATAACTCAAACTGGGAATTCTCAAATAACATTTTTCACAGAAAATCAAGATTTGGCTCCATTAAATATATATCATATTGATGAAAATATAAATACATTTAATTTAAATGAATTAATTCAAATGCAAGAAGATAATATGATTATGGAAATTTATAATGAAGTTGAAGCTACTGAGACTTTTATAGCCAAACATACTGCTTTTGAATATTATGAAAGTTTAAATTGGGAAATGAAAGATCTTTTAATTTCTACTCATCAAATTATTCCTAAGAATAAAGATGATATTCATAAATTCATTTTAAATAAAGATTCTTTAACTGGAAAAAAAAGTGAAAGATATTTTGTTAATATAGTTCATTTAAGTGGAACTTACAATATTGATTATAATTTATATGGAAGAAATGAAATAACAGAAATTAAATATGATAAAAATATTCATAAAGGAAATAATTTAATTCCTGTGAAAGGAGATCAAACATATGTTTTTAAAATAGTTTGTTTAAGTAAAGTTTGTCTTCTTAATTTTGAATTAATAAAAACAAATACAGATAAAATAAGTGAATTTAAATTTAGTTATTTTACAAAATATTTTTATTTATATGTTGAAAATAAAAAAACTTTTCAATTACCTGTAGAAGATGATTATATTTCTGCTTTAAATTCTGGGAATTATAAATTATATATGACTGATAAAAAAGGAAATCCAAAAGAAATAGAAAATGTACGTAAAATAAATGAATTTATTCCTTTAGTAGGAAATAAAATTGAAATAATAGTTAATGAACCAACTTTATTTTTAGTTTATCATAATGTTAAAGAATTTAAAAGCCCTTATGATGATTTATCTAAATTTAAGGATGTTATTGGATTCAGATATCATATTAATAGTATTCATGAACATGATTTAATTTCTGCATATTTATTTAAACAACCTTTTAATGTTAAAGATTTTACTTATAGTTCTCATTTAAAAAAAGTAGTTGGAAAATTACTTCATTTTAAACAGTATCTTAATTTTGACTTTTTTAATCCTTATTTACATTATGATAGTGATGTTGATAAAAATAAAATTTCACTTTCTACTTGTAGATTTGAGAGAAATCTAATTGAAGATAATATTGATTTATTATTTTATACAAATAAAACAAATACTTTAAAATTAAGAGAAATGAATAAAATTGATTTAGTCAAAGATAATAAAACTAAATTTTTATTGCCATTAGATCATGATATTAGAAATGAAATAATTGATGATTATAATTTAGTTATTATTATTAATAAAGGATTCAAAGGAGATATTTTATTTTCAATCGCAGATTATATTGATTATTTCAACGATACTTTTGATAAAAATGAAAAATTATCTTTTGATAAAAACGGAAGAGCTGTAATTATTATTTCTGATATTAATCTTGCTAAAGGAATTAGATTTGAATCTAATATAGATACTTATTTATTGGTTTATTATACTTATATAAAAAAAAGTGAATTAAACTTAGTTGAAGGTAATAAATTTGATATAAATATTGTAAATAAAAATGAAAAAGAAGTAGAATTTTCAATTTCTCCTTTTTTAAAATCAATTGGTGTTGATTCTGAATATAATATATATAGATGTGAATTAAATGATAAAAATGATTTAAACGAAATTATTAAAAGTAAACCTCTTTCAAGTTTTTATGATGCAAATGCAAAAGATAAAATATCATTTAAAGTTCCAGTTGAAAGCAAAAAGAAATATTATATTATAGTTATGGCACATTCATTAGATAAAACTCAATTAGATAAAGGTATTTATACTATAGAATATGATCCAGATAATATTCCAATAAATATTAATTTATTAGTTGGAATTAGTGCTTGTTGTATATTTATTATTGCTTGTTATTGTTTTTGTTGTGGAAAGAAAAAGGAAAATGATTCTAATGAAAAAGGGCATGAATTAGAAGATTTAGACAATTATAAAAAAGTTTAATTTAATCTAAATTATATTATTAAGGTTATTTAACATTTAAATTTAATAAATTTATTTTAATTGATGTTTCAATATTTGGAAAATTAATTAAACATTTTAAAATGATTGTAAATTTTTCACTTTATATATATATTAAAATATTATAACATTTTTCTAATATTAATTTAATTTAACCTTCAAATAATAATTATTAAATTTATTTGTTTTCATAAATTTAAACTTACTTTAATTAACTTTTATTTATTTGTATTTTGGATTTGAGGTAAGTTATTCGTTACTGTTTGTGGGTTATTTTGTTGAGTAATTGCTAATCTTTTTTTTGGGTTAATTCCTTTATTCATATATTGAGAATAAATTCTTTTTACATATTTACCAAAAAATGCACCAGACATATCTGAATCTATATGAGATTTATTTTTTGAAGAACTAAAATTTTTAAAACCAAATAATTTGAAAATTTTCTCATCTTCTTCATTATATTCATTATCTTCTTTTGATTCTTTTAATTTCTTTTTTTTTTGTTTTTTTCCCATTTAAATTAAAAAAAGAATTAAATAAATTATAATTAAAAAATAAATATTACAATATAATAATTATAACACAGTAAATATATTAATTAAAAAATAATTATTAAGTATTTATCAAAAAATAAAAAATCGTTTTTTATTAAATTGGGAATGGAGGAAAAAGAAGAAACTTTTTTTGAAATAAATTCTGAATTTTACAAATTTTCAATGAACTCAAATAAAAACCAAAAATTAACTATTAAAATAACAAAAGTTCATTCAATCATTCCAATTGAATATCAATTAGAAAAGAATCATGAAGAATTATCATCTTTAATTCCATATTTTAAAGAATTTTCTCAAATTGATGATATATATGATTTTATTCAAAAAACAATAAAAGAAAAAAAATATTCAGTATCCTTAAATGATGATTTATCAAATTTTAAATTAACATTACTCCCAATTAGCTTATTAGAACCATTAAATATATTAATTCCATTAATTGAAGAAAATAAAGATTCAATCATTCCCAATTTATATTCAATAATATTAAAAATGTCATCTCAAATAAATACATTAACAGAAAAGATAAAAAAATTAGAAAACGAACAAGTAACTCAAAAACAATTGAATGATTCCAATGAAAGAATAGAGCAATTAACAATAAAATTAAATAAAGTTAATTCAATGACATTAAACGTTCATAATGATAATCAATTTTTTAATAGAGTGCAAACAGTAATGTCAAATAATATATTAATAAATTGGAAAGAAGAAACAGAATTATTTCGTTATTGGATAAATCCAAATGGACAAATAAAATTATCTTTAATATATAAAGCAACAATTGATTCAGATTATGCAAAAGCCTTTCATGAAAAATGTGATTCTCATGCACCAACATTAACAATAATTAAAACAGATAAAGGAATTAGATTTGGTGGATTTACTACTGAAACTTGGAATTGTGATAAAGAATGTAAAGAAGATGATAAAGCTTTTTTATTTAATTTAGATATTAAAAAAAAATTTGATATTAGACAAAAAGCTCCTTTTGCTATTTATTGTAAAAGTAATTTCGGTCCTACTTTTGGAGAAGGATTTGATTTATATTTATGTGATAATTATATGGGATTACATGGAAGTTATAGTAATTTTCCTATATCTTATGGAGAATGGGCTTCAGGAAATGAGTTAACTTTAAAACACTTTAATTTTAATATTGCTGATGTTGAAGTTTATCAAATTGAATATGTGTAATCTCATATAAAATAAATATTAAATTTTGTTATAATAAATAATAAATTTATTTTAAATTATAATTTTATTATTTTTTTTTAATTTTTTTAAATAATTATTTATTATTTATTCTAAAGTTATGTTTAATTGTGATATTAATTTAGAATATTGTTGTTGAAGGTCATTTATTTCTTTTAAAGGGGTTATAGATAATTCACTTGTTTTTTCGTTAAATACAGAATCAAATAATGATGTTCTTTCATAAAAATTTGAAAAAAAAGCACTTATAAAATTCATAAATTGATTTAAAAGATTTGCAGTATAAGCAATGTTTTCTTTTAAAATTTCATTTTTTCTAAATGTATATATATTAATGTCATTATTGTAAATTGATCTGAATATATTAAATATTTCTCCTATTGAAGGAATAATAATATTTTCCATTATTTTAAAATTTCTAAAACAAATATAAATATTTTGATTATCTTTTATTACCATTTTAATTAAATCCATTACTTCTTCAATTTCATATGTTTTTTTTTCCATTTCATCATTAATTTTATCTTTAATTGTTTTTGACATAAATATACTAAATCTTTTTTGATTCTCAATAATTATATTAATTTCATTTTCTATATTATCTTTTATCCAATCATAAAGTGATCTATTTTTAAGTGAATCATAATGATAACTTTTAAGCATTTCATCATTAAATTCACTTACTTTTTGAATTATTTTAACTTTATCAATATAATTTAAACCTGATAATTGTAGATTTTCATTTGAAATACAATACAAATTAATTTTAGATAATAAAATATTTGATATATATTTTACCATTAATAAAATTTCAAAATTTTCTGATTCATTTGTTGAAATCAAATTAAATAATTCAGAAATATTTGAAATACATTTTGATATATATGATATAACTGTATCAATAATATCAATAAGATTTTCTTTATTTTTTTTATTATCATTTAAATTATAGTGATTCAATAATAAAGTGATTAATCTTTTAAATATAAGATTAGAAATTACTTCTTCTTGTTTTTTCTGTAATTTATTAATATTTCCATGATTTCCTTCTTCCTTATAAAAAGTTGAGATAGAGGAAATCACTGAAATATATTTTTTTATTAGATTATAATTATTATTTTGTTTAATATTTTCAAATATTCCAAGTAATAATTTTCCATCAAAAATAGGAAATTTTATAGAAATAAAAGCATTTTCTATTTCACTATAATAATTATTTACAATTGTATTGTTTAGAATCTCTTTTTTAAATGAAAAATCAATTAATTGTGAATTCATAATTATTTTAAGTGCATCTAATATTTCTTCAATATTATTTTTATTTTTAATATAATCTAATTTTTCCATAATTAATAAAGCCTCTTCTAATAAATCTAAAGATACTTCATCTAACTCTTTATTTGCTGAATACTCTTCAATCATTTCTTTAGGAATTTCCTTAATAATTTCTTCTAATTCTTGATTTTCTTGTTTTTCATTATCAATCTGATTATTTAAATCTTTTATTTGTTCTTCAATAATTGTTTCTGAAGACATAAAAAGAATAATTAATTAATTAATAAAGAATAAATAAAAATTAAAAAATCAAAAATTTTAAAAATGAGTGAACTTGAAAATGAAATAGAAAGAATAACAACTTCATTAAAGCCTCTATGTGAAAAAATGAAAGAAGCATTTCATTTGCCTCCATATCATTACATTGAATTATTTATTTATTTTAATAATTTTATTGAAGAAGAAGATTCAATTTCAAAAGAAAGTTTTATTTCTGCAAATTCTTCTCTTGCTCAAGCAGATAATGAAGATGAAGAATATTTTGATGCAATTAGTGAAGACATTTATAATAAATTAACTGACTCTAATTCCATATATCTATTTGAATTATATGCTTTTTTAAAAGGCATTTCTACGAATAATGAATTAAATGATAATATTTTATTTAAAATTTTAGATAAAGATGATAAGGGCTATATCGATTATTCTGATGTTGAAGTTTTAATTTCTAGTTTTGAAGATTTTATAAATGAAAAATATGATTGGACTGATTTTCAAGAAAGTTTTGAAGGAAAAAAAATAACAAAAAGAAATCTAGGACAAGGAGAATTTGATGTTTCATTGATTAATTTATTTAATGCCGCTGAAAAAATTATTAATAAGAAAATTGAAAAATCATATAATTTATTTAAAAATTTGGAAAATAAAAATATAGATACGGATAATGAGAATGAAAATGAAGATGAAGATGAAGATGAAGATGAAAATGATGATAATGATAATGAAGCAATTTCTGAAAAAAAAAATGAAAAAAAAAACGACTCTGATAATAGAAATAGTGAAACCAATAATAATAGTATTCAAAATTCTGATAAGAAAAAAAATTTAAATCAAATAAATCAAATTACAATTTACAATAAAAGTTATGATAATATAAATTATGAAAATATCGATTTTGAATCATCAGAAAATATTAATATGACCATAGAAGACATAATATTTGATAAAAGAAAAGAAAATTTAGTAAATCAAATTAAATTAACTTCATTTTTATATGATTTAACATTAAAAGAATTTATATCTGAATTTGTAAAATATAAAAATGAAATTTTTGACAAAATGAAATTTATAAATACAATATTAGATATAATTAAAAAAAAAACTTCAAATTTATTTAAAAATTCAGTTCAAAAATTGGCATTAAGTATGTTGTTTCAAATAATAGATATAAATCATAATAATAAAATATCATATTATGAAGTAATGGGAGCATTTTTATTTTTAACAAAAGCAACAAATGAAGAAAGATTATTAGAATTTTTCAACTATTCAAAAAATGAATTAACTGAAATTATATGTGGAGCTCTTTCATTATATTTAAATTCACATATTATAAAAGATTATAATATTTTAAGTAGTATTTTTGTTGATTTATGTGCAGATAAAAGAATGAAAAATCCATATGAATTAATTTCTTGGATTTTTCAAGAAGATAAAAATGATGAAAAGAATAATAATTATCAAGATTCTTTTTTAAATGATGAATTAAATGAAAGTTATATTAATAATTATTCTGAAAGTAAATCAGAAGCTTTAAAAGCACTTAATGAAAAATTTTTGGAAGCAAAAAAAGTTTTTTCCAATGAATTAGAAGAATTATCTATTATTGATGTTACCCAAGAATTATTAAATCATTCTTTATTAGGTCAAATTAATAATTTTCAATTATCTAGTTTATTAGAAGTTCTTTTAAATTGGAAATTTGGTGATGTTAAATCTAAAGAAAGAATTAAAGTTAAAAATGATTTTATTTCTTTTATTGAAAAATATTTCGATTTTTCACAAAATGAATTAATTGATATTACAAATTTACATTCTTTATTTCTTTTAATGTTTACAGGAACTACTATTGAAAAAATTAGAAGTATTTTTAATATTTATGAAATTAATGAAAATGATTTATTTGATGTTGATGATTTCATTGATTATTTATCAAATTTATTTAATTTTTTACTTAAAGAGATGAATATTAATGGTGATATTTCATCAAAAAGTTTAGCTGAAATTTTTGTTAAAAATGTAAATAAAGGAAAAAATAAAATCTCACTTATTGATTTAGTTCAAAGTTTTGAATATATTGTATTGGAGTGATATATTTTCATATATAAAGTATTAATTATTAAAAGGATTTTTTTTTAAATTTTATTTTCTATATTTTGAATTTATAAATAATTATTTTTTTTTGGTTTCTAAATGTGTGATTGTATTTTAATAACTGCAAAAAAAATTATAATTTTGATTTAAAAATAAATAAGAAAAATATAATATTATTCTTCAATAATTTTATTCTGATACGGTAAATAAATTATGAGTAATTAACATAATTTATTATAAATACAAAACATAAGTAATAAAAAATAAAAAAAATTAACTTCTTCATATGTTTATATTTTTTAAATAAAATTTCCATCTGATTAATTTTATTAATAAATTAAAAAAAATAGATATTAATGGGAAAATTAAAAAAGAAAAAGAAATCTAATTAAATTAAATTTGAATTAGTAAATATAAGTAAAAATTAAAAAGATTTTTTTAAAATTTACAAATATGAGTGTGGTTATTTAAATTCAGAGAAAATGTTGGAATTTGATGGTATGATAAATTTAGATAAAAATTATTGATTTAAGAGAACTATCTTACTTAAAAGAAATTTTATTATAAATTATATAAAACTGATATTAATATCTATTGAAGTAACCTTATTGATAATCAAAAAATTTATTCTAAAATTAAGTCTATCAAAAAAATAATAAAATTTTAAAAAATTGGACCAGAGAAATTTCTATGTTTAAAATTTATAATAATGTGATATATGAAAGTTTTAGTATAATTTACACTATATTATAAATAATTGAAAATAATAATATTTTTATAATTTTAAAAAATAAATTATTTACTAGTTTTTTCACTATAATTATTATTTTTGGAAATATTTTAATTTATTTTTAATAAAAATGAATAAAAAAGATAATTTTCAACAGACATTTTCTTCTATTAGAATTAAAGAAATAAATAAAAAAGACAAAAAAAAGGTTACACCAAATAAACAAAATAAAATAATTAAAAAATATTATTCAAACAAATCGATTAATGATAACAATTTATTTTTTCAATCAAATAAAAATATTTTATATACCCAAAAACCTTTTGAAAATAATACAAATTGTATAACAAAAAGAAATAGTCAATCAACGACAAATAGAATTTTTAGAAATGGAAAACAACAGAAATATATTCAAAGTTCTCATAACAATTTAATATTAACAAAAAAAAATAATTATCATAATTCTAAATCAAAAAATTTAAATTTATATTCAATTAATGAACAATCAAATAATTCAATAAGAAAATCTTATAATTATTCTCATAGTAAAACTCAAAATTCAATGAATTTAAATAATAGTAAAAGTAATGTAAATTTAAAAACAATAATTTCACAAAAAATAAATAGTGAAAATAATTTAAATTTATTACAATCACCATTAAGAAATATATCTATAAATAATAGTTATAAAAAATTAGTTGCTGCAACTAGTGAAAAAGAAAAAAAAAGAGATTCAATTCTTAAACATTCTTATCATTCTAAAAGTCATTCTTTTAATAATATAAGAAATACTTCTTCAAGTCAAAGAAAAAATAGAAATCAAAAATTTAAACATCCAAATAATTATTCTTTATCAATTTCTAATATAAAAAAATTTGAAAATAATAATATCAGTAATAATACTTTAAGCCATAGTAATATAAAAGAACCATCAAAAATAAAAAATAAAAATTTAAATTCAATGTTAATTGGAAATTCATTTTCTAATGCTAAAAATAAATATGGGAATTTAATTAAAAAAAGTTATATTAATATTAGTACATTATCAACAATAAATACTTCAAAATTATCAAATAATAAAAAATTATTGTTAAATAATTCAACTGATAATTTTAATTTGAAAAGTGTTAATAATATAAATAAATCAAAATTATTATCTTCTCAGAATCAAAAACCAAAATTAACAATTAAAGTGAATAGAAAACCTCAAAAAGTTATAAAAACAATTTTGCATACTAAAGTATATAATAAAGAAAAGAAAAATAATTCTTCAAAAAGAAAAATATTTTCAAATCAAATAAGTAAAAAAAATTTGTTATCAAATCATAATAATAATAATTTCATGGAACCTAAATATATTCTATATAAATATCATAAATTTTTAACAAAAGAAGAAATTCATGAATTACAAAATTACTCAAAAAAAATATATTTTTTAGGTTTAATTCCAAAAAGATTATTAAATAAAGAATATACTTATATAAATTTAAATAAATCAACTTCTGAAGAAGAAAATAAAAGATTAATAACAAATAATTTAGATGAATCGACATATTTGTTTAGAGATAGATCAATGAAAAATAAAATAAATGAATATTCATTAAAAGAAAGTAAACAAGATTCAGAAGGAAATTATAAAATAATAAAAGGAGATCATTTAGATTATAGATATGAAATATTAAATATTTTAGGACAAGGTTCTTATGGAGAGGCTATTAAATGTTATGATCATAAAAAAAAAGAAAATGTTTGCATTAAAATAATAAAAGCAAATGAAAAATTTAAAAATCAAGCAATGATAGAAATAAAAATTTTAGAACATATAAGAGATAATGATATAAAAAATGAATATAATATTGTGAAATATTATTCTTATTTTACTTTTAGAAATCATATTTGTTTAGTTTTTGAATTATTAGATATAAATTTATATGAACACATAAAAAATAATAATTTTCAAGGTTTTGATATTAAAAAAATAAAACAATTCACAACAGAGATATTATTTTCTTTATTTTTTTTAAAAAATCAAAAAATAATTCATTGTGATTTAAAGCCTGAAAATATATTATTGTATAATAATAATAATAATGTAAAAGTGATAGATTTTGGTTCTTCATGTTATGAAAAAGAAAAAATGTATTCTTATATTCAAAGTAGATTTTATAGAGCACCAGAAGTAATTTTAGAACAAGGATATAGTTATGAAATTGATATGTGGAGTTTAGGTTGTATTATATGTGAATTATTTACTGGATTTCCTATTTTTCCAGGTGAAGATGAAAGAGACCAATTAAATTATATTATGGAATATTTAGATATTCCTCCTAATGATTATATTAATATTAGTAGGAAAAGAAATTTATTTTTTGATAAAAATTATTTCCCTTTTCAAATTCCAAATTCAAAAGGTAAAATAAGGAGACCTAAAAGTAAAAATTTTAAGGAGTTTCTTCAATGTAATAATGAAAGTTTTATTGATTTTATTAAAAAATGTTTAAAATGGGAACCTAAAAATAGATTAAGTCCTGAAGAAGCTTTATTTCATTCTTTTATTATTAATGGAATGAGTAGTGATAAATTAATCAATCATAAAAATAAAATTAAACAAATTAAATTATTAAGTAGAGAAAAATCTAAAAATAGGATTAAAGGAAATAAAAGTACTTTAAATTCAATTAATTCAATTTCTAATTTGTGTTTAAATATTTTATTGAATAATTCTAAAGAGAAATATAATAAAATGAAGAGAAATAGTGAAAGTTGTTGTAGTAGTTACAGAAAGAACAGAAAGAATCCCAACAACAATTTTAAAATGTGGAAAGATATATATAATAATTTTTATCAAATCAGTAATCCTTCTTCTTTGAATTTAATTAATAAAAATACAATTTCTAATTCAATCAGCTTACAAAAAAATAAAATAAAAAAGGGAAATAATATGAAACAATTATATACAAGGAAAAAAATTGTTTCTTATTTGGAATTATCTGAGACATAGTCATGAATATTAAATATTTGTTCTTTATTATACTTCATATAAATTTTTTGTATTTTTATTATATAAAGCATTATAAGAATAATTTGAATTTATTTAATTCAATAATTTATTTTTTAATGGATATATTTAAAATTCAAATAAAATTAATTAAAAATGGATTATAAAGTAAAAATGAATAAACCAGAAAAAATATCTTTGAACACAATTCAAAATTTGATTGATTCAATAAATATTAAAAAACCAAATTTTCAATTAAATATTCAAATATATGAAAAATATTTAGATAACCAAATAAATTATTTTCAAAAATTTTTCGTTAATTTAAATTATTTATTCTCATTTAAGGAATTTGATATATTAAAATATCATTTAAATAAAGATAATTTAGGAAAAACAATCACAACAATTAGTTTATTTTTATTTAAAGAACTAATTAATGAAGAAAGAAATTATTGTTTTAAAATACTATATCAAGTATTAATTTATTTTTTTGAAAAAGATATATTAATATTGAATGATTTTTCATTAATTAATCGGATTTTAGTTAAAATAAGTTTACAAAATGCATTATCAAAAGAAGATTTTTTAAATTCCTTTAAAGAAATAGAATTAATCTTTAATTCTTTTATTAAACATAACAAACCAATTAAACCAGATTTAATAGAAGATATTATAATAATATTAAAAGATGAATTATTTATAAATCTAAAAATAAAAACTCAATTACATAAAAATTTTATTTTTTTAAATCTATTAAAATTAAATATTGAGAAAGAATCTTTAAAATCTATAATAAATTTTTTAATTGAAATTTATAACTTTAAATTTTCAACTCAAAACTTCACTTTAATTTATGAAGAATGTATAATTAATTTATCGAATTTTGGTAATTATTTAGAAATGCTTTTTAATTTATTCAAATATGAAAAAATGAATTCACAAAATCAAAAAATATTTATTAAAGAAGGAATAATCATTTCAGAAAAATGTCCAATTTTATCAAATAATTTTCAATTAAATTTATATAATTATTCTTTAATATTTTCATTCAGAATTTTTAATTTTATTGAAAATGAAGAAACAGTAATATTAAAAATTTTTTCAAGTCAATCTATTAAAAATTATCTTAAGATAACAATAAATTCACAACATATATTAATGTTTCATTATATTGAAGGAAATAAAGAAATAATAAAAGAAACACAAGAAATTAAAGAAAATCAAGATTATTTAATATATTTATATCAAAAAGAACATCTTTTTGATAATGCAATAATAAGTTATATAAATGGAATTAAATATGTTCATGAAGCAGAAATTAAAAAAGATAAAGATGCAATATTAGAAATTGGAAGTAATATGAATGGTTTATTAGGTTCTTTTTTTTATTTAGATAAACAATTAAATGAAGATGCAATTAATGATTTATTTCATTTAAGAGATAATTATCATGAAATATCCTCAATTAATAATATCCAAATTATCCAGAAAAATAAAAAAATAAAAGAAGAAATCGATTCTTTGAAAAATATGAAATTTAATATTCTTTTAAATATTTCAAATAAAGTTTTTAATGAAATAAGTCCTGAAAATGGTTTAAAGACTAAAGATAATGCTTTAATTCAATTAATAAACCAAGAAAAAAAAATTCAAATAATTCATAATCATTCATCATTTGAATCTTTTTTTAATGAAAATTTTGGCTTTAAATTTTTAATATTTCAATTACATAATATTACTTCTGTGACTGATGTTTCAATTTTCCAAAAATGTTTATTTAAAATATTGGATTTTATTAAAAATATAATGATTGAATTTAATGATAATTTAATACAAAATAATTTATTTACTCAATTTCATTCTTTTTTTATGAGTTTAATTATTGTATTAAACAAAACAAAAAAAGAACAATTAAAAATTGAATTTGATTCTTCAATAATTGAAATGTTAATTTCTTTAATGAACTTTTTTTCTAAAAAAAATAATCATATATTATGTAGTTTAATAATTTCGATATTATTAATGAAAGATTATTACACTAGTAATTTTTATATTCCTATAATATTTAAAATATCTTTATGCTTAAATAAATATATTTATGTTCCAATGGAAGAAGTTTTACAATTTGATATTTTATTAGATGGAAATGACCATTTAACTTATTACTCTTTTTTGAAAAAAATAATTTCATTAAATAATACAAAGGAACAATCAGAAAAATTATTTAATCATTTAATTAGAAATTATAAAAATAATGAAAGAAGGAAATATTTTTATCTAAAATTAATATATACAAATATAGATTTATTTTATGAATATTTGCAAGAATTAAGTCAAAAAGAAGAATATTATAATTATTATGGATTTTTAAATGAACAAATGATGAAAAAAATAAATAGAACTTACAAAATTTCAGTTTTTAATCAATGTTTATCATATTTATTAGTTCAAGAATGTTTTAATCTAGTTTTAAAAAATGAAGGAAGCAATAATAAAATGTTTTTAAGTGTTTATGATTTTATGAATAATCCAACAAGAGCTTTTTTAAGAACAATATTTTTACAAATTTTAGAAGTTATTGATAATAAAACTAAATTAAATTATATTCAATCAAAAGAAATTCCTAAATTCAATAATTTATTTTTTTCTTCAATTGTGAATGATGATGTTTTTAATCATAATTTCATTACCATAATAAAATATTATATTGATATTTATAATAATTTGGATGAAACAAAATCACAAGATTTAATCTTTCAAATGGTTAATAACTTTATTGTTTCATTTTTACAAAATTCAATTTTACAATCTAATCAAAAACTACTTTTAAAAGGGAATTTTTTTTCAGATGATGGAATAAAAATTTATTTTAATTTTTATTTTCAAAATAGAAATCAACAAGCTTTGGAATTTTTAAAAAATATAATTCATATATCTAAATTACAAATTTATAACCCTTTTTATTATAAATTTATTTCAGAATCATCATTTTATGATAAAGAATTATCAGAATTTATTATTTATGAAACAATAATGTCAATTTCAAATATAGACAAATTTAAAAATGAAATAACATTTCAAGAATTTCTTTATGTTTTAAATTTATGTTATTATCTAATTGTTGAAAAAAAAGAAAATATAAGTAAAAAATTACAAAGCTTAATTATTTATTATCTTCATACTTTAAAGGATAAGTTATTAATCCAATTACAATTTATATATCTTTTTAAAGAAAAAAACCAAATAAATATAAAGAAAACTATTTTAGAAATGGTAATTGAAATTTTAATAATATTTTATATTGATAATAATTATGATGATAAATTTAAGAGTCTTTTCAATAATTTTCTTATGATAAATCATGATTCTATTTTTTATAATATTGACCAAAAAGAATTAGAAAAAAAAGCAGTTAAAAATTTAATTCCATTAATAGATTTTTCTAAAAATATAGGGAAAAAAATTGATTATTTATATACTCTTTATTCACTCAAATTTTTTTTAAATATAGAAAAACAGTATTGTAATGAACAATTAGTTCCAATACTAAATAAAATATTATCTCAAATTTTTAATGATTCTTTAAAATTAGTAAATAGTAGTTTATTAAAAAAATCAAATATTAGTTTAAATGAAAAATGTAAAGAATATATACAATTTCTTCAAATAAACAGAAAAAATAGTAATCTTTTTATGATTTTTAGAAAACAATTTTTTGAAAGAAAAAAGGGTGAAGATCATAATAATAGTATGAATATTTCAAATCAAAAAGATGAATCAACTGATGTTTTGAATGATAAAAGTTTAACTTCTGATAATCAAAATATTTCAAATGAAAATCAAAAAAATAGAGTAACAACTTTTATAATGAACAAAAATATTAAAAAAAATATTAAAAAACAAAAGAGAAATTCATTTTCAAAAAAATATAAAAATGTTAATAATAATGAAATGAAAATAAGAAAAGTTAAAAGCTCAAAAAATTTATATTTTTTTAATCCTTTATCAAATAATGAATATATAGAAATTGAAAATAAATTAGATAATATAAATTATGAATATGATTGTGATAATATTTTACTTTATTACTTTAAATCTTTTTTTTCTCAAAATCAAAAAGATATTCACAATTTTTTGTTTTATATAAAAGAAGAACTACTTTGGAAAGATTTAAGTATATTTTCAAAAGATTGGGTATTTAAAAATCAAAAATTTATTAATTTAAAAAGAAAATTCAAATCAATTCACAAAAATGAAAAATTCTTTTATAATAATATTGAATTACCTTTTCCATGTATATTAAAAAATTATGTTGTTGATGATTATTATAAACCTTTTGTAAAACCAGATTTAAAATTTTTTAATCATCCTTTATTGTCAAAATCACATCCTTATTTTGATAATAAAGAATATAAAGAAAAAAATATATATTTTAAGAAATATTTTCCTTTTGAAAAATCAGAATTTAATTATGAATGTGAATTAATATCTATAAAGGGAGTAATTTATGGAGAAATTCATTTATATGATAAATATCTTTTTTTTAAGGATAATTCTTTGAATGATAAAAGATTTGATAATGATTTAAGTATTGAAAAAAAATTTAATTATATTTTATCATGTGAGAAAAATTCAATGATAAAGGGAAAAAATAAAGATATTTTAATATATTATTCAAATATTAAAGAAGTTTTAATTCGAAGATTTTGTTTTGAAGAAATTGAATTAGAGTTTATATTAGAGAACCATAAATCTTATTTATTTAACTTTTTCAACAAAGAAAATATTTCACAATTTATTCAAAAAATAAAACCAAAATTAATAAATGAAAAATATAATATAACAGAATTTGAGTGTAATAAAATATTTAAATCAAAGAACTATGAAAAACTTTTTTTATCAAATCAATTATCAAATTTTAAATATTTACTTTTGGTAAATAAATATTCAACAAGAACATATAATGATATAAATCAATATTTAATATTTCCAATTATATATTTATCATTAGAACCAAAAAAAGAAAGAGATCCATCAAAGGCTTTATGTTTGCAAAAATATGAATCAAATCAAAACAATGATATGTATTGGCAAAATTATAAAACTTTAGGACAACATTTTAATGTTCATTATTCAGCAGGAGGACATATATTATATTATTTAGTAAGACAAAATCCAATAACATATGATTCTATTAAATTTCAATCTGGAAAATTTGATTTTGCTTCAAGATTATTTTATTCTATTGAACATCTTCTTTATATTTATAGAACAAGTGAAGAAAATAGAGAATTAATACCAGAATTTTTTTATGATTATAATTTTATGATTAATTTAAATAAAAATGAATTAGGATATAATGTTGAAATTGAAAAGAACATTAATAATGTTTGTGTTGAAGATAGTAAAAATCAAATTGAATTTATAATTAAACATAGAATAAGTTTAGAAAAATTTAATATTGGTCCTTGGTTGGATATTATTTTTGGAATAAATCAAAGAAATAAAAATATCATTAATACTTTCCCTTTATATAGTTATGAAGATGAAAATAATTATGATAAATTATATAAGCAATTTGAAAATGAAGGAAAAAAAGGAGAAGAACTTTATAAGGCAATTAAAAATGAATTAATTTTTTATACGATTGGTGTTACTCCTGTTCAACTTTTAACAAATATTCAAGAAAAAGAAACTTTTAAAAAAAGTATTCCTATTATTGATAATAAAATAAAAGAAAAATTAGATACTTTTATTGAAAAACAAGAATCAGATTATTTTATGTTTTCTGATAATGATTTTATTTATTTTAAATTTATAGATTATTTTGTTTCTTTTGATTATAAAAATTCTTTTAAATTAAATGAAATGAAAATAGGAAAACAAATTGATATTATTCCTCAAGAAAATAGTTTTTGTAAATTATCAATAAAAAATAAAGAAATATATAAAAAATTTTTATTTTTTGTTAGATTTTCGGATGGAACTCTGAAATTATTTAAAGAAAAAGATTTTAAAATATTTCAATGGAATTGTATAATAACTTCGATTGTTTCTTTTGAAAGTGAATTTCAAAATTTTATTATAATTGGAGATGAAAATGGATTTCTTTCAATTTTACTATTTAATGAAGAACAATTTTCATTATCAATTCAAAAGAAAAAAAAATCAAATAATTCAATGATTAAAGGATTAGTTATTAATTATAGATTAGATATTATAATTTCATATGATAAAAATAATCTTATTTCAATAAATTGTATTAGTAGTTTTATTACATTATCTATAATTGAATTAAGTGTTCAAATTATAAATATTAAAATTTCAAATTTTGATATTTTATATATTCAAACTCAAGATGAAAATAATGAAAATATTATATCATTATATACTTTGAATGGATTAAAATCTAATGAATTAATTATAAATAAACCAAATAAAATTATAAATTATTTCACTGATGTATTTGACTATGTGTTAATAGCCACAAATAATAGTTTAAATTTTGTTCAATGTTATGACCTTTCAAAAAAAGAAAAAGAAATAAATATTCAATTAAATGAAAATAAAAATGAAAAAGAGGAAAGTTTTGAATTAAAACATTTAATATATCTATATGATTTAAATGCATATTGTTTCATTAATGAAAAAAACAAATTAATTATAGGATCATACAATCAAGAAAAATAAGTAATAAAAAGAAATAAAATAAATTAAATAAATTAATTTAATTAAATATAAAAAAAAATAAAAAAATGAATGCATCAGGTTCAATAAATGAAAATAAATCATCTACTTCAAAAAGAGAAGGACAGGAAAAAGTATTAATAATAGAAAGTGATATGGATGATGATATGCAAATTGCAGCAATAGAAATAGCAAGTAAAGATTATCATATAAGTAATCTTGGTAATCATGAAATTGCTCAAAAATTAAAAGAAACTTTTGAATCAAAGTATTATCCTACTTGGAATTGTATTGTCGGAAAAAGTTTTGGCTGTAAAATTAATGCTCAGAAAAAACATTATCTATGTTTTCAAATTGGAAATAGAACAGTAATATTATATAAATTTAGATAATAAAACAAAAAAAGAAAATAATAACTGATTAAAAAATTTTAATTTTTTTGATTTAATTTAAAAAGAATATTTATAATAATTTTTATATAAAATATTAACTTCCCATTTTAACTCTTTCTTGTAATTTATTAGCAGTATTTTCCAAAATATGTTGAAATCTTTCAGTCATATCTTGGAATAATTTTCTTTGATTTTGAATAGCTAAATCTTTATCTTCTTCTTCTTTAGTATATAATTCTCTTTTTTCAACAATTTTTTTTTCTAAATCATCAATATCAACATCTAATTTTCTAATTTCTAATTCTAATGTTTTTATACTATTTGCATTATTTTGTTCTTCTTGTCTTAAAGCATCTGCTTTCATTGATAATACTTTAATTTCATCGTTTTTTGTTGCTTCAATTGATTTTTGTTCATTTTTTGTTCCTTCTATTAATTTTTCATAATCTGCATTTGCATTTACTTCTCTCATTTTTTCAATATATATATTATTTTCTAATGTATCAATATCCAATTGAAGATGCAATCTTATTTCTTCTTCTGCTTCTTCATCTCCTTTCTTTCCACCTTTCTTTTTTTTTGACATTTTTTTATTTTAATTCATTTTATAATGTTAATTATATTTAATTATGAATTAAATATATTTTTTTGATTTTTTAATTTATTTAAAAATCATCAGGAATGTTATATGGATTATTTGCTTTTTTTATTTTATCTTCTATTGAAATATCTTGTTTTTCTTTTTCTTCTATTTTTACATCTTTTTGATTACTGATATTTTTTATAACATTATTACTGTTTTTTTTTTCAATTGTAGGAACTAATATTTCAAAAATAATAAGTACTAAACCTGAAAGTAATAATAATATAGAAGCAAATTTAAGAAAATAAAGATTATCTTTAATAAATAAAATACTAATAATTACCATTAAATAACCTTTCCCATTACAAAAACATACTATACCTAAATTTTCCTTTATATAAAAAGGTATTTTATTTGGGATTATTGAATGCCAAATCATTAATACTAAAAATATACAAGAATAAAACATTATTACATAATCACTCCAAAAACATGTTAATTTTAATAAATCTATGGAACATGATATAATAAATAATCCACCTGAGAAAATTGATAATAATTTTTCTAAACAATCTTTTAGTTTTCTTGCTTTTCTTATTAATTCAGGTTCATTAGATGACATAATTATTTATATAAATAAATAAATTATAATTTGAAAAATAAATTTAAAAATTTATTTTTTTAAATTAACAAATCATAAAAATTTTAATTCTTGTTTTTTGGAAATGTTTGAACTGAGGATAATATTTAAACCCTAGAAATTTAAATTTATTATTCTTTTTTTAAATACTTTTTGAAAAATTAAAATTCAATTATTTAATTTAAAGGAATCTAGTTTTTATTATTTATTATTAATTAAAAATATTTTTTTTGTCATAAATTTTTTAAATTTTAGATATCATTGTCTTTCAAAAATGAAGTAAAAATAATATCCAAGTTTTTTTTTTTAAAACGATATAAATAAGATTTATAATATTTATTTTTAAATTCTGATGTGTTTAAATATTGAAAGAATAATTAATTATTAAAAAAAAATTAAAAAAAAAATTATTAAGAACAATAAAATTATTAAGATTTTTTTAAAATTTTCTTTATAATTATGAAAATTATATTGAAGTTATGATTTATTGAATTAAATTAAAAACAAATGAATTTAAATATTTGTTTTTGATTGGAATGTTTGAATAAATGTGTTCATCAAAAAAAAATAAATTTCTTTAAGAAAAGTAATAAAAATCAATAAAAAATTTTTTTAAATTAAAATAAATTTTTCAGATATATAAAAAAATAAACATATTCATGTTTCTACGTAAATCTCGATTAAATTCTATCATTTTATTAAATTTTCAAATTTTAACTTTGAATTAATTCATTAAAACATTAATATAAGAAAAAAATAGCCGAAAAAATAGCTAATGTATTCTGAAAAAGTTAGATAAATCAATAAAAATGAATAAATAAAATGAATAAAGTTAATGATGATGATCAAATAATTAAGAAAATAATGAATAAATTGAATTGTAATTGCGTAAAAAGGATTGGAAAAGGTGGATATGGTTCTGTTTATCATATTAAAAATAAAAATGGTAATTATGCATTAAAACTTATCAAAATAAATAGACTAAAAGAAAAAAATGATCCACAAAGATATCAAACAACTATTGAAAAAATAAGATATGAATTAGAGTCTTCAATAAATTTAAAATCTAAATATATTATAAAAACAGTACAAACTTTTGAATATAAAAAAGATTCAGATGATCAAGATTTAAAAGATTTTCCTGAACATATTGTATGTTTTGGTATTATTATGGAAAAAGCTGCTTATAATGATTTAAATTTTTTAATTCATCTCTATAAAAAGAAAATTTTATTTAATTCAAGAATGAATAATCATCCTTTATTTTCAACGATGTCTGATTTCACAATAAAGTTTTTCATAAATCAAATAATTTTAGGTTTAGATTTTTTGAATAGATCTTTTTTAATTCATGCAGATATTAAACCTGAAAATATTCTTTTAAATTATGGTTTTACAACAAAAATTACAGATTTATCAACTTTAACAGCAATTAAAAAAAATTCCGATTTAATATTACCTTCTGGTACTTTTTGTTTTCAGGGACCAGAATATTATGAAGAACAAAAGAAAATTGACTCAAAAGACAGTGAAAAAATAGATATTTTTGCTTTGGGAATTATTATTTATTATATGAAATATTTTATATATCCCATGAATCAAAATAATAAAGCTAAATTAAATAAAAATCAAGTTATTGGAATATTGAATAAGGAAATAGAAAATATTTCAAATGATTCTAATATTAGTCCAGAATTAAAAGAATTAATGATTAAAATGATTGAACCAGATATTTCAAAAAGAGCAACTATAGAGGATATACTAGGAAATAAATGGCTTAATGAAGAAAAAAAATTCATTGATAAAATTCATAGATTGAATGATGGAGAAGATGTTAAATTATTTATTGAGTTTCAAAAATATGATAAAGAATGGTACGAAAAAAAAAAAAAAGAAAAAGAAAAAGAAAAAAAAGAAGGGGTAAAAAAAAGTAAAAAATATAAATTATAATTTTTTTTTTTTGTATAAATTCAATTTTTTATAAAATTCCTTAAATTTACATTTAAATTTTATTTATCATTAAAATTATTATTATCATTATTCTCTTTATTATTATTTGTTTTTTCATAATGATTTCTATTATAAATTCCTAAACTACAATTTTTTATTTGATTGCAACCCATAGTATTTTTGTCAATCCATTAGTATTTAAATTTTATTGTTCCCTATTATTCATATTTAATAAAGCAACTTCTGGTCTCAAATAATTGATTCAATTAAAAAAGAGAAAATAAAAATTTACCAAAAGATAAAAGATGACTCCATTACCTATTTAAAATATCTAAACAAATGCCTCCCTCCTTTATTATTTGTATTTGAATGAAATAGTTTAATTATCACAAATATATGAAATAGAGTTTTAAAGTAATTAATTTATAAAATAAATATTCCCCTTTCATATACACTGTATGGAGATATATATATAACTTTCTAATTATATATATCATAAAGATTTGTGAAGTATCATCCTTTTATTGGATTTTTTCTTTGTATTATTTTTTTTCTTTTGATTATTTTTTTCATTTTATTGTTATTTTTTTTTTAAAAAAAATATTTTAGAGATGATATAAAGAGTTAATTTTTCAAATAATGTATTTCTTGTTTGAAAGGGAATTATTTTACAGACAAAATAAATTTTATCATTGAATGTTCAATATCAATTCTAAAAAATATTATTTTATTAGAATTGAAAATATATTTTTTTTCTTATTATTTTTCATTTATATGATTTTATTAATAATTTTTTAAATTAATAATTGGAAATTAAATAATAAAATGGGTTCACATTTATCATATAAAAAGAAAAATTATTTAAATAAGAATGAGATTGAAACTTTATGCCAAACAAACCCATATTTTAATGCATTTAAAAAATTGAGAAATGGAGATGGAGCAATCACAATTTTTGAATTTCAAAGAATTACAAATGAATTATTAAGTAAATCTGTAATGAAAAAAATAATGCAAATTTGTTCTACTAAAATAGGAAAGTTTTCCATTGATGATTTAAAATATTTTTATGCATTATTATATACTAATAATATTGAAGCAAAATTACAATTTTTACTTGATTTTATTTTTATAAAAGAAAATAAATTAAAACAAGAATCCTATATTAAAAAAGTGAATAAATATTTCAAGAATAGTAAAATATTACTTAAATTATTTTTAAAAGATGAATTTATAACAAATACAAAAATAGAAAGAGAATTTATTTATAATCAAATTAAAGTAAATCACATTTCGATAATAGAAAATTTTCATTTTCTTCAAAAAAAAATAGAAAAAGAAAAAAAAGATAATACATTAATAAATAATAATGACGACAGTCAAGGAAGTATATTAATTTTAAATGCAAATATTACTGATTGTGGTTGCATGAGTTCAAGAAATAATAATTCATTTAATAAAAATAATACTTTAATTCCAATTAAATATAAACAATATGATAAATTAGAAAGAGAATTTCAAAATATTGAAAAAATGAATAATGGTATTTTCCCAATTAAAGTTCTTGAAAATATGTTAAAAGAAATAAATGTTAATGAAAGTTTAATTGAAGTTATAGGGAATTTTTTAAGACAAAAAACTCAAAAAACTTTTTTTGAATTTGGTTTATTTAAAGAATTATTAGGAATATTATCTCTGCCTTTAGATGATGGAAAAGTTGATTCAAAAGATATTGCAAATGGTTTATTCCATTTATTTTCTTATCCAAAAAATTATATTTCAAAAAAATCTTTTTTTTTATTTGTGAAATCTACTAAACCTGAATTAAGTTCTCAACAAATTAATAATTTATTAAATGAAAATGAAATAAAAACAAATATTGATAAAGATAAATTTACAGAAATCATAAAATTAGTTGTAAAAGAATTAGAAGAATCTTTTGTACATATTAGTTATTTACAATATATATTTTTCAAAGGAAAATCCCCAGATAAAAAAGTAGAAAGAAATTGTATAGAAATATTAAAAAAAGGATTATCTTTAAACGATTATTTAAAAGAGAAAATAAACACTGAGGATAAATTTTATGTAATTGATAAAGAATTTTGGAATAAATGGATTGAATATACAGATAATCCAAAAAATTATAAAAATGACATAAAAAATTTAAGAATTTATACAAATAAAATAAGTGATAAAAATGGTAAAATAAATGATGGATTAGCTTATAATAAAGATTATATGGTTTTACCAAAAAAAATATATGAATTATTTACTTTTTGGTATGGTCAACCTGCTGGACCTGAATTAAAAAGGACAAAAATTTATATTGATGATGATAATCAAAATAAATATTCAAAATCTTTATCTTCAATTTTTATAGGTGAAGATCCAATAACAAAACGGAAATTTGAAATTGAAATTTTTCCAGTTTTTTTATTATTTTTTAATTTTGATGATTTACAAAAAAAAAATGGTTCATTATCAGCAATAAAAGATAGTTTAAAATTATCAGAAAATTCAAAAACTTCAGTAGGAAGATATTATTCGTTTTCAAGACAAACAAAATTTTTTGATTTATTAAAACCTTTAGAAGAAAGTATAAATACTCCTTTAGAACCTTCAAAAACTCGTTTATGGATTTATTATAGAGAAAGATTTGAAAAAGTAAATTTTGAAAAAAAATTAGAAGAAGAAGGAATAATTGGAAATGCTATTATTGTTTTAGAAATTAATAGTGGACATTGGCCAAGTGAAAAAGTAAGAAAAGAAAGTAAAAGTTCAAATAATAATAGTAATATTGGTTTAGTTAATATTGGTAATACTTGTTATTTAAATAGTATTTTACAAACTTTTTTGAATAATTGGGAATTAAAAGAAATATTTTTAACACATTCTTCTTTAGAAGAAACTTTTTTAGATTTTTTAATTAATAAAAAAACAAATGGTAAATTAGTTAAAGAATTTATAAATTTATTAAAAGAAAAATGGTTAGGTGAAAAAAAATCAATAGTTCCAAATAAATTTAAAGAAATTTGTGGTGAATATAATGAAACTTTTAAAGATTTTGAACAACAAGATGCATATGATTTTTATACTTTTTTACTTGATAGTTTACATGAAGATACTAATATAAAATGTAACAAAATAAATGTTAATAATCCAGAAGAAATTGATACTAATGAAGAAGATTTAGGAAATGAATATTGGGCTAATAATATTAGAAATAATGCTTCTTATATTCATGGATTATATTTAGGTCAATTAAAATCTATTTTAAAATGTAATTCTTGTAAAAAAATTAAAATTTCATTTGAACGTTTTAGTTCTTTATCTCTTCCAATTCCTGAGGGAAATAAAATAATTTTGGATATTATTTTATTTAGATTGCCTTTTACATTAAAACCTTATTATCATATATCAAGCAGCAATCAAATTAATATTGGAATAAGAAATAATTTAAGAAAAATAAAAGTTAATTCTATAGGTATATATGCTAATCAAAATGATTTATCTCTTAATTCTTATTTAGATAAAGAAAATAATCAAAATTATATAGATAAATTATCTACATTTTTTTTTGAGAAAGAAGTAAATTATCAAAAAATGAATGATAAAAAAGATATGTATTCAAGTGCTTTAAATATAAATATTCCTTTAAAAATAAAAATAGAAGTTGGAAGAAAAGAAAAATGTTTAAAAATAAGTGAAACATTAAGAAAAATGAAAGAACTTGAATTAGAGGAAAATTTAGAATTTACATATCATATTATAATATTTAATGGAAATTATATAGATGACTCATTAATAATCGATGACTGTTTTACTCCATATCAAACAGTTTGTGTATATGAATTTTTAAATTATAAAGGAATAAGAAAGGTATTTGATTATAAAGATTTAGAAGAAGAAATTCCAAATTTGCTTCAAAAAGAAAAAATACAATCAATGATAAATTACGATATAACAGAACCAAGAAATGATTTAACAACAGAACAATCAGATATAAATAATTTATCAAATAATAGTAGTAAAAGTCAAAATGAAATAATATTAGATAACAATGAAGAAAATAAAGAAATTATATTGCCAATATCACATAGATATAAAAAAAGTAAATTTGCACAAGGGTATTTAATTCAAAATTCTTATTTTGAAAATATTCAAACATATCCAGATTTTATATTATTAACAACAAAAGAATCAATAAGACCATATCATTTGTATGAAATGATATGGGAAAAATATGAATATTTTTTAAATAATCCAACCAAATATGAAAATAGTCTTTGGTGGAAAGGTTCAATTCAAAATGATATATCAAAAAAGAATAATATTCCAGAAATAAAACCTTGTTCACCTTTTGTATTAAAAATATTGAAGAAAAATACTAAATCGTGTGCTTTTTGTCCTTGGTTTAAATTTTGTACTGGATGTGTTTTAGATCCTCATAATATGAATTATATTTCATTTAATGATGATGAAAATATTATTGTTGAATGGTGTAGAGAAGTTTATAATAAGGAAATTCATGATAAAAATAAATTTTTATTATTAACTCATCCTAGTAATAATATTCCTTTTGGTAATAATTTTGAACATGAAGATATGCATACTAAAGTCTCTTTAATTGATTGCTTAAAACTTTTTACGGGAGAAGAAGAAGTTTATGATATTTATTGTGAAAATTGTAAGAAAAAAAATGTATTTAAAAAACATTATGAAATTGAAAGGCTTCCAAAATATTTAGTTTTAGTTTTAAAAAGATTTAAATATACAAAAATATATACTAAAAAAATTGAATCTTTAATAACTTTTCCTTTAGAAAATTTAGATTTAAAAGATTTTTTATGTAAAGGAAAGAATTTTCCTTCTTATGATTTATATTCTGTTGTAAATCATAATGGAAATTTAAGTGGAGGTCATTATAGTTGTTTAGTTAAACAAGATAATATTTGGGTTAAATATGATGATTCTTTTGTTTATGAAAATGAAAATAATATTGAATCTAATTCTGCTTATATGCTTTTTTATAAAATGAAACCTCATAAAAAAGGAGATTTATATTTTAATTTTATGAGTTTAATTGATACTGCTTTTAAATTATTTTTAAAAAAAGATAATTTTAGTCATATTTTTAATTATGAATTTAATCAAAATTATGAAATAATAAATGAGTTTTACAATGATTGTAAATATATTTATGGAGAACCTGTAAATACAAATGATGGAAGAGGTTATTTAATAAATATTATTGAAAAAGAAAATGAATATTATGCTAAAGTTAAATTAGAAAAAGGGTTTACTGAAGTTAAAATAAGTTCTGATATGAATTTTAAAGAAACTGTGAAAATTGAATATAATGAAAACGAAGAAATAGGAAAAGTTCCGAATAAAAAGAAATCTAAAAAAATGATTTGTGATGGTTGTTTTGTTTTTTAAATTAATATGTATATGAATATAAATAAAATAAAAAATAATAATATTTTCATAAACAAAAGTTTTTTAATTTATGAATATTATAACTTAAAAATGTTAATTATAATTTATATTAAATCATAGTAATTCTTATATAATTAATCAAATTAAATTTTCAGCTAACATATGACCATCTTCTACTTCATCAAATTTAATATTTGAAATATTTTCAATATTTGCTTTAGATTTTCCTTTATCTTTTCCTGAAATATAAATTATTGAAATTGAAAGAGTAATTATTATAATTGCAATTCCAGTAATAATAACTGTTAAAGTTAAATAACTTCTTATTTCATTATTAAAAGGTTTATACATTAGAATTTCATTTAAAGGTTCTATATAAGCAATAATAGTTATATGATATAAATCTGTATTTCCATAATTAGTTATAGTTTCATTAAAATTTGTAGTATTTTCATTTCTAATAAAAAGTCTTTTACTTTTTGGATTTATATTTTTTAATGGAATAATAGAATAATTTAACATTTGATTATCTGTATCTATCAATCTTATATTATAAGTAATATTAAAATTTAAATTTATTCCTTTTTCTTGACATATAACAGGGAAAAATCTTAAAAGAATATTATTATTATCAATAATACTAGTGGAAATATTCTCACTTTGACTTTTACATTTTGGAGTAGTTGATTCATAAGTGATATATTTAAAAAAATAATTGACTTCTTTTGTAGAATTTTCCGTAATTGAAATTATAAATGATTGAGTGTTTGAAATGTTTAAATAAATTACTTGTCTTCCAAATTCAAAAGTTGAATTAATTATTTTTGTAGTATTTATTTGATTATTTATTTTATCTAAAATTAATAAGTTTGTAAATTTATAATCTGAAGAAAATTCTAGAATCATATAATTATCATTTGGAAATCCTTTTTTTAATTTATGATTATTTGAAGTATTTTGTTTTGAAAAAATTATACATTGTTGATATTCATTTATTGGAGTTATTTCATTTATGTTATTATTTGAAATAACAGAAAAAGAACTTTCAATTTCTTTATATTTATTTTTATTATTAGGTGATTTTTGAATTGATAAATATAAAAATTTCTTCTTTCCATTTATTTTTTTAATCTTTTCTGAATTGAAATAATATTTCCCTGTTACTAAAGTAAAATCATATATTCCTTCATCTAATAATTTTTTTTCAGGAATTTTAGTTTCTTTCTTTTTTATTTTTTCATTAATAAAATTATCATCAAAAATTCCTCCTAAAATAATAAAATCATCAATAGAAGAATCATTGTTTAATTTTTCAAAAGACCAAAAATTAAAAGTAATAAAATAATTGTCATCTTCATTTTCAATATTAGAATATATTTCTAAGTTAAAATTATCATTATTTATATTATTATAACTAATTTCTTTACTTGTTCCAAGTTGTAAAAAATCAAAATTATTAGTTAAACTTTTGATTTTAAAAGAAACCATAACTTTCAATCTTATAGAAAAATCTTTTTGTTCATGTGCATTAATAATTAAAATTTTTTCTTTATTGTCATTAAATAATTTAATATCTTCTCCAATTTTATAAAAAAGAAAAGATTCTTCATTTTTAAAACCATAACTTCCTTTTCCATCTAAAATTTTAAGACTTATAACATAATTTTGATCAGAAGGAAATTTAAGATTTATACTTTGTAATTGGAATATTTCAAATAATTGTTCTCCTGCAGGATTAGGATATATTTCACTACTAGATTCATCTTCATATTTTCTAAAAGTACTTAAAAATGTTAATAAACCTTTTTTTGAAGATTTAACAGAAATTATAATAATTGCATTTGTTTCAAATAATTTAAAATCATCTACTATTTCTAATAATTCTTGATTAAATTTTGATGTTGATTTAAATTGAGATTTATCTTCATCAGGTAAATTATTTTCTATATCATCTTTACTCATTGAATTAAATTCTTCTAATGTATATATATTTCCAAATATATTTATTTCACTTGTTTCATTTAAAAATGAATAAACAAACATTGATGTTACTAAATCATAATCATTAATATTTATTTTGAAAAAGCATTCTATTTTATTACATAATGATTTTTGGTCTGAATTAATTTCTATTAATTCTGTGTATTTTTTTTCTGGAACTCTTATTTTTAAGTTATATCTTGCCATTGTTACTGAATTAAAATCATCTGCTGTTATTCCTAATGTTATTTTTTTACCTTTTAAAGTTTCAGTTGAATTAAAGTCTTTTTTTTTTATTTTAAAAACTTTTCTTCCTCTTGGTTCAAATTTAAAATTATATTGTTCTATATTTGGTTTATTCTCATTTATATTAACTAATAAAATACAAATATTACTTTCGAATTCAAATAATATATTATCAGAATCTTTTGGAATAATAAAAGTATAATAATCATATATTAATTGTTTTTCAATAAATGGAATAGTACCAAAAATTATTTGATTAATTGGAATTTCAATATTATCTTTTTCAACAATTTCCCTTACAGAAATATAATAATCCATATAATATTTAATATAATCATAATCGGGGAGAATTCCAATTAATAAATCACATCCTAAAGTACATTTTGAAGTATCATTTTTATTATATTTTACTTTTTTACTGTAAAAATCAAAAGATAATAAATCTTTAGAATTTTGATTTGGTAAAACTGCTTTTCCTCTAAAATTACCTTGAGATTCATAAGATTCTTTTTTTACTATTTTTGCTAATATTATTCCACTTCCTCTATTAAAACCTAAAATAATTTCACCTTCCTCTCCTTCCTTTATATCAGTATAATAGTATTGAATTTCTCTATTATTAATAATATCATTTATTAAAATATTTTTTCTTAAATACACTGCAGTTGAAGATTCTGATTTAATTACAATATCTATAAAAACTCCACTTTTTTTTTTCTCAATATTTTGAATATCTACTATAATTTGACATACTTGATTTTCCAAACAATGAATATTAATATCTGATTCCCTTATAATAATATTTCTTGGATGTGAAAAAATATAATTTTTAATTTGAATTTGATTTATGAATATTGTTGTTGATATTTTTATTTCATCCTTCATTTTAATATTAATTGTTACTGGTTTATTTTTTTCAGAATGAGGATATATATATCTTATTTGTTCTATTTTATCACTAAAATAAATTTCATTAATTGAACCTTCACTGACTAAAATTTCTGTTTTTTTATTTATTTCTCTAGCTCCTATATAAAACATACATAATTCATCTTGAAAAGTTTTTGAGAAATCCATTGAAACAAAATCAACTTTAAAATTATAATTTTCATCTTCATAATCAATATCATCTTTTGATATTATTTTTTGAATTAAATAATCATTTTGAGGTTGTATTAATGTATTTTGATAATTTACATTAATTCTACAATTTAATGGCATAAATGAAACAATATAAGAACTATTTGAATATTTATATTTATTATGAAATTGATATTCTTGGCTTTTTAATTCTAAATTGAAAGGAATTGATTCTACTAATGAAATTCCACTTCCTATTATTCCTATTTTTTCCTCATTAGTTTCTCGAATAATATAATTAATTGAGTAAAAAGAATTAAATGTTGCATTTACTGTTATTAAATAAGTTCTTGAAAATGATATATAGCTTTCATCTAAAGAAAATTCACATAATTGTTTATTTGTAATATAATATTTTTTTAAAATAACTCCTTCAGGTTTCTTTCTTATATCTAATATTGAATCTCCTGTAAATACATTTAAACTAACAAAAATTTTGTGATAAATTACATTTGGGATTTTAAAAATAATTTTATTAAATTCTCCTTTTCTTAAAAATCCTAAAAATCTTTCTTCTTTTAAAATTTCAAGATAAGAATCTTCATTATAAAAAGATATTCTAAAATTACAATAAAAATCATTTGAATTTTCACATTTTACAAGATAAAGATATTGCTTTTTATCCATTAAATTACTTTCAAAAGTATATTTTTGAGTTAGTAAAAAAAAATCATTAAATTTAAAAATTTCAAAAGCTTTCTCTTTCTCAATTAATTCTGACATAATATCATCAGTATAATTTCTACAATCTGGATAATTTTCACATTTAACTACATATACTTTTAATTCTCCTTTTTTACTTTGAATATTAAATGTAATATTTTTCCCTTTAGGAATAAATGATGAAGGTCTATAATAAAAATATTCTTTTTTCTTTAAGATTTTTGGGTAAATATATCCAGGAATAATTGGATCTTGATGAAACTGAACTTCATTATTTAAATAATTTGAAATTTGTAAAGTATAAGAAAGTTCATTAGAATCAATATTACTTACACAAAAATATTTATATCCTCCTTTATATAATTCAGAATTATATATTACATTTCCTTTTCCTTTTACTTCATATTTTTTTATTGATTTTTGACTGTCAATTTCTGTTTGTAATGTAACTAAAACATTTTCTGTTTTAGATAATATTTGAATTTGGACTTCTGATAAAGTGTTCATTTCTTTAATTTGAAAACATTGTTTTAAATCTATATATAAATTAGTGTTTCCATAAAATGAAATTGGATAAGAATTTTCCTCAATTATTCTTGCATAATTTGGTTCTTGAATTTTATAATTTCCAACTGTAACATATGTTCCAATGGAAGATTTGATTCTAATAATATAATAATCATCTTCATTTTCTGAGTAATAATCAAGTTCATTAAATGAAGTTATTTTTCCATTATATAATTTATCAAAAACTGGAATATTTTCTCCATTAAAAGAAATATATAATTCAACATCATTTTCTTTATTCTCTAAATTTTTATTCATTCCTCCATAAGCATAAATTGTTAAAAAACTTTCACTTTTATTTCTTTTCAAATGAAATTCTATTTCTTTTGTTTCTTCTGTAGTTACATATGTTTTTGTTGAATTTCTATCAAAATTTTCCTGCTTAATTGATAATGAATTTATATTTTTTAGGGTTGAAGAAATATTTTTAAATATAAAAAAAATCAGAAAGTAAAAAATGTTCATTTAAATTTTAATATAATAAATTTTTAATTGAATAATAATATTTCCATTAAAATAATACTATTATAAAAATATATTACTTTTAATAAAACTCGTATATATAAGTATTAGAAACTTTTAATAATTCAATCTTTTACTATTTATTGTACTCACTCAAATTAATATTTTTATAAGGTCTATTACTTTCTATATATTTTTTATCATTTATCCATTTCACTAAATTTCTAACATCAATCATTTGTCCATATGTATAAATTCCTTTTAAAATATTTTTTAAATCTAATAATTCTCTATCTTCAAAATCTCCATTCCATGTTTTAATTAATAATCCATTATTAGGTTGAAGAACAAAATTTTCTTCTCTATTATCTATTATTATTGTTTTGGATAAATCTCTTCCTAATTTAGATAAATCTTTAAAAATTGAAAGCTCTTCATTATCAAAAGTTAAATGTTCTCGATATAATCTATATTTAATCCATACTTTATTTTTATCAATTTGATTTAATATTTTATCTGCATAATCTTTTGTTCCTGCTGTGAATATTATTATTTCAAAAAATGAAGAAATTTCATTTAAAAAATCAAAACAATGAGGTCTTATTAAATATGTATTTTCGCCATTTAATAAAAATGAGTATATTAAAGTTTCATCTAAATCAACAACTAAAGAATATTTATAACATCCATAATCTAAAGGAGGAAGATATGGAATTTCTGAATTTAAAATTAATTCATTATTATTTTCTTCTTTTATTGTTTTTTTATTTTTTGAAATTGATTTTAATTCACCATAGAAAATATGATATATTATTAATGATGTTAATTTCTTTGTATCAACTGAATCTAATAAATAATTTATTATATTTGAATATCCTTTTAATTTTGAAAAATTTAATGTTAATATAATATAATTTTTAATTAGTTCTAAACATCTAATTGTGTTTTTTTCAATTGAATTTAAATATTGCTCTCCTTTGTTTTTTGAGGGAGGGAAATTATTTGAATAATATTTTTTCAAAGAAATTAAGTCAACTTCCTTTTCTTTTTTAGTGGATAAATGAATTAAATTTATAATATAATTCGAGTAATAATTAGAAATAAATATATATATTTCATACCATATATCATATAACCCGTTATTTAAATTATTTATAAATTCTCCATTCGATAAGAAAATTCCATTCAAAAAGAGTAGAATAATTATTATTAGTTGTTCCTTTATTAATTTTGTATATATAGAAAATAATTTTGAATCTCTAAAAATATTGCCATTTTGACTATTAAATAATTTATAAGAAATTTCAAAATACCCTTTACATATAAATAATATATTATTAATGAATTCAGATATTTCGTTTTCTGAAGGATAATATTCATAACTTGGTTCATTATCTTTAATATATTTGTTTAATAAATCATTAATTTCTTTATTATATTTAGAAAGTAAAGCATAATAGAATAAATAATTATTGGAAAATAAAAAATAATTTTGATCAAATTTTTTTTGAGTTTCAGCAAAAGAAGATGCTTTAAAACTATTTTTTAATATAGTTGAATTCCTTCTTTCTTTTTTTACATTATTATTTTTTTGAGAATCAGTAATTTCCACTTTTGAATGAAAAGGGCTTATACATTTTCTCCTTTGTGTCATTGGAATATTTATATTATCAAATTTTTTAATTTTATTTACTCTTTCAATAGGTGATAATAATAATTTTAGTTTTTTATTTTTCATCCCTGAGAAAATATGATTATTCTTTTCTTTTTTATTTGAATATTTTGTTGTTTCATTTGGATTCCTTTTATTATTTACTGAAGTATATATATATGGAAGTTCTCTTCCGCTTAAAAATTTTTTTAAATTCCTCTTTTGTGAATTAGAAGTTAATATTATTTGTTTATTTTTTAAATTGAGAGACATTTTTATTTTCTATTTTTAATTATAAATAAAAGTGTATTTTTAATATAAATTAAATTTTTTTATATATTCATTTAAAAGTATTATTTACTTAAAAAAGGATTTTGAAGTTTTTATTAAAGAAATAATTAGTTTATTTCTTTTTTTTCAAATGAAAATTTAAATGGAATAAAACGTTGAAGTTATTGATAAATTTCCTAATTTAGTAATTTTTTTTTTATTATAATTTAAATTTTAAAATATATTTTATTAAATAATTATCTTGATTATATCCTATATTTATTTTCAATTTTTTGATTTTAATATAATTTTATTTTTCATTCTATTTTTTTTCAATTTAAATTAAAAAAAATATTAATTTATTTAATAAAAGACTAATTGTGATTATTAGAATTTGTATTTAATAATTGTAATATATCTTCTTCTTGGTTTTGTAATATAGATATTTCCTCATTTAATATTTTATTATAATCATCAATTATTTTTTTTATATTTTTTTCTTCAGAATGATATTTTTTTCTTTCTTTTTCATTGTTTAAATTTTTGTAATATTCAGACATATTAATTTTTTTGAAAAAATGATTTTTATTTATATCGGATGTTTCCTTTTTATTATTTTCTTTGATTAAATTAGAATAATTATATATTAATTGACTTCCATTTTTAACTTCTGTATTTTTTGAAAAAATACTTTGAGATTTATTTCTATCATTATTTTTTATTTTATTTTCTATTTGTTTTTTATGTATAGCACCGTTGAATGATTGACTTAGACTTTTATTTAATTCAGTAAATGATCTTTTCTTTTTTGAATTTATTAAATTATTTTTTTCTAAATGAGAATATGAAAAATATTTTGCGTTTTTTTCTTCATTTTTTATTAATTTTCCTCTTCTTTGGTTTTTAATTTTGTGTTTTAAATCTTTGTTTTCATTAAATAAATGTCTTATTTCTTCTCTTAAATTATTTTCTATAATTTCTTTTGTTCTTAGTTTTTTTAATAAATATTCTACTTCATTTGTTTTTTGTGATATTTCTTTTGATTTTATTTTTAACAATGTTGATTCTTGGACATTTTCTAAAAATGATAAGATATCAACAAAGAATTCTTTTATTAATTCATTAATTTTGAAATCAATTTCATTTTTAAATCTATTATATTTTATATTACAATTATTCAAAATTTTATCTATATGATTTTTATTTAATGAAGAATTTATATTTTTAACAAGGTTCATATTTGATAAATATTAAATTAAATAATTTTTTATTTAATTTAAGTTCATAATTGTAATTAATTTTTTAAAATTATTTTTTTATTATCTAATAGGAATAAACCTTTAAATTATATGTCATTTGTTTTTTTATTTCTTCAATTTTTTTCTAGATAAATTTAATATGAAATTATTATATATTATTCACTTTAACTGTAAAGAATATTTATATTAATTTTTTTATAAATAAATATGATTATTTAATACAATTAAATTTAAATAAAAAATGAATTACGATAATAATTCAAATGTAAATAAAAACTATTAAAAAATTAAATAGGATGTAAGTTCTAAAAGATATATATATGAAAGTGAAAAACCAAGTAGAAATGAAAATAATATTTTAGATGATGAAAACAATGATTATTCAGAAGATAATAAAAGAGATAAAAGTATAAATAGATCTCCTATTGTAAAAAAAGAAAAAATGAATGAAATGGAAACAATAAATATTACAAGATTAAATGAAGAATATGATGCATATATCCAAGAATTAAAAAAGCAAATTCAATTTGCAAGAGAAGAAAGAAAAAATTCAGAATTAATGGTAAAAAATATGGTACATAGAATAACTTTATTACAAAATCAAGAAAAATATGTTATATTACAATTTCAAAATGCAAAACAAAAAATTGAACAAATACTAATAAATAGAAGTAAAGCTGAAGATGAATTAAGAAAATCAATGTTAAAAAGAAGAGCAAAAAATAAAATTAATAATTCTTCTTTTGGTTATAAAAATCATCGAAGTGTTGATAAAAAAATTAAACGTAATCCATATAATAAACAATATGACTTTATGAATAGTAATAATAATAATAAAAAATTTGATGAAGAAAAAGAAAGATTAAAATTAAGTTTAATTGAGAAATTAAAAGAAGATGAAAAAGAAAGAAGAAGAATTGAAAATGAAATTGCAGAAATTGAAAGACAAGAAATTGAATTATTAAAAGGTTTTAGACAAGAAACTGATAATTCAAATAATTATAATGATGATGATTAATATTTTTTTTTAATTTTTTTTCATTTAAAGTAAATCTAAAATATATATATAGTTAAATTTAGCAAAATTTAAACTATTTTTACAATACTTATATATAAAAGAAAATTATTAATCTATTTCTTTAATTTGAATAACTGAATTAGGATATAAACCTTCTTCTTCTAATGTTTTTCCTTTATCTTCATATTTTTTAAAAGGAAATGTTTGAATTAAAATAAATTTATTTAAATTTTCCTCTGTATAAATTTCTCTTCCTAAACTTTCAACAAAATCATATAAAATTTGAATAGTATGATTTTTTAAAAACTTTCTTTCAATATTTTTCTCTCCATCAGGATATCTAAAAACTATAATAGATTTATTAGGATTTGAATCATTTGGTTCTTCAGGTAAATTTTTTTTAATTAATTCAATTTTTTCATTTAATTTAATTAATTCTTCTTCTTTTTTTTTCTTTTCTAATTCTTCTTTCTCTTTTTTTTCTATCTTTTCATTTTCCATTCTTTCTAATTCTTCTAAATCTCTTTTTTGTTGTGCTATAATATCTCCTGCTGAAAAAATTGGTTTTTTATTTAAATTGATTTTAGAATTCTTTTTTTTCGAACTTTCTCTTTTTTTAATTAATGAATATATATTCTTTATTTTTTCACTTAATAAATTTTTATTAATTGATTCTGTTATTTTTTCAATAATATATAAATTTTTATTATTTTTATATTTACATAAAAGTAAAGTAGGAAATTTATCGATTTTCCCATTTTTAATTATTTCTTGTCCAATATCAGATTCATCAAAAATAGGAAAAATAACTTTTTGAATATTTTTCATTTCTTCATTTAAAGAAAGTTCTATAAGTTGATTAGCTAGTTTTTTAATTTGTTCAAAATTATTTTGATTGTATATAACAATAATACCAACTCTATTTTTTAAAAACAAAATAAAATCATCTAAATATTTTTTAGTATCATTAACAGGAGAAAATAAATCAATACAAGGATCATTTTTTGGAAAAACTTTAAAAATACAAAATAAAGAATTAATTAAATTAAATTTTTGAGGATAAGGAATTAAAATTTCTTCATATTTATTAATTTCTTTTTTTTCTACTTTATTAATTATTGTTGTAGAAGTTGTTTCTGGATTATATATTTGTGTTCTTTCTTCATTATATAAATTTGCTGCTGTACTTTCATCCCAATCTGCTTTTTTTAAATAATTGATTGCTAATTCATCATCTTGATTTTCTACTAATAATTTAAAATTTTCTATTTTTTCTGAATAATTTAATTCTTTATCCATATATTTTCTACTTTTGTAAATAATTAATTTTTTTCAATGGAATTTTATTTTAATGTTAATTATTTATTTTTTTTATTTTTCTTTTGTTTAATTTTTTAAATTTTAATAAATAAATATGATTATTATTTTATTTTTTTTATAAATCCACTATTGATATCGGATCTTTTTTTCTTAAAATATATTTTGGTTTTGGAATTGTTATTTTTGGTTTTTCAATTTCATTTATTTTTATTTTTTTCCCTGATAACAATAATCTTTTATTTTCAAGTTTATTTTTTGAAATTCTGTTTTTAATTAAATCATTCATATAATTAAATTGATATAATGAAGAATGAGTTTGATTTTGTATATTTGGTTTAACATTTACTAAATGAGGATAAGGAAAAGCTTTTCTAGTTTTTCTTAATTTATTGCTTCTTTTAATATAATCTCTATTTTTATATATATTATCTATTTGAATATCTTTAATTAAAAGGGGAAATTTTAATTTTTGATAATGATTTTGACTATAATTATTATATAAATTTGTTTCATTTTTTAAATTATTGTTTCTGATATTTTGACTTTTATTAAGTTTCTTATTTCTTGATAAATATTCAGAAATAAAAAAGAAGCGAGATTTAGTACTTGTAGAAGAATCAGATAAATAAATTGGAATTTTATAACCCCATTCATTACTTTCTGTTGAAATGTACATTTAAAATTATATTAAATTAATTAATATTAAATAACCTTACTAAAAATATTTAAAAATTTATAATTAGTTATATGGCCCAAGTATCAATTTTTATTTTAGAATATTTAAAAACAAAATCAAAATTTGACAGTGAAAAAGAAATAGAATTTTCTTTATTAAAATATATAAAGTAATTATTGTCAGATAAAGAATTTTAGTTAATAAAGATAATGAAAAAGATAATATCTTTAAGAAATGAAGGATAAAAAAGGAAAAAAAATAAGAAATCAATTATCATCAATAAAAACAATTTTGATGAAAGAGAATTATATCAAGAAAAAATAAGAAAATTATCAGCATAATATCCCAAAGGATAAAGAAATAAAATTTAAAATGAGAAATATGAAGTTTATCTTAATAATTATTATATCAAAAAGTTAATGAAATAGAAGAATAATAAATTTAATGATTGATTTAAAAAGAAAATATAAACCATTATTATCAGAATATGAAACCTTTTAAAAATGATGGTTTTAGAGAAATAAATACACAAAGAGAAGTTCTTAAAAGAGAAATGGGAAATTTATTAAATAAATTCTAATAAAAGCAAGAAATCTAATGGAAGAAAGAGATTAAGAAATAAAAATTAATATTGAATTAATGAAAGAAAAAAGAAATTTATTTAGGGAAAAAAAGAAAAAGAAATTATCAAAAGTAAATAAAATATTTATCAAATCAATAAAAATTTTAAACAATTTATAAAATTATTGCTAACAAATCATAAAATTACAAATGAATTTCATTCTTTTATAAGAGATTTTCATATTATAAATGAAGAAAAAAAATGTTAAATAAAAGAATAAAAGATATTATGAAAGAATTAGATTATGAAAATAAAGTTAAACTTGTTTCTAATTATCAAAGAGAATATTAAAATATTGAAATTAAATATTGACATATTTGAAAAGATATTGAATTTAATAATAATTTGAATGAATAATTAAATTAATTTAATATTGTTTTGTCTTTCCAAAAATATAATTTTTAGGGAAAAACAATAATTTAATTAAGGAATACAATGATATTTTTTAAAAGATAAAATATTAGAAAGATCAAAGTTAAGTTGTAATTTGTATAAATTCTTCAGATATTACAATCTCAAAAAAAATTTCTTTCTATAAATTTTATAATCCTTTGTTTTCTCAAAGTGAAGGAAATATACTTAAAGATTTTATTTATTTAATATTTTTTAAATTTTAATTATGGAAAAATTAAATTTATTTATATATACATACAATTGAATTAAATAATATATACTAAAAAATAAAAAAACTTTAAATGAATAATTCACGATTTAAATCTTTATTATCATTATAGTTATCATTATAATTATCTTTGTTTATAACAGTATTATCAAAAGGAAATTCATGTAATTTTCCAAAAGCAACATCACATCCCATTTCAAACATTTCATCATTCGGAATATTAACATTAATAACTCTAGCGCCCATATTTTTATTATAAATATAAAAATCACATTTTTTCCCAATATTATTTTTAATAATATTTGAAAAAGCATCAATTGGATTTTCATAAGAACAATTTAAAGGTTGAAAATCACTATCTTCAGGTTTTAATGTTATTATATAATCATTTAATTCTTCTAAATTTAAATAATTTTTTGCAAATGAATTTTCTTTAACTTTAATAACATGTAAAATTTTTTTGTGAGCATTATAAAAATTTTCATATCTAATTGTTCCTCCTAAAATTCCATTTTTATCTCCATATTTATTTAATTGAATTTCTACTTGAAAAAAATTTCTTTTTAAAATTGAATATATGTTTAATTTTAATTTTTTATCAGCATTTTCTTGAATAAAATCACTAAATCTTATTTGTCTTTTATATATTTCTTCGGGAGGAATTAAAAAATTTTCTATTTCTTTTAATCCTACTTTATCTAAAGGTCCATTGGGGAAAACTTTATATAATCTAAATCCAAAATTTTTTTCATCTATTGGGATTGATTCATTTATTCCCATTTTTTTTGTTTTTTTTAAATGTTAATTATTTTTTTTTTTGAAATTTTTAATCTTTTATTTTATAATTAGTTTAAAAACTAAATAAATTGATTTATATATAAATTCTTTTTTTTCAATGATTCCAAATAAATATGTCAATGGATAAAAAACATAAAAGTTTTCACTCGTATAATATATAAATTAATCGAATTTAGGAAACATAGAAATGCAAGTGATGAAAAATATAAACATTTAAATGTAACTCCAATACCAAAAAATATGGAATTACCAAGTTATTTAATTTTAAATGAGCATGAAAAAAAAAGAATATTTTCAATTTCAAAAAATAAACTTAATGAGAAATATTATGATACTTTATTAGAAAAATTAAAAAAAGAAAATGAAGGAAGTAATATTTCTACAACTGTTAAAACAAAACATGTGAAAAAAAAATTTTCAAAAGCTCAAAAAATATCTTTTGATAAAAATGAAAATAATATAAATGAAATAATAGATAAAGTGTTTGATAAAGAAAAAGAAAATGTAAATAAAAATGAAAAAATTAAATTATATTTATTTGATTCTAGAAATGAAATTAATAATAACGAAAAGAAATATAGAAAAAAAAACAATATTCTCAATCAACATGTGAATATATATAATATTGACACTAATAAGCATGTTGATGAGGATAAAATAAATGTTTCAAATAAATTTTTGAAATGTTTATTATGTTGTTGTCCAATGAACTAATTTTTTATTTTTTAATATTATCAAATGTAAATATATTAATTGTGATTATATAATTTATTCATTTTTTTTTGCAATTTTATCTATTCTTGTGGTTATTAAGTAGTATTTACTTTTTTATATTACTATAGAAGGTAATTTTACAATCTTGTTTTATTAACATTATTTTTAGGTATTTGCTTTTTTATGATTTATTTTTATTTTTTAATTATTGAAACTCATAAATTTTCATTAATTTTTTAATTTAATTAAAATGTTAAACAAAAACTCAAGAAAAAATAGAATATTTAATAATAGATTCATATAAATAAGATTATTCTTTTTTAATAATAGAATCATATAAATAAGATTATTCTCTTTAAATGATAATATAGAATTTAAAATAGAATAACCAAAAAGATTAAGAAATTAAATAAAAATTGAATATAAATAAATATTAAAAAAAAGAATCATAATCAATATTTATATTTTTTTGTTTGGTTAGATTTATATTTTTTCCTATTTAAAATAATATATTTTTTTTTTCCAAAAATTTAAGCCAATTTTCATCATCTTGAATTATTGGTTCAAAATCAATAATATCTTCTTTCATTAAATCAATTCCATTGACAAAGACAAAACTATTTTTTCCTTTTAATAAAAAATTTTTATAGCAATTTTCAATCCATTTTACCAATAATTGTTTATTTTGAATTCTTATTTCTTGATTTAATATATTAATATCATTTAAAGTAATTGAAAAAATTTGTAAATTTAACTCTTTTGAATATTTAGGTATCAAAGTAATATTTAAACTTTGATTAAATTTCAAAATACTTAAATCATCATTAATTGATTTTATTTCAGTATGAATATATAACATTCCATTAAATTTTAATTTACCAAAAACAGGAGAAAATTTAATCATTTTATTATGTAATTTCAAATCAATTGAATCTGGATATAAATATTGAAAATCTGGAATAATGATTTTTAAATATTTCATAGATAATTTAAAATCACTTGTTAAAATATTATTATTTGTGACTTCAAAATCATATATATTATCAACTAATAAGTTATAGAAAATTTCTTTATTCATATAAAATAAATTTTCTTCAATTGGAGTGAAATTTGGGTCAATTTCACTTTCAACAAATCTTTCATTAACTGAACCACTTAAAGGAATTTGAATAACATTTGAACTTAAAATTTTTGGAACTGAATTTTGAGAAAATTTAATTGTATTTTCTTTTTGTTCTTCATTATTTATTTTTACCTTAATTATTTTTTGAGACTTAATTTCTATTTCAAAACACTTTTCAACTGCATTTTTATTAAATAAATCACTTATTTTTTTTTCTTGACTATAACAAAAGAATTTAATTAAATTATTTAGAAATTCTTGTTCTATAGGTAAATCTGTTATTTCTAAATTTAAATATGTTAAAGTAAATAATGTTCTACCTTTTATATCTGAATTTTGCTCATATATTTTTTGTATTCTTATATTTTCTGAAATCATTTTAAATTTACCAGAATATGATTTTAATGTGTCTAAATTTGTTAATTGAAATTCTATTTCAAAATTTAAAAATGGATTGTTTAAATCTTTTTGATTTAATTCTATTAAATTACTTTTATTATTTATTTCTATTTCAATTCCTTCTTTATTGTAGAAAAAATTTTTTTTTTCAATATTTGATATTTGATATAAATTAATATTTTTATAATTAAAAATAAAGTTTTGAAAAGTTATATCTTCAAAAGAAAATAAAGTCATCATTGTTGTTAAATCTTTCTCAATAATCTTTTTTTTATAATCTTCTAACTTTCCTTTTTGAAATATTAATGAACATATTGAAAAACAAAATAATAAAGGAATTAATATCATAGTCCTCATAATTTAAATAAAAATAATAAAAATAATTAATTAAAAATATATTTATTTTTTCTTTTTTCCTTTTCCTTTTGTTTTTCCTCTTCCTCGTTTTTTTTTGTCTTCTTCATTATCTTTTTCTTTTTCTTTTTCCTTTTCCTTTTCCTTTTCTTTTTTTTTTTCTTCTTTTTTTTTTTTTTTTTTTTTTTCTTTTTTTTTTTTTTTTTTTTTTTT
>JAEEGK010001997.1_pt1 | contig 51156 bp, 58 predicted proteins | sample 8958771 | NCBI WGS metagenome assembly JAEEGK01 (sample SAMN16246547, study PRJNA631951) | gut metagenome | biome: gut microbiome; feature: rumen; material: SC-attached | host: Bos | place: Iran: Karaj | collected 2018-10 | reverse complement strand
TACCTTCTGTTCACCTGCAATGTAAAAGCAGGCCAATAGTTCGCCGTCTGGTTTTAATGTGCGTAGAATCTCAGAGTAAGCCTTGTCTTTGTTGGGGAATACATGCAGACCGTTCATACAGAGCACGTAGTTGAATGTATCTTCCTCGAAGGGCAATGCGCCAACGTCGCCTTGCATGGTCTTGACCTTCGGTCGAGCCTGCTCACGCTCGGCAGAGTTGATGCAAGCATCACTCTGCTCTCGCTCAATCGCAGCCTTGATATTGGTGATGCCTGCCCCACGAAATCTGTACTCAGCCTGCTCCAACATATCCTGACTATAGTCCAGACAAGTGATGTCGGCCTGTTTCATCCGCTTGTATTTCTCAGTTGTAAATACTGCCGTACCCACAGGAACATCGAGCAACCGCCCTTTGAAATCATCGGGAATCCAACTCAGTACCCTGCGGGCAATCTCGTTGTCATCGACACCGCCCCAGAGTAACTTGAAATATAACTTACTCCACCATTTGCCCTGCGTGATAGCATCATCGTAGAAACTCTTGCTGAACTTGTACGAACTCTTAATCTTGTCTGCCATAATTCATATTCTTTCGTTTGACGGTGCAAAGGTACGGCAAGGCTGTCGCAACTCAGTTGCAAAGGTGTTTTTCAATCCTCCTTTACATATTTAATACTATACCATGCCAGCATGATACCAACGAGAATCATCATGGGCATGATGACATACTGACCTGCATTGTCCGAAGGCAGTTCCATGAACGCATGGGCGATGTTGAACAAGCCGACAAGCACGGCAAGCACGGCATTGATGACTTTCAGAGCCTTTGCTTTCCAAAGCATACAGAGTATGCCACAGACTGGAATAAGATACGAGAGCGTCATCATGAAAACAATTATTCCCTGGTCAACGTTGCCGTCGGTGGCTACAACTGCCATGTTCTTGCCCCAGAACATGGGAAGGACATCACAAATGGAGTGTGCTGCAAACCCGCAGATGGTCAGCAGCCACAGAACCGAAATCTTAATACTCTTTGTCATAGTTGATATTATAAAATCGGCTGCAAAGGTACGGCAATTAAATAAGGTACGCAATACCTAAAACGCGGTGTTTTTAAGTATTGCGCACCTATGTAAGCCTGCAAAAGCAGATTAACAAGAAGTAGGTATTTATTTCACCCAATCTTGCAAATCTTTCTTTGATGCACGATTCAGCAGCTTGCCTTCTTTCCAATTGACATCAGGATAAGCAGCCTTCAAGTCTTCGCAGGCTTTCTTGATGCTGCTGCCGCCAGAAGTGGCGAAGGGAATCACGGCCTTTCCTTTGAAGTCGTATGCCTCCATGAAGGTGTTGATAATCGTGGGGCAGGTGTACCACCAGATGGGGAAACCGACGTAAATGACATCATAGTCCTGCATGTTCGTGAGTTTGTCCGTGATAGCGGGACGAGATTTCTTGTCCTGCATTTCCACTGAAGAACGACTCTGCTTGTCGCGCCAGTCGAGGTCTGCATCCGTGTAGGGCTGTGCGGGCTTGATTTCATGCAGTGTTCCGCCCGTCACTTCTGCCAACTGCTGGGCCACACCTTTTGTCACGCCCGATGCTGAGAAATAGGCTACTAATACTTTCTTCATTTCCTTATTCTCCTTTTTTTGTGAGCAGGCACTCAGGCTCATTGTCAGGAGTGCCACTAACATCATTACTATCTTCTTCATGTCCTTTCGTTTATACGCTCTTTCCTAATTCGTATGCCTCTTTAAGCTTGGGATTTCCCTCTATCGCGTGAGGTTTATTGACACCACCGCAGAAGAGTGTGCCTGCCAGACGACTCTTAGGATAACAGTCTATCCATCCCGTCAGACCTGTTTCTACCCGTTTGGGAGTCTGTTCGTCATCATCAGCTGCAGTGGTCAGCAGATAGACATCGCGAAACTGATAATCCAGTTCGTACATGGCATTCATGCGGTCAATGAGCGTCTTCATCTGACCAGACATCTCGTAATAATAGATGGGGGTAGCCCAGCAGACCACATCAGCCTTTAAGACCTTAGCCATGATGTCGTCTGTGTCATCATCAATAACACATCGTCCCAGTTTCTGACAAGCCAAGCATCCCTTGCAGAACTGAATGTTCTTGCCAGCAAGGGAAATCTTCTCGACATTGTTTCCAGCAGCCTTGGCACCTTCCACGAACTGGTCAGCGAGCATATCGCTGTTTGAACCATTGCGAAGACTCGTAGATATTACAATTACTCTTTTCATCTTTGTTTGTTTTATGCTGTCATTCTGTATTTGTTTGGTGTCATGCCTGTGCGCGACTTGAACAGACGTGTGAAGTGCTGCGGATATTCGAAGCCGAGCTGATAGGCGATTTCGCTGACGGGCAGACGGGTCTCGATAAGGAGCTGCTTGGAACGCTCGATGACTGCATCCTGAATGTAGCGCTGGGCGGTGGTGCCGCTCTCCTTGCTGATGAGGTCGCCGAAATAGTTGGGCGAGAGGCAGGCCTTGTCGGCAAAATAGGCAACGGTGGGCAGGCCATTGCGTTCTGGATGGCCATTGAGGAAATAGTCCTTCAGCTGTTGTTGGAAAGCCAAGAACACCTCGCTGTTTACCTTATGTCGCGTGATGAACTGGCGGTCGTAGTAGCGCATGCAGTAATCCAGTAGCAGGGCAATAGTGTCAGTAATGAGAGTCTGAGAGTGTTTGTCGATGGCATGTCGCATCTCCGTCTCAATCTGATCCATCAGTGCTATGATGACCGTGCGCTCCGCCTGCGACAGGTGCAGCGACTCGTGATCACCGTAATCGAAAAACGAATAGTCCTTAATCTTTTTGCCCAGCGACGTGCCATAGAGCAGGTCGGGATGGAAAAGCAGTCCGCGTGAGGGTGGCATAGGCAAGTCCTTATTGGCTACGCCTTCGTCCAACGCGACTCGGCCATCTTCGAGCAAGCTCGGATGGCTCTCGCTGCTTTGTCCTTTCCATTCAACGGTAAACACCTCGCCTGGGGCATGCGTCACGATGGTGCCCTCTTGGTAGTCGTACTTCTCACGGCCATAACGAGCCGAGCAGCCCGCGCCCTGCTTCAGGAAGATGCCATAGAGTCCGTAGCGCAGCGTCGCACCGTTCAGCCGCTCAGGACTCTCCTTGATGTCAATCACCGTCACCAGCGGGTGCAGCGTCTCAACTCCGTACCATTTGTTATAGCCGTCGATGCTATCGACCTCATAGATTTTCTGTTTCATGCTGCGAAGATACGAAATTAATCCGAAACTTGTACGATTATTCGCAATTTACTTGAGATTTTCGCGGAAAAAGGCTTCCATCTTGTCGTAAGGGATGCGATTGTTCTTATCGTCATAGAGGTCGGTATGGACAGCATCGGGGATAATCATCAGTTCTTTGTTGCCGACAACTGCGCTTTGGCCTTCCACATGCTTGCCCGTCATTTTTTCAAAGGTGTACTCAGAGAAGTAGCGACTGTGGGCCTTCTCGCCGTGGATGAGCAGGACGGGCGACTCTATCTCGTGCGCCCAGGCCAACAGGGGCTGGTTGAGGAACGACTGACAGCCGATGACGTTCCAGCCGTCAGTGGAGTTGCCGCTGCGCTCGTGGTAGCCACGTGGGGTCTTGTAATAATCGTAGTAGTCCTTCACGAACTGCGGTGCATCGTCGGGCAACGGGTCGATGACACCGCCAGCACGCTTGTAGGTGCCGTTGTGGAAGTCCTCCGTGCGCTGCTGGGCGATGGTCTTGCGCTTAGCCATGCGCTGTGCCTTGGTGTCTTCGCTCTTGAAGTAGCCCTCCACGTTCACCTTGCTCATGTCGTACATCGTCGATGCGACGGTAGCCTTGATACGCGGGTCGATGGCGGCGGCATTTACGGCCATGCCGCCAAAACCACAGATGCCGATAATGCCAATGCGTTCAGCATCCACATTCTCCTGATTGCTCAGGAAATCGACGGCAGCGAGGAAATCCTCTGTGTTGATGTCAGGCGAGGCCATACGTCGCGACTCACCACCGCTCTCGCCAGTGAACGAGGGATCGAAAGCGATAGTCAGGAAACCTCGCTCGGCCATGTGTTGGGCATAGAGACCGCTCGTCTGCTCCTTCACGGCTCCGAATGGCCCTGTGACAGCCAGTGCAGCTAACTTGCCTGTTGCGCCCTTCGGCGTGTACATATCGGCAGCCAGTTCTATGCCGTAACGGTTCTTGAACGTGACCTTCTTATGGTCCACCTTGTCGCTCTGTGGGAACGTCTTGTCCCACTCCTGAGTCAATTGCAATGTAGTTTTCATATCTTCGTTTGTAGCTTGTTTGTTCGTGCAGCCCGTGAGCGTCAAGCCCATCAACACTGCGGCTAATATTGACTTTCTCATAAGATAATCTTTTTACCGTTTTTGATATAGATTCCTTTCGATGGATTCTCCGCTCGCTGTCCGTTCAACGAATAGTACACACTGCTTTTTGCATTGGAGTGGATGCTGTTAATACCTGTCGTGTTGTTCAGCGACAGCGTGACGGTGATGTTCCCCTGTCCGGCCTTCAGAATCTGCTTCAACTCGGCCTTTGTCTTACCTTCGATTTTGCCAATACGGGTAAACGTCCACGTATTTGTGTCGTAATAGAGGCAGAGGTTAGAACCTTGGTAGAGGATGATGTCGCCCGGCTCTGTGGTAATGCTCTCGTTGCTTTCTGGGAATGACTGTCCCAGTGGCCCGACCTTCTCGAAGTCGCCGTAGTCGTGGGCCTCATAGGTGATGGGAGCCTGCTTTAAAGCCTCCATCAGTGCCTGTGCCGAAGTGTTGTCAGCGAGTGTGGCCGTCAGCGTTTGTCCGCCGTCGATGGTAATATACATCTTGCTCATAGTAGTTTGTTTTTCTGCGAAGTTCAACCTCGGCAACCAGTCCTGAATCAGCGAAGCACGGTTACTATGATTGCTGGCGTTAATCCACAGTGCATCGCCCATCCAAGTGGCGTTCTTTACCAAGCGTTCTGCATCGGCAACCACACCGCTGATGCCACTGCTGTGACTCGACACGATGAGCGCGACATTCTTGCCCGCCATCTGCGCACCATAATTAAATAGGTACGTCTGCATGATGGCCGCCATCTGGCTCCACCACAGCGGTGTGACGATGATGATGTTCTGGTACTGCGAGAGGTCGGTGATGCTCACGGGGTCGATAGCTGGATAACTCGCCGCATCGTTGGGTGCGGCCTTGATAGCATTCAGCAGCGCCGTACCAATGGCATAGTTGTTTGCCTCGTACTTCTGTGTCTTGTCCGCAGGTTCAATGCGCATCACGTCAGCCTGTATCTGGCTCGTCAGAGAGGTCACTATCTCATTACAATTGTTCGTGTAACTGTAGTACACCACCAGCGTCTTGCCTGCCTCCTGCACGGTGGCGGCCTTCACTTCGTCATCCTTTGAACAGGCGGTCAGCAGCATTGCTGCAAGTAACATAAAGATCTGTTTCATATTCATTCAGTTTTGAAATCCGCTGCAAAGGTACGGACTATTTTCCATCCGCCGCCTACCCGAATCTTGGAAAGAATTACCAAAATTACGGAATCTTACAGGATGTATAATGCTATCGCAGCACAGGCTTCGGCATCGGCCAGGGCGTGGTGATGGTTTTGGAGGTCGTAGCCACAGGCAGCTGCAATGGTATGGAGCTGGTGATTGGGCAGCGAATGGCCGAATTGTCGGCGGGCTGTAGTAAGGGTGTCGTAGAAGCGATAGTCGGGATAGTCCATCTGATAGACCTTGAACACCGCTTTCAAGCACCCTTCATCGAAGCGGGCATTATGGGCCACGAAAGGAATGGAAGCTATCTGGTAGCGGAGATTATCGATTGTCTGTTGGTCAGAGAAGAAAGCATTGGCTATCTTTTCCTCCAATTGCTCCCACACTTTCGAGAACACTGGCGCATCGTCAGTATCGCACTGGCTCAGCCCATGTACCCGCTGGCACCAATAATTGTAGTAGTTCGGCTCCGGCTGAATGAGACTGTAGAAACTCTCAGCCACCTGACCATTACGCACCATGACCACTCCAATGGAGCAGACGCTCGACGGTTGCTGATTGGCCGTCTCGAAATCAATGGCAATGAAGTCGCGGATCATTTCTTCGTATATTTGACCTTCGGTCGAGTATGCTCACGCTCGGCATGGCTCAAATGAGTTTGGCTCTGCCCTCGCTTACCCGCATACTTGGCCTTGACTATCTCGTATGAGTTCCGTGTCAGTTCCTGCAGTAAGTCGTCTGGTGCAGAATCTGGGTTGATGCCAATCCAGTGCTTTGGCGATTCGTTATATGGATTGCCGATACAGTCATACTGTGCTTTCAAGTCTTCGATGCGTTCTGGCTGACATTTGAGTGAGATGACAGAGAAGTCATTGCAGTCGAAGAATGAGAACATGTGCCCCATGACGTAGAACACCAATACACCTTCGCCACTTTTGAATTTCTGGAACGGCAGCTTCTCTTCCACATCTGCGCCCAATGACAGACAATACTCACGATAGTCCTCTATGTTCATTTTGACAGATAACCAATAAGTATGATTTGGATAATGAGAATCAGCGGAAGGCCATACTTGAACTTCTTATGCATCGTCTTATGATGCCATATCTTCATTCCAAGTAAAGCTCCGATGCTGCCACCAATGACTGCAAATATCAGCAAGGTAGCCTCCGATATGCGCCAGCTACCTTGCTTGGCCTTAAGCTTATCAATGCCATAGACCACGAAGGTCACAATATTGATAACTATCAGATAATATAGCAGAGCATTTGCTATCATTGCTTTTTCTTTTGAATTTCACGATAGTCAGAGAGCAGATTCCATACACCATCTTCTGATAGTACTCCGCGTTTGAGGTTTGGGGGAAGATTCCCTGTTTCATCAGCAGCAAAGTCCAGTTTCCACAACTCACTGCCATAGTATTTGCTGAGTTCGGCAACATCCTCTTTGATAGCCTTCAGTGAATCAGCAGATCCATCCTTGATGGCAGCCATGGCATTATTGAAGCGTTGCTCCATCCACTTGATTCGTTCAATTTGCAAAATCTCACAAATCGCGTCCTCTCTGATAATCTTTGGTGCAGACCTACCTGCCAGTACCAGCACCTTTTTGCCATTGCGGTAGATATGTAGCTGGCGAGAGCGGACTACTGCTGTCAGTTCTGGGTCATCCTGCATAGCTATCCATAGAGAATGATATATGCCATCCTCTTCGAATAGCTTGCGTTGCAGGTGCGAACACATGTTTGTGGTGTCAATCGTCAGCATACTCAATCAAACAGTTTCTTCCAAATCCACAATACTGTTACAGCACCAATGACGCAGAACACGAAGTTGGTGAGATAGCCTTTGCCAAGCAGTTCGATGTTCAGCAGATGGCTGATGAAAGTACCAGCATAGCTGCCAATGATACCGATGATAAGGTTCATGCAGCATCCTTTGCCCTCACCACTCATAATGCGGTTGGCGATATAGCCTACCAAGATGCCTGTCAGTATAGGCCAGGCCGTGAAGTCTGCAATGTGTTCTAACATATCAGTTCATCTTTGTCATGTGATACCCCATACGCTTCAACTGCATGGCGGCTCCAAAAAGGTAGAGCTGATGCAGGCAGGCCACGTAGCCGTTGAAAGCCTCTTTCGTGCCTGGTTCAAGACGCTGGTGCATCAGGGTATTATAGACCCGTGAGGCACATTCGCCAGTCACTTTCTCCAGAATGGTATAGTCCACACCCTGCAGCAAAAGCACTTCCTCGCGGATGTATTCATCCATCGCATCGTAGCCACGCTTGTCACGCATATAGGCATAGAGGTCTTCAATCTTAGAACAAATCTCCCATTCCGTGTCCCACATCTTGGCCACAGCCATTCCGATATACATCATCCAGCCGAGCGAGGCCGATGGGAAGTCCTGAAACTCGCGGATGCCGTCGGGAATGTAAGCCTTGGCTATCTCCTCCCATTTATCCTCCACGTCAGGGCACTCCGGCATCCGTTCGTCCACCTCCTTCATGCTCAGCAGGAACTGATGCAGGTCTTTTCTCAATTGCTCTTCAAAATTCTCCATATTCGTTACAGCATCTTTTCAAGTATCTCCACAGCCCTGGTGATGTCCTCCTGAAACCGCTTGTGGTCGCGGAGAAAGTCAGTACTTCCACCACTGATGGCATCATACAGTTCCTGGCTCGATACTATCTTTTGTTATCATCTTACTTCATCATATCCTATCGGACGAAATTGTTTCTGTTTCTCGCTGTACACAAATCCGTGCCCGAACAGGTAATTCTTTATATCTTTCGGCTCCGTGCCGAAGTTATAGCACAGTGATTCCAGCGTGTCAAACTCCTCATCTCTCAGGAGCATATTCACGCTCGAAACCAGTATGGCAGGATCTTTCGGCAGGTAGTCCATATCACAATTCTTATTAAATCGAAAGGCAAAGGTAGTCAAAAATCCTATATTTTTCGTACCTTTGCAGCGATTATTAGGATAGTTTAGGATTTGAGTAGCATTGTCCTCTATATATTTCTGCTGAGCATCGGTGCGAGTTTCATCCAGCGCACCACGGGTTTCGGCTTCGGCATCTTCATCATGACGATGCTGCCATTCCTCATGCCAACGTATGGGGAGGCCACAACCCTCTCAGGACTGTTGGCTATCACGACTTCTGCAGCTATCGTATGGCGATTGCGAAGCTACGTCACTTGGCAGCGGCTTTGGCCGATTCTGCTGACGTTTATCATCGTCTCGACCATTGCCATATTTGCCCTGACACGTATCGAAGACCACATCTTACGACGTATTCTTGGTGTGGCACTCATCCTGATTAGTATCTACTTCATGCTGTTTAGCCAGGGCATAAAACTGTCAACGACGAAGAAAGTGCAAGTTTGCGCAGGAACGCTCAGCGGACTGATGGGCGGTTTCTTTGGCATGCAAGGCCCGCCTGCCGTGCTTTACTTCATCCAAAGTGAGCCGACGAAGGAACACTATATGGCAATGGCCCAGACCTATTTCCTGATTGGTAACATTATGATGACTGGTGTGAGAGCATACAACGGCTTTTTTACCACCACTGTAGCAGTTGATTATCTCTATGGCCTCGGCGGTGTCATCATCGGCACGATGCTGGGTGCCTACGTTTTCAAGCATATCCCCAACCGCATCTTCCGCTACATCGTCTATGCCTATATCTGCATCAGCGGTGTAATCATACTAATGACAAATTAAGAACTATGGCATCCATGACCTGCATAATCTCAGCCATGTCCGACGGTTGGGCTTCTCTGATAATCCTCCTCATGTCCCTTATTGCTTAATAAAATGAGGAAAGTCGGGTTCTCCAAGTTTAGGTTCGTAGGTAAATCCCTCGTAACTGAAGGCAAGGAGGTCTTCGGGGGTGTCGATACAATTCTCAATGATGAAACGTGTCATTGCGCCCCGACATGTCTTAGCCCAAACAGCTTGAATCTTCAACTCGCTGCCTTTTCTGACGTAGAACAAAGGCTGAACGATTCGGACTTCCTTGCGAACTCGCTGCCAGTCAAAAAGATGCTGGTATTCCTCTGTTGCAAGATGTATCAGCGTTCCACCATCTGCTTTCACAGCATCAATCAGCAGATCAGTCAGGCGGCTCTTCCAGAAACCAAACATATTTTGTCCCTCTCCACTTGGTAGTTCCACATTGCCCTCTATCCTATACGGGAGAATAGCATCCAATGGTCGAAGCAGTCCGTAGAGGAAAGAGGTAATCCATAACTTTTCCTGTGAATAATTGAGGTTATCTAAATTCAGGGTCTCTGCCTTGAGATGTTTGTATGCCTGGCCATGATAGGCAAGAATAGCTGGCAGCTTCGCGGCATCATCGAAGAAGCGCATATACCGCAACCTGTTCTGAGTGGCAATTTGCTGGCTGCAGCCCAGTATTTCGGCAATCGTCTCAGCTGAATATTGAACCATGTCCCTCGCAAAACAATCTGCCTCATTCTGGAAACGAGGTGATGACAGGCTAATGTCGGGGGATGACTTTACCTTGTCATTCATTATCTTTGCGGAAGCGAGTATTATCTGCATATCATTTTATTATAGTTCCACATCTGAAGGACTGTAGTTGTTCTCCCATCACGCCCTTCATTACCTCAAACACATTATCACCTGTGCAATGGCTTGTATAGAACCGTGTCGTTGGATATTGTTCTTTCAGTCTTTCTGCCAGTTCCTGTAGTTCTTCTTCCGATTCCTGACCATCGAGTAAGTGAAAACCACCTACTACAAAATTTACAGGATAAGGGCAAGCAGCAAGAATATTCTCCAGTCCACTATGAGCGCAGCCCGTGAACAAGAGACCATCAGTATATAAAGCAAGTTCATGACGGAAATCATCATTCACATATTCGCCATTTACATCTTTCACAAAAAGGTGTGTATTTCCTTTTGGCATTGGATGAATCTGTGGGATATGGGCTATTATATAGAGGCCATCTACCGCTCGGCTCTGCCGCTTGGCTCGTCCAAGAATCTCGCATGGGTGCCCTCCTACGATGTTATCAACATCGCAGGCTCCTCCCTTTTCTACAGTTATAAGTCTGTTCTTTATGCTCTCTGGCCATTCCGTCGTAATGCTATGTAGGTTCCCACGTTTGGAAAAGAAATGACCACTCATGGCATCTGGCGAAACAATGACCTTTGCTTTAGCGTTCTGCTCCAAGAAATATCGTAAGCCGCCTGCATGGTCACTATGCCCGTGAGAAATGAAAACATAGTCAACTGTGCTGAGGTCTATACCCAACTGCTCTGCATTTTTTATAAACACATCACTTGCTCCAGTATCAAGCAAAATCTTGTGCCGCTCTGTTTCCAACAGGATAGAAAGCCCATGCTCTGTGGATAGACGGCTATCGCTGCTTCGATTATCTGATAATACTGTCCACTTCACCGCTATTTCATTCTCTTTTCAAACTTGAACAGCCCGTCTGCAACGATTTAAAATAACCTCGCCAGCTGGGACAGAAGTTAATCTGCCAGCGCCAGAAGCGTCCGATTAATGACTTCGGGTTCTTGTCATACGCAGCACGTAGCTTACAGTTCTCACAGGGGTACTTCATAATTCAATAGTTTTATCATTGTTATTCTTCCACTTCACAATGCAGGAATCCCATTTCCCTTGCCTTTTCCTCGTTCATCAGGAAGTAGATGGCCTCGCCTTCGTTACAGAGTTCGCCCTTCGAGTTAGTAATCTCCGCACTGATATACGCCAGATTCCGCACCTGTTTTGTTACTTTGGCCCGTATGGTCAATTCTGGCTCCGTTGTCGGAACAGCCTTGCGGAACTTCACATTCAACTGAACGGTATAGCCGCTGGTCTGTAGCTTACGGGTGACCACCCAGCCGCACACTTCATCAATCAGCGTACTCAGTATGCCACCGTGCATGGTATCTACCCAGCCCTGATAGTTGTGTTGGGGATGCCAAGTACTCATAATATAGTCCCCATCCTCATAGAACTCCAAATGAAGCCCGATGGGATTGTCAGGACTGCAACCGAAACAGTTATATCCCTCATGGTTGCGCCAAGGGTTTATTATCTTCTTCATTGTTTCTTATTTATTCCAAGTCATTTTAATATGTGGGATGCCATCGAGCATGAAGGTGTCTGATGACTGCTTGAATCCTGCGCTTTCATAGAATCCTCTGGCATATTCCTGTGCCTCAATGTCTATGAGTGTCGTGTGCAATACAGGCTCGTTCATACCCACTCAAAGTTTTCCTTTCCTGCACCAATTTCGAAATGATACTTAGCTATGCCCAAATCCATCTGGGTATATCCGATCATCGAAAATCCTTTCTTGGCATGTACCTGATGATGACCATCCTTCATCCCAACATACTCGAAAGAGAACTTCTGCTGATTCACGGCTGTAGGAGCAAGCAGAGCTGCTTCAACACCCTTACGGAACCATGTAGGAGTGACATCGCTTGCATTACTTACTTGATTAATGGTCTTAATCTTGTGTCCGACACCCTGCGTCTCACCATAGCCCAAGGCAATATAGCAGGCTATCTTCTCACCCTCATCAAGCACATATGTTCCCGGCACTTTAGAGTAACTAAGTCCTACCCAGCATGTGTTCAAGCCAAGTGTCTGGGCCAACAGTACCAATTGCTCGCCATAATAGCCTACACGCTCATCCAAGTCATCAGCTTTCTGTCCTGCCATGACGATATAGTTGCCTACATTACGGAACTTCCCATATTTGGCCATCGTTCCTAAGAATGCCTTCGGCTCGTTCTGAATAAGCTGTATATGCAACTTGCCTTCAAGGTTAAGTACCGCGATTTTCTCTTCTAACACCTTGACAACATCCGCTGCCAACGGCTGATATTTAAATGCCCTTACACTGTGACGGGCTTCAATAGCTTCTTGTAAAGTCATATCCAGTTTAGTTTCGTTTCCCCAAGTAATCAAACAGTTCAATGTTACCTGTTTCCTCTTCGACACTGAGAGACGGCACTTTCTCCACTATTCTTGTGGTTCCGCTTGTCTTATTGACATAGAAATGCACAAAGGCACCTGTGTAACTGCGGAATACCACTTGATAAGCAGAATCTGTCTCTTCGCCCATCTGCACATACATGATGTCGGGATTGTCCTTTGCTACGCTCCAGTCATATTCCTTATGGCAATAGTTGTTCACGCCCTCGAAAGCCATATCTGCCGTAATGGTTCTTGGCGTATCTTCCGTCTGGGCATCAGAGGACTGAGCCACATCAGCCTTGACCTTCGGTCGAGACTGCTCTCGCTCATTCACAGCCTTGTTATTACGGCAAGAGCATAAAAACAAGACTAAAAATACGAATGTAAAGGCTATATACTTCGACATAACACCTAAAATCACTTAAATCAGAGGCCAAAATTACGAATAATTACGGAATTATTGCTAAATTTGCAACGATATTTAGGATAGTTTATAATCAAACCCCAACAAAAGACTAAGATTATGAGACAAAAGAAGATGATTATCGCCGCTCTCGCAGCTATGCTGCTTGCGATTCCGGCAATGGTGCAAAGTAAGAAGGGTGAAGCTGCAAAGAAGGCTCAGACCCTTGAAGTATCGTTCGACTATCAGCGTCAGGCTGGCCCTGGTTCCAATCAGTATGCCGTCTGGATTGAGAATGAAAAGGGTGACGTAGTGAAGACACTCTTTGTTACATCGTACACTACGAAAGGCCGCGCCCGTGGTGGTGAAAGGCTACGGGTAGGCGAGCAAAGCTCGGGAATGCAGCCCAAACGTGGCTACATTGTGCGTCCAGCCTGTGTGCCGACATGGGTGAAGACCGTAAAGGCCGACGAAAAGACCGACCAACAGTTGGATGCCGTCACGGGAGCCACACCGCAGGCAGGAGGTATGCAGTCCTTTACTTGGGACTTCACTGACGAGCAAGGCAAGGCCGTCCCGCAGGGAAGTTATAAGGTCGTAGTCGAAGCCACATTGTTCTTCGACAGTGACATCATCTATTCAGGCACCTTCTCCACCAAGGACAAGGCAGGTGACATCAAGCTTACTTCGACGCTCACCAAAGAGGACGAACAGCACAAGGACATGGTGACGAACGTAAAGGCCTCACTCAAATAATGGCATCACAAATGAAAGACCAGAATCTCTGGATATTCCTCTGCTTTGGACAGTCGAACATGGCGGGACAGGCGCCCATCGAGCAGCAAGACCTGACGGTAAGCGACCGCTTTCTCAGCATGGCCACTACCGACGGCCCTGACCGTCAGTTAGGCACATGGCGCAAGGCCGTGCCGCCACTCTGCCGAGCAGATGCCAACCTCGGCCCTGTCGACTGGTTCGGACGGACGCTGCTCGAAGCGGTGCCCGAAGATGTCCGCATCGGCATCGTGTCGGTGGCCGTTGAGGGCTGTCCCATAACGTTTTTCGACAAGGATCAGAATGCCTGCGTCATCGCCAGCGAAGACCGCGACTGGATGAACGACATCCTCGACCAATATGGGCGCAACCCTTACGAGCGGCTGCTGTCGATGGCCAAGGTGGCTGCCAACGATGGCGTCATCAAGGGCATCCTGCTTCATCAGGGCGAGACGGATGCTTACGACCAACAATGGCAAAAGACAGTCTGGAAGATATACTGCGACCTTCAACAGGAGCTGAGCTTCGACCCGACGGTTGTTCCCCTGCTCGTCGGCGAGGTGGTGCGCAGCGAGTACGGCGGCATCTGCGGCCACGCCAATCCTACCATCAATGACATGGCTAATCGTTATCCGAACACATACATTGTATCTTCCGAAGGATGCCTTCCCTGCGGTGACTATCTCCATTTCTGCGGCGAGGGTTACCGGCTCTTAGGCCGTCACTATGCGCAGCGATATTTGGAGGCAACGAATCCATAATTGGCAGATTCTGCCATCAGGAATTAATTAGTGGTAACATTAAACTGTAATGTATGGAAGACTTCAAAGATAAAGTAGCTGTCGTGACTGGTGGCGCACAGGGTATTGGCCGTTGCATTTCTGAGGAGTTTCGGAAGGCTGGGGCGCAGGTCTGCGTGATAGATAAGCAGGAGGGCGACCACTTTGTGGGCGATATTGCCATGGCTGGAAATTGGAAATATAGAAAACATAAGATATGAAGAAGGCTTTTTTGTTTGTGCTGGGCATGATGCTCATGGCAGTAGGATTAACAGGTTGCAAGTATTTCAAGCCCCTCGACGGCCCTGGCATGGAACGCGATTCGACAGACTTGTCAGCTTTGGAGGATAGTGTCGCTATCGGCGACAGTCTGAACGTTGTGGTTGACGACGCTGCCCAAAAGCAGGATGTGGAAGCCGTTCGGGCTTTCGTAGAGCGGTTCTATAAAGATTGGGGCATGGAGAATCTGCTGGAGTATGACTATCCGAAACAGCACATCACGCCCCGCCTGTTGAAGTTCCTGGCAGATTCATACGAATTTGAATGCGAGGGCGAGTGCCTGGCTACATGGAAGTTCTTCTATGAGGGCGGTGGAGATGTCGGTGAGTTTAAGTCACGCCAGATAACAGCCCGCGACGGAAGCCACGTCCTTGTCGAAAACAAGTATGTGAACTATGAATACGACGTGCTCCTTACTGTGATTAAGGATGGCGACACCTTCAAGATCGACAGCCTTCAGCATGAGAAGTCAGAGTATAAGCCCTATTGAAATGGTCTTCGTGGAAGTGGCTGGAGAAAACGTATAGAGGCTTATCCTTCTTTAGCACACCTCCCATCACGCCGCTTGGATCCAGCCAGTAGTCAAATACCAGGATGGACTGCTCCGTTTCGAGCACAAAGCTCTCGCTGCTCCGTCATTTCACAATTCTTATTAAATCAGAGGGCAAAAGTACTCATTTTTACTTTATTCTTCGTATCTTTGTGCCCAAGTTTACAATACTTTAAGAAGAATGACTCGAAGGCACTCCTGCTCGGAAATACTCAAATATATTTGGTATTTCACTCGCTTATTCGTACCTTTGCACCCGTTATGGTACAGCAAATTGAAATAACCCTGAAGCCGAAACGTCGTGGATTCCATTTGGTGACGAGCGAGATAGTGAGCCAGTTGCCGAAATTGCCGAAGACGGGCATCGTGAACATCTTCACGAAGCACACCAGCTGCGGACTGAGCATCAACGAGAACTGCGATCCCGATGTTCGCGTGGATATGGAAACCATCTTCAACCGCCTCGTGCCCGAAAATCGTCCTGAGTATGAGCATACGCTGGAAGGTGCCGACGATATGCCTGCTCACGCCAAATCGACATTGAGCGGTGTCAGCATCACCATCCCCATCACCGATGGCCGTCTGAACCTCGGCACATGGCAGGGAATCTACTTCTGCGAGTTCCGCAACTACGGCGGCTCCAGAGATTTGGTAGTAACAATTATTGGAGAATAAAGCATGAGTGATTCTCCTGTATGCTGATGATTCGTTTTGACATCGAGCATCTGACAGGCAAAGAGGCGATTGAGTTGGTGAAACAAAGAAATCCCAAGGCATAATCAACTGATGCCTTGGGATTTATAGTACTTTGCGTATTTACGCTGTTACTTCTCGCCTTCAGTAATCAGGGCTATGTATCCTTTTTCCTTTTCTATCTTGATTATTTGTTTTCAAATCCAAAGAACTCTTTCAGGCCGTTCTTCTCTTTCAAGTCATCAGTGGTAAATCCATAATGTTCTGCTGCAGCAAGGGTGATGACACGTTCAAGGAATTCGTCGTAGGTGAGGTCAAGCCATTCCTTGGGAATAGCTACGTTGATGGTTCCACCGCCGTAGTGACTGCCTTCGTCCCAGGCTTCGTCAAGCTCGGCCTCGTAAGACCCGTCTTCTTTCTTATTGAAGCAGTAGTGGCTGGCCCATTCTTCCATACCCTCAACATAATGGCCTTCGAAATGCGGGGCAGAATGGGACTTCGGGGAATAAGCAGAAGAACCTTTCCTCGCCATTCTATCATAGACCATGAACTTCACCACTTTATGAGTTTCGATTTTAGGAGGGTTCATTATCGACTTTAGTTCTGCCTTTACCTTTTCCAAGTCACCACAAGACAACAGCGGCAAGAGGCTTTCTATTTCCTCTATGCTTTTGTCCCACCACCTGAGTTTAAGCAACAATTCAATCAGTTCGTCATCGAAGCGTTTCCTGACGACTCGACAGGGATTCCCAACAGCAATAGCGTATGGAGGAATGTCCTTTGCCACCACCGAGTTTGTTCCGATAATGGCTCCGTCGCCGATATGGACGCCGGGCATCACGGTTACGTTCTGGCCTATCCAGACGTCATTACCTATGATGGTATCTCCTTTCAGCGGCAACTCGTCTTTAACCGGTGCAATGGCACTTCCCCAATCACCGCCCATGATATAGAACGGATATGTCGTAGCACAGTCCATCCTGTGATTGGCACCGTTCATCACAAACTCCACTCCCTTGGCAATGGAGCAAAACTTACCGATAATCAGCTTGTCGCCTATGAAGTCGTAGAAATGCGTGACGTGCTTCTCAAACTGGTCAGCACCATCCACATCGTCATAGTAGGTGTAGTCACCGATAATGATACGTGGATTCTTCACCACATTCTTAATATAACAGAGGCTCAGAATTTTGGGATTCGGAAAAGCCTCATTTGGATTGGGTCTTTGATTTGCCATCGCTAATTCTCCTAAATAATGTTCTTTTCTGTGAAAAGCGAATAAATTCGTGCGGCAAATTTAGTCATTTAAGCTGGAATATGAATAATAATGCGTAAATTTGTGCCTGAAATTGAGAATTATTAGGATTTGCATGGGATGATTATGAAGAAAACCATATATGTAGTTTTAGCGCTACCAGCAAGACCGCGCATTTATCGATAGCATCCTCTCCGTCGGCAAATATGCTATCAGCCATTCTCCCGAATATCGCGAGGCATATCGCCCGCACTATCGCATAGTTGAGAAGGGAATTTTTGAAAATGAAATAAAACCCTTGATAGAACCTAAGACGAATCCTTCAGGAACTGGAACTGGAGGCACTTTATTATGATATGATTACGAAATCCTTTATTAACGATTGACTATCTTCTGGTAAGCCAACCTTTTGTCGCCTGACAGCAGATAGATAATGCCGCAATAGGTGAAGCCGTGCTTCAGGATGTTGTGCTGCATAATCTTGTTGTCGCGGTGAGTATCTATGCGGATGTTCGTGTCATGTGAGAAGCAGAAATCCATGATGCTGCTGAATATGCCGTGAGCATCGGCGTAGCTGGCAATGCGATGGACTACATGATATGGCTGAACATCATCTATCCATTCGCCATCATAGATTTTGGCATATGTCGGTTCTGGTGATGGTAGAAATGCAAAGTAGCCTACAACTTTACCTTCGTCTTCAATGACAAAGCCGCCATTTCGTTCCATATCTGCCGAAATGACTGCCTCGGAGGGATAGCCTTCTCCCCATTGGTGCATATTGCCAGACTGTCGCATGATTATCTTCGCAGCATCCATGACCTGCATAATCTCAGCCATGTCCGACGGTTGGGCTTCTCTGATGATCCTACTCATGTTCCTTATTGCTTAATAAAATGAGGAAAGTCGGGCATTCCCGCGCTCGGCTCTGCCGCTTGGCTCGTCCAAGAACTACGTTCGCCTACCCGTAGCCTTTCTCCAAGTTTAGGTTCGAAAGTAAATCCCTTCTGAGCGGCAATCTGCTGGCTGCAGCCCAGCATTTCGGCGATTGTATCTACCGAATATTGTGCCATATCCCTCGCAAAGCCCTCGGCCTCTTTCTGAAAGCGAGGTAATGACAGGCTAATGTCAGGAATAGACTTTAGTTTCTTGCTCTGGCAAGCGTCTCCTTTCGTCGCCGAGCGGTTATTCATTATCTTTGCGGAAGCGAGTATTATCTGCATATTTAATTCCTACCCATTTAATTGTTCTTCAAGAAATTCTACTGCATCGGCATAGGTATGAAGAATAGCCATGCTGGAATGCCTCCTGCACGAGCTCACTCTGCTCTCTCTTAATCGAATCTTTCATTGTATTTCCTCTAATTCTCCTGTTTCTGAGTCAATGATAAACCCACGAACAACTATATCCTTTGGCACCAGCGGATGGGTCTTGATGGTCTCAACGGTCTTGCGGACAGATGTTGGAGTGTCCTTGAATCCCTCTAGCCACTGGTCAAGGTCGATGCCACACTTGCGGATGGTGTCGAGTGTTTCATCGGTCACGCCTCTTGCTATCATCTCGTGGTGGAAGTGGTCATAGCTCATGTGGCAGGCTCCGCAGTGAGAGTGGGCTACCACCATAATCTCTTGTACGCCCAGCTCATAAATGGCCACAATCAGGCTACGCATGGCTGAATCAAAGGCAGAGATTACCAAGCCGCCTGCGTTCTTGATAATCTTAGCATCGCCATTCTTTAACCCCAAGGCTGCTGGCAGCAGTTCTGTTAGTCTGGTGTCCATACACGACAGTACCGCCAGTTTCTTGTCTGGGTACTTGTCCGTCAGATACTTCTCGTAGCCCTTCTGAGCCACAAATGTCTTGTTGAATTCAATAATCTGGTCTATCATATCACAACGGTGCACTCCACCGCCCACATCAGCCAAGTCCGTACAAGTTTTACTTTGCTTCGCCGTCACCATAGATGAAGCTGAAGGCTCCGCTTTGGTAGTCGAAGATCTCTTCATCGCGGAAGAAGCGCTTCAGTTCAATCTCAGCATTTGACGTGGAGTCGCTGGCATGAACGATGTTCTGTTGGTTGCTCATCGAATAGTCGCCACGGATAGTGCCAGGGGCAGCCTCACGTCCGTTGGTGGAGCCGGTCATAGTACGTACCACCTGTACGGCATCCACACCTTCCAGTGCGAGCGCCACAACGGGCGATGTCTGCATCGAGGCTGCCAACGAGGGGAAGAAGGGACGGTCTACGAGGTGGGCATAGTGCTCACGTAGGATCTCATCGCTGAGCTGCATCATCTTCAAACCGGCGACGCGAAGTCCGCGACGCTCAAAACGATTCACAATCTCGCCAATCAACTGTCTCTGTACGCAGCTGGGCTTCAGTAATACTAGAGTTTTTTCCATCATAACAAGTAATATTTAATTAGTAGAATATGTGCGTACAAAGGTACACATTTATTTCGAAATACACAAATTTCTTATGTTTACCATTTATCTTTTGTCTGGATTGTATCGTCCCAGCGATGATCTTTCGGGAAGGGTTGCCCTCCCCAGGCCTTGACCTGCGTCCAGGGCTGCGGTGCGTCTGTCCAGAACGGATGTGCGGCCGGTAGGCCAAGGGGCATGAAGGCCAGCGAGGTCATATAGAGCGAGCCGTTGTTGGTGTACCAGTCGGCTGTCTCTGGCTGTGAACCGCAGAAGCCGATGGTGAGATAGCCGGCATCGTTGAAATTCTCCTGCTGGTCGAACATGCGATGGAGCACTTTCGTCAATGCAGCCCGCACCTGACCATTGCTGAGGTCAGAAGGAAGTTTCTCATACCAGGCCATCAGGGCGAGAGGCTGCATGGCAGCCATACGATAGGGCGTGGAGCGACCGATAACAGGGAAAGTTCCCTCGGGCGAGATGAAACGTTCGAGGATGATAGCAAACTTCTGGGCCCGCTTCAGGGCACGGTCGTAATATTTCTGATAGTCGAGACGCGAGTTATACTTCGAATCCACCATCGCCTGGAGAGTCTCCAGATACATCGCATGGAAAACATAGCTGCTGTAATAGTCGAAGGCGAAGACGGGACCATCGGCATACCAGCCATCACCAACGTACCACTCCTCGACCTTACGGCAAGTTGTGTTTACACGAAACTCATCGAACTGTGCTCCTGCCTTGGCCAGGAAACTCTCGATGGTGGATGAGAAGAGGAGCCAATTGGTGTAAGGCGGGTCTATCCTGCGCAGGCTCTGAAACTCATGGATATAACGTTGTTTGGTGACATCGTCGAGCGGTTTCCACAGGGTATCCCAGGCACGGAGAAACGATTCGGCGATATAGGCAGCATCCACCAGATTCTGCCCTGCCTTGCCCCAACAAAGATAGTCGGGTGAATCAGGGTCGACGGAGTTCCTATAGGCTGCAAGGGCCCACTCGCGGAGCTGACAACGTTGCAGCCCTTCGGCAGTGTCGTCATCGGGAAGTGTGAGCCATGGAGCAATCCCTGCCATCAGACGCCCGAAGGTCTCCATATAGACCACACTTCTGTCACGGTTGTCGAACGAAGGCGAAAACTCGGTCTTCATATTTTTCTGCAACTCACCCTTGGCCATATTCTCCAGCACGGGCTGTGCCATTTTATAAGCCAGCGAACACCAGTATTCACGATCGGACGGCTGCACGTTTCTAGCCTTCTTAGCCTGAAGAGGCAGGAGCAACAGGAAAGCTGCTATAATGAAAAGGGCTTTCTTCATTTTATTTCGATTTTAAGTGGGTTTGACAAATGATGGAGATGTTCATCGGCGGCGAGTTGCCATTGCGCCATCGTACGGATGTCGTAATTGCTCCAGGCAGAGCCGAAATAGTAAGTGTAGGCGCCACCGCTATAGTGTCGCAGAATACCGATGGCATGGGGTAAATCGCCTTCATGTCTGAGGGTTTCGTCAATGCCATTGGGGAAGAGTGCTCCCACGTAGATCTGCGTCTGATGAACCTGAGGATTGTCAGTAGGGTCAGCATAGAGTACATAGTTTTTGCCGAGTAATAGGTTGTCATTGTCATGCAGGACAATGCCAGCCGCCAGCGTCGTAGGCTGGGTAATGCCGTCGTACCATACCGTCATCCGGTTGAAGTGTGAACCTTTGTCGAGGCTGATGATGCGGTGCTCAGTGATACCGTCGCGGCTGGTGTTGTATGTCAGCTCTACGGTAAAGCGCAGCGGACCATTGTCAAGGATCTTGTATTCCTTATAGCACCAAGGAAACAGCAATTGTCCGTTCTTCATCAGTGCTGGAGCACCGCAACCTAGACTCGGTCCTACGCCATAGCAGTCAAGACCATAGCCGTGATCATGATGGAACGAGGTGGCCATGTAAATTTCATTGGCCTCCTGAGCTTTGCCCGCTCTTTTCAGCGAGTCTCTTTGTCCTACGCCCCACATATGGTTCCTGTAACGTTCTTCGACCACCAGTTCCGGCGTGTTCTTGACCCAGACGTCAATGCCGAATGAGCGTTCACCAGATCGTTGCAGGGCTGGACCATAGACGCGATAGATACCACGGTCGTTTTCCCAGGTGATATCATCTGCACGTTCCGGATAGACTTTCCCTTTGACATACGACTTAAAGACAGACGGCTCACCTTTGGTAATGGTAAACGACGCTTGGCTATGAGGCTGGACAGATACATCCAACAAGAGTTTCCCATCGTATGTCTTCTGGTAGGTCATTTCCTGTCCAAAGGCATCCTTAACCATGAAGGGCTCGCCAGATTCAATGCCCAGTTGTTGACAGATGGTTTCAAGATCGGCCTCCACAAGTTCCTGTCGCTGGTTGTTACTCGGATTGCTGACCAAAATATAGACACCAGTCACTGCGGCCTGCACGCCCAAAACGCACAAGGCCAGCACCATACTGCATAATAATCGCCGTCTCATATATCAATCAGTAGTTTGTTTCTGGCGACAAAGTTAGCCGAATAAACCGACAACCGACTGCACTTTTTGATTTTCCTACCCTTTTTTATGGCAATCTTTTTCTTTTTTCCTTTTGCATTTCGCTCGTTTTTTCGTATCTTTGCCCCGTCTAACAACAAAATAACTAAAACATGATACAATCGAAAATGATAAAGAAGGTGGCTGCGGCAGGCTTGGTGATGATCCTCGCAGCTTGTGATGGCCAGAAATGGTCGGAGAAACAGGTGGACTCTTTTATGTTGGTAACTCAGAAGGACGGACCTTCGCTGGGCTATTCACCACAGTCAGGTGTCAAGATCCTGACAGTCGGCGGCTATGCCTTCAAAGACCTGAACCGTAACGACTCGCTCGATGCATACGAGGACTGGCGTCTCCCTGCTGAGGAGCGTGCTGCCGACCTGGCCTCACAGTTGTCAATAGAAGAGATTGCCGGTCTGATGCTCTATAGCAGTCATCTGGCGGTTCCCGACTCTTCGCTGACCGCCGATCAGACTAAGTTCCTGCGCGATGACCATCTGCGGGCGGTGCTGATTACGAGCGTGGAGAGCCCGACGACTGCAGCCCAGTGGAACAATCACATGCAGGCCTTTGTCGAAGGTCTCGACCACGGCATCCCTGCCAATACCAGTTCCGACCCCCGTCACGAGGCAAAGGCCACCACTGAGTTCAATGCCGGGGCTGGCGGACAGATATCGCTCTGGCCAACATCACTCGGACTGGCTGCTACCTTTGATCCTCAGATGGTGTATCGTTTCGGTGAGATTGCCTCTGAAGAGTATCGTGCTTTGGGTATCGCCACAGCCTTGTCGCCCCAAGTCGATATCGCTACCGATCCCCGCTGGTTCCGTTTCGACGGCACATTTGGTGAGGACCCTCAGTTGGCTACAGATATGGCGCAAGCCTATTGCGATGCTTTCCAAACCACACCCGAGACTAAGGGGTGGGGTACGAAGAGTGTCAATGCGATGGTGAAGCACTGGTATGGCTACGGTGCCCAGGAGGGAGGACGCGATTCCCACTTCGCCTCCGGTAAATATGCCGTCTACCCAGGCAACAACCTCGCCATGCATAAGCGTTCATTCGTAGAGGGTGCCTTCCGTCTCAATGGTGGTACTGGTATGGCCTCTGCCGTCATGCCCATCTACAGCATCCTATGGAATCAGGACCCCTCTGGTGAAAATGTGGGGGGCAGCTACAGCAAGTGGCTTATCCAGCAACAGCTCAGGGATGAAGCGAAGTTCGAGGGCGTGGTATGTACCGACTGGGGCATTACCAAGGATATCAAGGTGCTCGACAGTCCTATCGGTGGAAAACCCTGGGGTATGGAAGCCTTCAACGAGGCCGAGCGTCATTATAAGATCCTGCAGGCTGGCGTCGATCAGTTTGGCGGTAACAACGAGATAGGGCCTATAGTAGAGGCCTACCAGATGTGGAGCAAGGACCAGGGTGAGCAGAGTGCCCGTGAGCGCTTTGAACAGTCAGCCCGTCGTTTGTTGCTGAATGTGTTCCGGGTGGGACTCTTCGAGAATCCCTACCTCGACCCCGCAGAGACGGCACAGATTGTGGGCAAGCCTGAGTTTATGCAGGAGGGCTATGATGCACAGCTCAAATCAATCGTCATGCTGAAGAACCACGGCAATCAGGTGCTCCCCGTGAAGGATCGCAAAAAGGTATATGTGCCCAAGCGCCACTTCCCTGCCATTCCCGGCATCTGGGGCGGCATCTCTGAGGAGAAGACCGTTGAGCCGATAGACCTCGCACTGGTCAAGAAGTATTTCGATGTGGTGGAGCAGCCTGAGCAGGCCGACTTCGCCATCTGCTTGATCCAGGAGCCGAGCACAGGCATCGGCTATAGCAACGATGATGTCAAGAAAGGTGGCAATGGTTATCTGCCGTTCAGCCTGCAATACAGCGACTATACCGCAAAGGACGCCCGTGCTGTAAGCATCGCCGGAGGTGATCCGATGGAAAAGACCAAGAACCGTAGTTTCAAGGGCAAGACCATCAAGGCCTATAACCGCGATGACATGCAGCTGGTCACCGATACCAAGAAGCAGATGGGCGAGAAGCCTGTCATCGTTATTGTGGAGATCGGCAAGCCGGTGGTATTCTCCGAGATCGAGCCCTCAGCCGATGCCATTCTCATTTCCTTCAAGGTGCAGCATCAGGCCTTGCTCGACATCATCAGCGGCAAGGCAGAGCCCTCAGCCCTCCTTCCTATGCAGATGCCCGCCGACATGACGACGGTGGAACAGCAACAAGAGGATGTTCCTCGCGATATGCGCTGCTATCAGGATGCCGACGGCAATACCTACGACTTCGCCTTTGGCCTCAACTGGCAAGGCGTCATCCGAGATGCCCGCGTAGAAAAATATAAATAATATCTAAGGACGAACCAACAAACAAATACGATTATGAAGAGACTTGTTTTGTGCCTTATGGCAATGATGGGCGTGCTGACCCTTTCAGCACAGAGTGCGATAACGTCGTTTGACGAAGTATTAACCACACGGCGTAGTATCCGCAGCTACGACGCCACGAAGAAAATCTCAGAGGCCGAAGTGCGTGAACTGCTGACAGCCGTACAGGAGGCGCCATCGTGGGCCAACCAGCAGCCGACACACTATTATGTCGCTATCTCGCCAGAGAAACTTGCAGCAGTACAGGATATGGTAGGCGGCAACAAGTCGCGTATCAAGGATGCACCCGTACTTATCGTTTCGACTTTTGAGCGAGGCAAGTCAGGCTTTTTCCGCGACAGTCCTGCCAATGAGGTTGGCGACGGCTGGGGTGCATACGACAACGGCCTGAGTAACTGTTACCTCGTGTTGAAGGCCCGCGCCATGGGCTTTGATACGCTTATCATGGGTATGCGTGAGGCCGATAAACTGCGTCAGCTCTTTTCTATCCCAGAAGGCGAAACCATTATGGCTGTCATCTCTCTGGGCTACCGGAAAGGTGAGCCTGTACAGCCCCGTCACCGACCGTTCGACGATGTCGTGAAGTTCTTCTAGAACCACCTACACCTTGGCGTTTGCATTTTTCATCCATTCAGTTACAGTAGTACCCATGAAATGTTTAAAGGCTGAACTGAATGTGATGTAACTGCGGAATCCGCTCTGTTGGGCGAGTTTCTTTGCAGTAATGGGTTGTATTGAGTCTTTTGTCTCATTATAGAGACGGACGAAATGCTCTATACGAAGACGATTGATATAGGCATTATAAGTGATGCCTTGTTGGGTGAAGTATGCGCCTAAATATGTACGGTTCTTTCCGATGGCGAGGGAAAGATGTTGCAAGGTGAGGTCATGCTGGAGATAGAGCAGCGTGTCTTCGCAGTGCTCCTTGAGCAGTGCTCCGATGCTGTCTGGTATATAAGCAGCAGCCTTGGAATCCTCGTATGTCTCCAAGGTTTGCAACGTCTCCACACGCCAGAGTATGAAACCGATGATGATGAAAGTGTTCACCTGGGCAAGGAATTCGGAGGTCATGCCAACGAAGAACCACAGGCTGTAGGCACTATAGACAAACAGGATGCAGGCGATGAACATAAGACTCTGCCACACTTCCTTATGCTGCAGGTCGGCGAAATTGTCGCGCAGCCAGTGGTTGTATTGCCACAGGGCGTGGATATAATAAAGAATGTAAAATATGCAGACAAGGCGCATATAGTATTCTATGGCTGCTCCTGCCCTGTCGTCGTGGTTGACGATGCCCCAGACGGCAATGCCTACGAGTGGTGTCAATGCTACGAAAATGGGCCATACCTTCCTTTTACGGTCTTGCAGCATACGTAGCAGCATCACCATCATCAATGGCATGAATGTCAAACGGTCCAGCAACAGGTTGATGATGTTACGCACCAGTCGGTCGTTAACCAGCCACACCGTGCCCAGCACCGTCCACCATACATGGCTTGCTGCTGTTGCAAACAGAAAGGCTGCAGCCCACCGGCGCAGTAACTTCGGAGAAATGATCTGAGGCGCGATGGCGTTATGGCGACGCAGCAGCAGGTAGAGTCCTGCCATGATTGCCGCCATGGCCGCTGCTCCGTAAAGCATCGTATAGAGAACGTTGCCAAGTCCTTCGTATTCGTACATGGTTCTTTAATTCTGCCGCTACAAAGTTAAGCATTATTTGTTATAATTGTGTTGTTTCGAGTTTTAGAATTTACAATTGTGTTACAAAATTTACAAAAACTTCATATTTATCTCTCAAAATGCTACATTTTTTAGCATTTTATGAACAAAAATTACTATCTTTGCACAATAAGTATAGATTTTGGATTTATGAGGAAAAGAACCGCCCTAGCCGCTTCGTTGCTATTTTTGGCAACCCAATTATGCCACGCCCATGTACATACGCTGGCTGAGGCAGACGGCATCATCGTGATACTGGTTGCCATCGTGATAGCACTCCTCATCCTGGGAGGTTTCGGTCTGCATTATAACAAGATTATCAGTCAGCGAAACGAGCAGCTTCGACGAATTCTCAATGCACTGGATGACTATCGCACCATAGTAGGCGACGGGGAACGGTCGTTGGACGAGCAGGAAGAGATGGTGAAGCGAACGCATTTGAAGCCGAAACCGAAGGCTGTCAAGGTGGTCCAGATGGATGAGGGACAGACCTTCTTCGTGAAGATGGATGCCCGCATAAACAAGGAAAAACCCTTTACGGACCCCGATTTTGACTATTATGCGCTGATTGAGTTTATGGGAGTCAATCAGGATGAATTCTGCAAGTTTGTGCCGCGCTACACGGATCCTGAGAGGACGAAAGACTATATCAACTCCCTACGGGCAGAATACGCAGCTAAACTGCTTATGGAGCACTCGGACTACTCGATGGACGACATGGTCAGCATGTGTGGCTTCAAGGATGCAGCAGCTTTCAACAGTGCTTTCAAATTCTCCTTCGGCATCACGCCAACGGACTATATGAACAGCATGAGCAAAATGTTCAAGAAGAAAGCATAATACGAGGGTTCAATTCTTTTTTTTCTCGATGCGGGTGGCTTTGGCCTCAGATGTGTCACTTAGTCTGCCTTTCAGGTATTGCTCGATGATAAGTCCCGCTATTGGTGCGGCCAGGTCGGCACCAAAACCTCCGTGCTCAATATAGACCGCGATGGCAATCTTCGGATTGTTCATCGGGGCAAAGGCGATGAAGGCAGAATGGTCTACGCCAGGATTCTCGATGGTGCCCGTCTTGCCACAGATGGGATAAGTAGTCTTGATACTTGTGGCCGTGCCTTGCTCTACTGCAAGACGCATGCCCTCAATGACCGGAGGATAGGCTTCTTTCGCCACCTTGGTCTGGCGTTTGGTGAGATAACGCTGGTTTTTGGTGTCTTTATGGATATGAGGCACATAGTACCAGCCGCGATTGGCGATGGTGACGGCGAGATTGCAGAGCTGCAAAGGTGTACAGGTGACATCGCCCTGTCCCATGCCTGCCCACCAGATGGTCTTACCGTCCCAACCCTCCTTGTAACGGCGGTTCAGATAGTCGGCACCTGCCAATAGTCCGCCTTGTTCCCCGGGTATGTCGATATGCATAGGACCTCCGAGTCCCATCGACTGCATATAGCTGCGCCAATTGGTGATGGCCTCCTCTTTCGTTTCGTACATGAAGTCATCGTTGATCATCGAACCGAAGTTGACGATAAACCAGGTATTACAACTCTGTGCCAGGGCGTCTTTCAGGTTGAGCGGTGAACGGTGCTTGTGACAGCCTACCTTGATATTGCCGTCGGTGATGCCGCTATTGCACTCCATCTTGGTGTCAGGTGTGACAAACCCTTCTGACAGAAGTGTCAGGGCCTGTGCCGTCTTGAAGGTGGAGCCGGGTGCCTGAGGTTTGCCGATAGCCTGACGTACGTCAGACCCCTGAGGCGTGTTTGTAGCCAGGCAGATGATCTCGCCGTTCTCAGGATTGATGGCCACGATGCTACCTGTCTTGCCATTCAGCAGACGCTCGCCCAGCTGTTGGAGCATCGGACGGATGGTCAGAGGGCCGTCTGTCGGAAGACCCTGTGCCTGAATAGTCATGCCTGTCAAAGACATGACTATTATTAAAAGTAACGTGATCGAGGGTCTCAAACTTATGAGAAGAACTTGATGGTGCCTTGTACGGGCTCGTCTGCAACGGACGGGGATTGCAAATCTCCGCCAACAGCGGGATCGCCAATGGCCTGAGAGTTGATGCTGTCGAGAATCTCACGGGTGCGCTTGTAGGTCGGCGTAGACTCTACGGCGGAGATGACATCATCGTTGTCGAGGTCCTCAGGACGGAACAGATAGATGTTAGGACGGCGCTTGTAACGCTTGGCGGTGCTGTCACCACCATAGAAACGGTTACGGCGGTCCTGACGCTCCAGAGCCTTGGCCTGTTCCTCGGCGATGCGGTTGATGTCGTCCTGCGTATGTTTCTTCATATGGGCATCCATACCGTCGACACTCTCGATACCGAAACCGGTAGCGAGGATGGTGACCTTGACCTTCTTGCCCAGTTCCGGATCCGTGGCCAGACCCCACTTGATCTCGAAGTCGCTGCCGAACTTGGCCATAAAGTCGTTGATATCGTTCATCTCCTCCATCATCAGTGACTGCTGACCGTCCTTGGATCCGGCAAATGAGATAGAGAGCAAGATCTTCTTGGAGTTGAAGATGTCATTATCATTAAGGAGCGGTGAATTGAGGGCGTCCTCGATGGCTTTCTTTACACGGCCCTCGCCCTCACCATAACCAGTGGACATGATGGCCACACCACCGTCCTTCAGTACGGTCTTTACATCGTTGAAGTCGAGGTTGATAAGACCATGGACGGTGATGATCTCTGCAATGGACTTTGCAGCCACGGAGAGGGTGTCGTCGGCCTTTCCGAAGGCATCGAGCACGGAGAGCTCAGGGTAGATCTCGCGCAGACGTTCGTTGTTGATGACGAGCAGGGCATCGACATGCTTCTGCATTTCCTCGACGCCATCGAGAGCCTGGTCAATCTTGCGGTCGCCCTCGAAACGGAAGGGGATGGTGACGATTCCGACGGTGAGGATGCCGAGTTCCTTAGAGACGCGGGCAATGACAGGTGCCGCGCCAGTACCGGTGCCACCGCCCATACCAGCAGTGATAAAAGCCATACGGGTGCCGTCGTTGAGCATACCTTTGATGTCGTCGAGGCTCTCCTCAGCGGCCTGACGGGCTTTTTCGGGCTTGTTACCAGCACCGAGTCCTTCCTTGCCCAACTGCAGATGTACAGGCACGGGAGAATCGTTGAGGGCCTGGTTGTCTGTGTTGCACAGAACGAATGTTACATCGTGAATGCCTTCACGATACATGTGGTTGACGGCGTTTCCACCACCACCGCCTACACCAATCACTTTAATAATGCTATGATCCTTTTCGGGAGCTCCGAAGTCGAGGATATCGAAATTTGTATTGTCTGCCATAACTATTCACTTTTCACTATTCACTATTCTTTTAGTCGCTTCGCTTTGTAAAAGCGCTTACGCGATTACTCTTTTCACTTCTCACTTCTCAGTCTTCTTCTTCAACGATCGTCTTACCAAACTTCTTGATGCCCTTGATAGCTTTGTTCCAGAAGCTGTTCTCACGTTTCTCAGCAGCAATGCGCTTGCGCTCGGCCTCTTCCTCCTCACGCTTGATACGATCTTCTTCCTCCTGCTGACGGCGGCGTTCCTCCTCAGCCTTCTGCTTCTCGGCTTCAGTACGGATGACGCCAGCGGGAATCTCACTGGCCTGACGGGCCTGACGAGAGGGTGTAACTTGGCTGGTCTGGCCAGCAGGGCTAGCCGAACTGGATTGGCTAGAGAAGAGATCGTCAGAGACGGCGCTACCTGCGCAGTTCATATCACCCTTTGCAAGCAGGCCAAGTACGGTGTTCATCTTGCCATCCTTGGCCTTGATGTCCTCCTGGGTGGCATTGATGGTATGAGTAACGAACTTGGCTGTACGGATCTTATCCACGTGGGTGTGGTTCATAAATGCCTGTTCGATATTGCTCATGTTCGAGCCACCGCCTGTGAGGATGATACCACCTAACAGTTTATCGTAATACTCCGACGGAATCTGATACCATACGTTCTCGATGATCTCCTCCAGGCGTCCTTCGACGATCTCGATGAACTTACGGCTCTCCACCTGACGCTCAGGATCGATGGAATATTTCAGATTATTGTCGATATCGTTATTGTCGGTAAAGGCAGAGGCATATTTCAGTTTCATCTTCTCAGCATCGCTCTCTTCCATCTGGAGGGTGGCAATGTCCTTGGTGATATTATTGCTGCCGAGCGGGATGACAGCAAGATGGCGCAGGATGTTTTTGCTGTAGACGGAAACGGTCGTTGTGTCAGAGCCGATGTCTACCAGTGCACAGCCAGAGCGTTTCTCAGCCTCTGTGAGCACGGCATCTGCCAAGGCCAGCGGTGCCAGATACATCTCTGCCACATTGATGCCTGCCACCTCAAAACACTTGTTCAGATTGCGGTAAAACGAGGTGCGCTGGAGGATATTCAGGAAATTTCCCTCAAGATGGGAGGCCTGGATACCCACTGGATCCAACTGGTACTGAGAGTCTACCCTGTATTCCTGAACGGCGGCATCGAGGATCTCCTGATCCTGATATTTCATATTGCGATTGGCATCCATGAGTTCGATGACCATATCCTGAGTGATACGTGTGTCCGCAGGCAGATCCTTGGCAATGACGTTTCTGACACTGCGGATGGACTGTCCGCCAACACCCACATATACCTGGAGGATCTCCGTCTTGAGCTGGTTCTCCAGTTTCTTGATGATGTTGGTCAGGCATTGTGCGGTCTTGTCAATGTTATACACATACCCTTTGCGGATGAAGGATGAAGAATCCTCCTTCACTACGCCGAGGACGGTAATGCTACCGTCGAGATTCTTTTGTCCCGCGATACCGGTCATCTTCGATGATCCAAGTTCGATTGCTACGATAAATTCCTTTGCTGCCATATTATTATTCACTTTTCACTATTTACTTTCTCTTGCAGATGATCTGATTGTCGAATTCCACGTTGATGTAACTGTATTTATTCCATCCCGCCACGTTCAGGCCATAGATGTAGAACTTGCGCATACGTTCCAGTTTCTTGTCGATGTTGACGGGGGCTCCGAGATAGATGATATGTTCGCCGATACGTGGAATCATCTCCACTGTACCGTCATTGAGAATATTCACCTGTACCACCTGATTCTGCCAGAATTTGTCCTTCATGAGTGTGTTGCCGATCAGAGGTAGTGTCTTCTGGGCGTACTTCTTGGAAACGTTACCTGTCACGATGATCATATCGGTGGCGTATTTCGACTCCGGCAGAATGGCGCCGTGGGTGTCCAGATAGTAGTTGTCGCCATTGCTGGCCATCACGTGCAGGATGGGTGTGCGCTGACGAAGACTGATGCAGACGTGTCCGCTCTGTGTCTTATAGCACTCTACCTTCTCCACGAACGGGTTCTTCATGAGCGCTTCCTCAATTGCCCGCGAATTGACGTCGGCCATATTCTTGGCGAGGGGATACAGACGGTTCTTCTCAAGGATATTCTTGACTTCACCAGGATTGACAAACCCACCGATCGACTCATTGTTGATATCTATCTTGACCTCTGTGCATACGGTGGCTTTCTCGGCAGGCGTGTTGAATGCCGAGACTGCCAACACCAGATAGACTGCTATCACGATGTCGACCAGGACGATGAATGTCTTCTTCCAGTTGAATGTCATACTATTTCTTGTTGTTGAGTATCTTTGTAATCTGTGGCACCTGGTTGTCCAGGTCGCCAGCGCCCAATACGATGAGCACCTCAAAGTCGTGGGTCTTCACGTAGTTGATGACCTCGTCCTTCAGGATCATTTCCTTCTTCACACCCTCCCGCAGGTTGTCATAGATGAGCTTGGAGGTGACACCCTCGATAGGTTCCTCGCGGGCAGGGTAGATTTCCGTCAGTATTACCTCGTCGAGTTGGCTCAGGGCATCGGCGAAATCCTTGTAGAAATCGCGGGTACGGGTATAGAGATGTGGCTGGAAAATAGCCGTGATATGTTTGTCCTGATAGAGCTCGCGAATGCTCTTGGCACTTTGGTAGATCTCCTTGGGGTGATGGGCATAGTCGCTGAGGAAGACCAGACGATCGGTCTTTATCTTGAAGTCGAAGCGACGGTCCACACCGCTGAAAGTCTGCATACCATATTTCAGTTCCTCCTTGGTACAGCCATTGAGTTGTGCCATGGCCATGGCGGCAATGCCGTTCTCGATATTGATGGGGATGGGCTGTCCGAGCTTGACATTGGTGACATTCTCGATGGGCGAGATGAAGTCGAAATAGATCTCACCATTGCCGATGCGGATATTCTCTGCATGAAAGTCGCCCTCGTGGAGGCTATAGTCATAGCGACGGACACCTTCCTGCAGGTTCTCCTGCATCTCGAGGCCACGATGGATGATGAGGGCTCCTCCTGGCTGAATCAGTTCTGTGTAATGACGGAAACTCTCCAGATAGGCCTCCTTGGTACCATAGATATCGAGGTGATCAGGGTCGGTAGAGGTGATGACGCTCATCCAGGGATGGAGCCAATGGAAGGAACGGTCGAACTCATCAGCCTCGATGACCACGTAGTCGGAGTCGGAGAGAATGTAGTTGGTACCGTAGTTCTTCGAGATGCCCCCGAGGAAGGCATTGCAATTGAACTGACTCTGGTGCATGATATGGGCACACATGGTCGATGTGGTGGTCTTACCGTGAGTGCCAGCCACGCAGAGTCCCTTATGGGCCTGTGTCAAAGTACCAAGCACCTGAGCGCGCTTCTGGATCTCGAAGCCATTGTCCCGGAAATACTGGAGTTCCTTGTGGTTATCCGGAATGGCCGGTGTGTAGATGATGAGGCACGACTCCTTCTTCTTGCAGGCATGGGGGATTTCGTCGATGTTCTCCTCATAGTGGATGAGCATGCCTTCTATCTCCAGTCTGCGGGTGAGATCGGAGGGCGTCTTGTCGTAGCCGCCTACTACAAGTCCTTTCTTGATGAAATAGCGGGCGATGGCACTCATGCCGATGCCACCGGCTCCGATGAAATAAACTGCTTGTATATCTTTGATGTTCATGTGTCTGATGTGTCTAATGTGTCGAATGGGCGAGGGCGATGACCTCCTTTGCAATGATATTGGCAGAGTCGGGGAGTGCCAGCTTGAGCACATTCTCGCTCAATGATTTCAGTTTTGCGTCGTCGTTGACAGTCTCGATAGCGGTCTGAAGCAGAATATCCGGCGCCTCGGCATCCTTGATGTAGATGGCAGCACCGCGAGTTGAGAGAGCCAGGGCATTCTTGGTCTGATGGTCCTCAGCCACATTGGGACTTGGAACCAATATCACAGGCTTGCCAATGAGACAGAACTCCGAGATGCTGCTGGCGCCTGCACGACTGATGACCAGATCGGCAGCACGATAGGCAGAGCCCATATCGGTGATGAAGTCGGTGACCTTCAGGTTGGGACGCTCCTGTCCCTTGAGCCTTTCAGCTATCTCCGCACTATAGTATTTACCTGTCTGCCAGATGAACTGCAGACCGCTGTCTTTGATGAGGTCAAGGTGGCGGAGCATGCTCTCGTTGATGGTGCGGGCTCCCAAGCTGCCGCCAACGAGCAGGATGGTCTTTATCGCAGGATCGAGTCCGAAGCTACGGACGGCATCCTCACGGGATATGGTCGTATTGAGGAGTGCCTGACGCACAGGATTGCCTGTGAGGATGATCTTCTCGGCAGGGAAGAACCGCTCCATGCCCTCGTATGCCACACAGATCTTTGAGGCATTCTTGGCAAGGGTCTTATTAGCCAGACCAGCATAGCTGTTCTGCTCCTGAAGCAGAGTGGGGATGGCTAAACTGTTGGCTGCGCCAAGGGCTGCACTACTGGCATAGCCTCCTACACCCACAGCCACCTGAGGCTTAAACTCCTTGAGAATCTTCTTGGCAAGCCATTTGCTTTTCAGATAGTCGAGTGCGACACCAATATTGGCAGGCTTCCATAGTGGACGGAAGAATCCCCTTATTGGCAGACCCTTTATCTCATAGCCCGCCTTGGGAACACGTTCCATCTCCATACGCCCTAAGGCTCCAATGAACAGGATCTTCGCATCCGGACGCATGGCCTTGACAGCATTGGCGATGGAAACTGCGGGGAAGATATGACCTCCCGTGCCGCCTCCACTGATAATGACTCTTAACTCCTTTTCCATATCATACTATATTGGGGTGCAAAATTACAAATTATATTTCTTTTAGCGCCAACTTTTCCCCTCTTTTTTTCGCAGAGCGGCTAACGCTTAACATGGCTCCGATATAGGCACAGTTGATGATGGTCGATGTGCCTCCTCGAGAGATGAGCGGAAGGGGTTGTCCTGTGACGGGCGCAATACCTACGGCCACCAGCATGTTGAATGATGCCTGCAGCACCAGCATCAACGCCAGACCCATGACGAGAAACGCAGGGAAGTTGTTCTCACAACGGCTGGCGATACGGGCTGCACGGTAGAGCAGGACGATATAGAGGAACGCCACGAACGCAGCACCAAGAATGCCCAGTTCCTCGATGATGATCACATAGATAAAGTCGCTGAACGCCTGTGGCAGGAAGTCGCGCTCGACAGATTTGCCTGGACCCTTGCCAATGATATTACTGCCTACGATGGCGATATTGGCGTGGGCCACCTGTGCATCCTTATCCAGGTCGTAGTCAGCTGGGGAAACGTGTTTCGAATTCAGTTTCTTATCGATACGGTTCTTCCAAGTGCCGAAACGATGCAGGAAAGAGGTTGTCTTCTTCGTGTCTTTCTTGATCTCACCATTGACAATCGCCTCTGTTTGTGTCTCACTGCTCTCTTCATTCTGATCCAGACTGCCTAACATATAGATGGAACCTATGAATAGCACGACCAGGACGACTGCAACTGCTGCCAGTTTCCCCAACTGTGACATGGGTACTCTTCCTACGAACATCATCAGGAAGACAACGGCAAAGATCAGCGCCGCTGTGGAGAGGTTTTCCACACCGATCAGCAGACAGAAGGGGACGACTACAATCAGGATATATTTGAAGGCCCGCTTGTCGGCACCGTTATCCCGTTGCATGGCACTAAGGATCTGTGCTGTCACCAGGACGAGTGTTCCCTTGGCAATCTCAGATGGCTGGAACTTCAGTCCCATAAGACTGATCCAGCGGCCAGCATCGTTGGTCTTCTCACCAAAGAACAGCACCCAGATCAACATTATCACGGAAATCAGGAGCAGACCAGGCGTCATCAGTTTGAAATAGCGGCACGGGATGTTCAGGATGACAATCGCCATACCCACACCCAAGAGCATCTTCCATGAGTGTCCTATGATGGGACCTAAGTAATTCTGGCTCTTATAGGTCAGCGTGCTGGATGCCGAAAAGACCTCCACCACACTGATCAGGCACAGGAACAGCAGCACCATCCAGATCACCTTGTCGCCCTTAAACAGATTTCCTATCTTCATATTCATTCTAGTATTTCTAGCCTATCTAGCCTGGCTAGAGATTCCTTGCTAATTCTTTAAACTGCTCTCCGCGATCCTCCATATTCTTGAAAAGATCGAACGAGGCGCAGCAGGGACTCAATAATACGGTCTCGCCAGGCTGGGCCATCTCGTAGCAAGCCTCCATACAATCCTTCATCGAGTGGGTGTCGCGAACGGGAATACCCATGTTGTCGAAATTATCGTGCAATTTCTGGTTGTCGGCACCCAGGTAGACAATGCCAGAGCATTTCTCTTTCACCAGCGGCTTGATGGGCTCGTAGTCGTTGCCCTTGTCCTTTCCGCCGATGATGAGGATCACCTTGGTCTTCATCGACTCCAGCGCATACCAGCAGGCATCGACATTCGTGGCCTTCGAGTCGTTGACATACTGTACGCCACGTACCACGCAGACCTTCTCCAGACGGTGCTCTACACCGGGGAAGTCGCTCAGGCTCTTGCGGATCTCTTCTTTCTTGATACCTGCAATGTCTGTGGCGATGCCTGCTGCCAGAGAATTGTAAATATTATGCTTGCCCGTCAGACTGAGGCTCTCCTGCTCCATGTTGAACGGCTCAGGCTTCTCAATCTTATACTGGCCTTTCTCGATATAGCCGATCACACCCTTCTCCTTCAGTTCTGCGAAAGGATACTGGACAGCCTTGATGTCGTATTTCTCCAACTCTCGTTTGATGATGGGGTCGTCAGCCCAATAGATGAAGGCATCCTTGTTTGTCTGGTTCTGGATGATACGCATCTTCGAATCCACGTAGTTCTGCATCTTGAAGTCATAGCGGTCCAGATGGTCAGGTGTGATGTTCAGCAGAATGGCGATATTGGCACGGAAATCATACATGTTATCCAGTTGGAAACTGCTGAGTTCGATGATGTAATACTCGTGCGGATCTTCTGCCACTTGCAGGGCGAGGGAATTACCGATGTTACCTGCCAGTCCTGCATCATAGCCTGCCTGCTTGAAGATATGGTAGATGAGCGAGGTTGTCGTGGTCTTGCCGTTAGATCCCGTGATGCAGATCATCTTCGAATCGGTGTAGCGACCAGCAAACTCGATCTCACTGATGATATGAATGCCTTTTTCCTTGATCTTCACAATCATCGGGGCCGTGTCAGGAATGCCTGGGCTCTTGATGATCTCATCGGCATTGAGTATCTTCGACTCTGTGTGCTGACCTTCCTCCCATTCGATATGGCGGTCGTCGAGCATCTTCTTATACTTGTCGGCAATCTTCGACATGTCTGATACAAATACGTCGAATCCCTCTTTCTTTGCCAGGACGGCGGCACCAGCGCCGCTCTCTCCTGCTCCTAATATTACTATTCTCTTCATTTCTTCATTTCTCACTATTCACTTTTCACTATTCACTATTCACTTCTCTCTATCTCATCTTCAGCGTAATAATCGTCAATGCTGCCAGAATGATTGTGGTAATCCAGAAACGGATGGTAATCTTCGACTCATGGAACGGACGGTGTGGCCATCCCTTCAGGATATAGGTACTCGTGGCATCGAGCTGTGAGTCAAGTTTACGGAAGTTATCATGGATAGGCGTGGCCCTGAACACACGTACACGCTTGCCCTTACGTTTCTGATACTTGAACCATTGCGTCTGGATAATCACACTGAGGCTCTCGATGAAGAAGATGCCACAGAGGATGGGCAGCAGCAGTTCTTTATGGATAATGACAGCACACACACCGATGATACCACCGATGGTCAAGGAACCCGTATCGCCCATAAATACCTGAGCGGGGAAGGCGTTGTACCACAGGAAACCGACCATCGCACCCACAAAGGCACATAGGAACACCACCAACTCTTCTGTTTGTGGGATATACATGATGTCGAAATATGATGCAAAGCCGATATGTGCCGATACATACGCCAATACCCCTAGGGCGACACCGATGATGGCGGAATTGCCTGCACACATGCCATCCATGCCATCGTTCAGATTGGCACCATTACTGACGGCAGTTACCACGAGGATGGTCATCAGTACGAAGATCACCCAACCAGCAGCCACCTTGTATTTCCCTAAGAACCCCAGCACCTCGGAGTAATTCAGGTTGTGGTTCTTCACGAAAGGAATGGTGGTTTGCAACGATTTCACCGCCTCTTTCTTGTGCTTCACCACAATCTCCTGATTATGCTGCTGCACTTGTACATTCTCGCGTACCACGGCATCAGGACTGAGCCAGAGCGTCAGTCCTACGATGAAGCCGATACTGACCTGACCTACTATCTTGTATTTGCCTTTCAGTCCCTCCTTGTTGCGCTTGAAGATCTTGATATAATCATCCATGAATCCCAGGAAACCCAGCCAGAGCGTGGTGACAATCATCAGGATGATGTAGATATTACGGATACGACACAGCAGGATGACGGGGATGAGGATGCTGACGATGATGATGATACCACCCATCGTTGGCACACCTTTCTTCTCTACGCCGAAGGGATCGATACTCGGATCTCGCTCTGTCTCGAAGATCTTCCTGCGCTTCATCCATTTGATGAACTTCTCACCAAACCATGCTGAGATCAGCAAGGCGAAGATGAGTGTCAGCAGGGCGCGGAAAGAGATATAGCTCCACAGGTGCGCTCCTGGAATATCATATTGCTCTAAGAATCTGAAAATATAGTATAGCATAACTCTTCACTATTAACTCTTCACTATTCATTCGTAAAAATCTCTCTCACCACCTCGCGATCATCGAAATGATGCTTCACGCCTTTGATCTCCTGATAGTCCTCATGGCCTTTGCCTGCAATGAGAATCACATCGCCCTTCTCTGCCATCATACAGGCGGTGCGGATGGCTTCTTTTCGGTCGACGATGCTTACTACCTTTCTCATCTGCTTGTTGTCGAGACCTGCCAACATATCGTTGATGATGTCCTGCGGTTCCTCGAAACGGGGATTGTCGCTCGTGATAATCACCTTGTCGCTGAGCTTGGCGGCTGTCTGTGCCATGATCGGACGCTTGCCTTTATCGCGGTTGCCACCAGCGCCACAGACAGTAATCACCTTGCCCTTGCCGTTGAGCACCTCATTGATGGTATTCAGTACATTCTCCAAAGCATCTGGCGTATGGGCATAGTCAACGACGGCTGTATAGCCCTCTGGTGAACGGATAGGTTCCAGGCGCCCGCTGACACTCTTCAGGGTGCTGAGGATAACGAGGATATCCTCTGGTTTCTTGCCCAACATAACAGCTGCGCCATAGACTGCCAGCAGATTGCTGACATTGAACTTTCCAATGAACTGCACGCCCACCTCTTTGCCGTTGATGTCAAGATACATGCCCTCGAAGTGGCATTCGATGATCTTTGCCTTGAAATCGGCCATGCTCCGGATGGAATAGGTCTTCACCTCGGCTTTGGTGTTCTGCACCATATACTGTCCGTTCTTATCGTCTGCATTGGTGATGGCAAAAGCGTCTTTGTCAAGACCGTCAAAGAAGGCTTTCTTTGCATCGCGGTAGTTCTCTACGGTCTTGTGGTAGTCCAGATGGTCGCGCGTCAGGTTCGTGAAGAGTGCGCCAGCGAACTTCAATCCTCCGATACGCTTTTGGGCGATGGCGTGGCTCGAACACTCCATGAAGGCGTATTCACAACCGGCATCCACCATCTGCGCCAGCAAATGGTTCAGTTCTATGGGGTCGGGGGTGGTATGATCTGCTGGAATAGGCTCGCCTTCGATATAGTTGCAGACGGTGGACAGCAGACCGCACTTATGTCCGAACTTGCGGAACATATTATATAATAAGGTGGCGATTGTGGTCTTACCGTTGGTACCAGTGACACCCACCAACTTCAATTTCCTGGAAGGATCGCCGAAGAAGTGTGTGGCAACGATGCCAACGACGCTCTCCGTAGACTCCACAACGACGTATGTCACGCCATCAACCTGTTCTTCTGGCATCTTCTCGCAGAGAATAGCTGCTGCTCCCAGTTCGATGGCCTTGGGGATAAACTTGTGACCATCAGTCTGCGTGCCTGGGATGGCCACGAAGAGATGTCCAGCCTCAATACGACGGGAGTCGATGTTAACACCCGTAATCTCCACCTCTGTATTGCCAAAGGTGTTGAGGACTTCTACATTTTTGAGCAGTTCAATCAGTTTCATAACACTATTCACTATTCATTATTCTTTTAGTCGCTTCGCTTTGTAAAAGCGCTTACGCGATTACACTATTCACTATTCCAGGTAGATTTCACATTTCATGCCTTGTTTCACATCCGTTCCCGCATAGAGACTCTGTGACTTCACCTTTCCGCGGCCTCTGATGATGGCCTTCACACCACGCTTCTCCAATGCATAGACAGCGTCTCTGGCACCCATGCCCGTCAAATTGGGGATGGTATGGTCTGACGTCTTCTCTTGTTGAAGCTGAGGTCTCTCCTTGATGTTGAGACCCGTCAGCACATAGTCGGCAGCTGTATTGTTACCCTGCTTGACGGCAGGCTTGAAGACGGAGGAAGAGTCACGGGCATCAGCCACGCTCAACTTCAGATTCTGCGCCATCACACCTTCTGCAATATGATGGAACACCACACCCGACATACCACCACCCGAGGCTGGCAATCCTGATTTCTTGATACAGACGATACAGGTGTAGCGGGGATTATCAGCAGGGAAGAAACCGGCAAACGACAGCCAGTAACGTGTGGTGCCAGAGTGATAGCTACCATGTTCATCGGCTATCTGTGCTGTACCTGTCTTACCAGCCACCTTGAACGACTTGGAGCCAGCCTTTCTTCCGAGTCCCTGACTGACGACGTGTTCCAGAATGGTCTGCATTGTCTTGATGGTTGATGGCTTGGCTATCTGCTCCTTCAACACCACAGGCTCAAACTCCTTGATTACTTGTCCGTCCTTCACCAGTTGTTTCACGAAACGGGGCTGCATCATCTTTCCGTCGTTGGCAATGGCATTATAGAAGGCAACGGTATTGATCGGTGCAATCTGCGTCTCATAGCCGATACTCATCCAGGGGAGCGTAGTCTTACTCCAGTATTTGGCGCGGTCGGTGGTCTTTGTGTCTGGCATACGGATATAGGGTGGGTGATAGCCTACCAACGGCAGCTTCAGATCCTCATGGATGCCAACACGATAGAGCCCCTGTACATATTTCGTGGGATTCGAACCATAGTATTTGTCGATAATCCAGCTCACACCGATGTTCGAGCTCACTTCGAGGGCGCGTGGCACACTGATGGTGCCATAGCCGCCACGACGCCAGTTATGGTCTTTCATCGCCCTGCCGTGCATTTCCATCACACCACAGCCGGTGTTGATGGTCATAGTGGTGTCAATAAGTCCGTCGTCGAGGGCCACGAGGAACGATGCCGTCTTGAACACAGAACCAGGCTCACAACGATGACTGATAGCATTGTTTACCATCTCGTAATATTCCCCGTCTCCGGCTCGTTGCATGTTTACGATGGCCTTCACATCACCCGTCTTCACTTCCATCAGGATGGCTACGCCCATTTCGCCATTAATGAGTTTCAGCTCGTCGACGAGGGCGCGCTCTGCCAGGTCCTGCATACTCACATCGATGGTCGTCACGATGTCTGCACCATCAACGGGCGCAAGAACGGGGATGTCGAGGTATTTGCTGAGCACCTTACGACGATGCATCAGTCCGTTGGTGCCACGCAGTTCCTTGTCGAATGCCAGCTCCAGTCCGTTTTTGGCACTGTCTATCTCGCCAAAAAGGTCTCCGATGGTACGTCCTGCCAGCGTTGTGAATGGCTTACGACGGGCATTATACTCCTCCCAGTGGAAACCGCCTTTATAGATAGGCTCCTTGAAAATAGGCAGCTTACGGATCTCGCAGAACGTGTTGTAGTCTACGCGTCGTTTCCAGATAGGCCAGTGGCGCGCGCCTACCGAACCGTTCTTCATCACCTTATGCTTGCCTTCCAACAGATGTTGCTTGAATTCTGCAGCAGTCTTCGACGGGAATATCTGGTTCAGTTCATAGCAGATAGTGTCTATCTTCTCTGCCCAGATGGAGTCGCGTTTGTGGGTGCCTGTTGAATCAGTGATACCAGCCTGGAAGTCCATGAAGACCTTATATTCAGGTATACTGCCTGCCATTAGCTGACCATCGCAACTGAGGATATTGCCACGTGTAGGTTTCACGCTGACAGAGTCGCGCTTCAAGCGAGAGGCCACCTGTGTCCAATAGTCTTTCTTGGCGGTCATGATATACATGGCCTTGCCCACAACGGCAAACCCGATAAACGTGAACACTACTGCGATGGCGAAGTAGCGGGGCATGACCTCTTTATTGTTAAACCTACTCATTCTTCTACATTAATTATATATGGTGGCTGGTCTGAGATGTGCAGCACACTGTCCTTATTGTTCTTGAGGGCATCGAGCACATGACTCTCACGACATTTCTCCGTCAGGGTGCTGTTGCTCGAAAGTGCCTTGTACTTGGCATCCAGCAGTTCCTTTTCCATCTTGTCGATGGCGATCATGTCCTGCTGACACTGGTATCTGAAGGCGACGTAGACGATGGAGAACACCACGATCAGCACGATGATACCGATATGATGGCGAACCATCTGCGCGGTCAGGAAATCGCCACCGAGGATAGTGCGCAGGGTTGTGGCCGAAGAGAACTTGGGGTCTTCTTCCTTGGCGTTCTCCTTGATCTTCTGGAGCGTCTTCTTCGTCTGCTCCTTGATACTCTCCACCTCTTCCATGGGCGTGGCCTTCTCTTCTTCCACCACGTCCTCAATCTCCAGCTCTATATCGTCTTTCTTTGCCATCTTACTTCTTCCTTCTTACATCTTACATCTTTCTGCAATTCTCAGTTTTGCGCTTCTGCTCCTCGGGTTCCGCTCCTGCTCTTCATCGTCGGGTATAATCACCTTGCCCACGGGCTTGAAGGGCGCTTCCGTACGTCCGAAGAAATCCTGCTGGACCTTCCCCTCCGTATTACCGGCCTTCATCATGTTCTTCACCAGACGGTCCTCCAGTGAATGATAAGTGATGACACTCAGCCGTCCACCCTCGCGAAGCAGGTCCTTGCTGCCGTTCAACATTTCCTTGAGGGCTTCCATCTCGTGGTTCACCTCGATGCGCATGGCCTGAAACAGCTTCGCCATCTCTTTCTTCTCACGCTCTCGGGGGAACAGCCTTTCCGTCACCTGCAACAGGTCGCCTGTGGTGGCGATGCGTTGTGCCTGTCTCGCCTTGACGATGGCAGCAGCGAGCTTCCTCGCATTTTTCAGTTCCCCATAGAGATAGAAGATGTCTGCCAACTGCTCCTCGTCGTAGTCGTTCACGATGTCTACAGCGGTCTTGCCTGCCTGTTTGTTCATCCGCATGTCGAGCGGGGCATCAAAGCGGAAGGAGAATCCGCGGCTCTCATCGTCCAGATGATGACTCGAGACCCCGAGGTCGGCCAGCAGCCCGTCGATCTTCTCCACATCGTAGTAACGCATCCAATTCTTGATATATCTGAAATTGCTCCTCACGAAGGTAAACCTGTCATCATCAACGATGTTTTTTTCTGCATCGGCATCCTGATCAAAGCTATAGAGATGTCCTTTCTTGCCTAAGCGGCTGAGGATCTCCCTGCTATGTCCGCCACCTCCGAAGGTCACATCTATATAAACACCGTCGGGCTTGATTTCAAGCCCGTCGACGCTCTCCCTGAGGAGTACTGGAATGTGATATGTCGTCGAAGAATTTAACATACGGCGTCGTCGGTATTCATGATGTCTTCAAATTCCTTTCCGAAGTCCTCGTCACTCTTGAGGATCTGTTTCAGATGCTGTGGCGACCAGATTTCTATTGTGTTGTCCATGCCTATGAACTGAACGTCCTGGTCTATCTCTGCTGCTTTCTGCAGTCGTTTAGAGATGAGGAAGCGACCATTGCCGTCGAGCGAGATGGCTTCCGCTTCCGAGATGAACTGGCGGAGCATCTGCTGATGCGAGGGTTTCCATGGTTTGAGCTGCGCCTTCAGCATGTCCACCTTTTCGTTCCATACGCTCTCAGGATAGAGCACCAGACATTTCTGGTAGATGTCTTTCCGCAAAACCAGTGTTTCCTCGCCCGATGCCTGGAGCACCTTGCGGAAAACAGAGGGTAGGAAGACTCTTCCTTTCACGTCCGTCTTGGCTTCTATGTTACCTAAGAAACGCATACGTTCATCTTATTAATAGAGTTGTGGGTACAAAATTATATATTTTTCCCCCACTTTCCTCCAAAACTCCCCACTTTTTTTCAAATTTAACTTTCTTTTATTAAATTCGATAGCTCGGAAATAGCAAAATAGAGTTAAATGCATTTTAAAAGAAAGTTTTTTCCCGTTTTTTGCTCATTTTTGAAAGATTTGTGCTATTTTTGCACCTTGTTAGAGGAAACGAGAGAAAACGACCGAAATGGAGAAAACGATCGACATTGATAAAATCCTGAAAGGTAAGCTGGGCGCAAAGGCAAAGTTCGTGCCTGCATTCCTTGTGAATTGGCTCAAGCGCGTGGCGCACGAAGACCAGGTGAACGCTTTCCTGTGGGAGAGTCGCGACAAGGTGGGCGTTGAATGGCTGGAGGAATGCGTGCGTTATCTCGACATGACCCTGGAGATCGAGGGAAAGGAGAATCTGCCCGATCCTCACGACGGCCGTCTCTATACCTTCGTGAGCAACCACCCTCTTGGTGGTGAGGACGGTGTGGCACTGGGTGCCATCATCGGCCGGCATTACGACGGGCGCTTCCGCTATCTGGTCAACGATCTGCTGATGAACCTTCCGGGTCTGGCACCGGTCTGTATTCCCATTAACAAGACAGGCCATCAGAGCCGTAATTTCCCCGCGATGGTGGAGGCGGGCTTCCAGAGCGACAACCACATGCTGATGTTCCCTGCAGGTCTCTGCTCGCGCAAGAAGAACGGTGAGATCCGCGATATTCCCTGGTCAAAGACCTTCATCTCCAAGAGCGTGCAGTATCAGCGTGATGTCGTTCCCATCCACTTCGGAGGTCAGAACTCCAATTTCTTCTATCGTCTGGCCAACTTCTCCGACAAGTGCCTGCCGTTCAATCTGGCAATGCTGTTCCTGGTCGACGAGATGTACAAGAACGTTCACAAGACCTTTCGCATTGCCATCGGCAAACCCATTCCCTGGCAGACCTTCGACAAGAGCCGTAAGCCTGTGGATTGGGCACAGTTCGTCAAGGACCAGATATATACCCTCTAGTTATCACCAGAACCCTAAAAACCCCAATCATAATGGAACAAGAGATTATCCAACCCATTGCCAAGGAAATTCTGAAGAGTGAACTGACTACAGAACACCAGCTTCGCATGACCAACAAGAGTCATAACGAGATCTATGTCGTAACGGCTCACAATGCACCCAATGTCATGAAGGAGATCGGTCGTCTGCGCGAGATTGCTTTCCGCGAGGCGGGGGGAGGAACAGGCAAGGCGATGGACATCGATGAGTTCGATATCTGTGAGAACTGCTATAAACAGCTGATTGTCTGGAATCCCGAGGCAGAGGAGATCATCGGTGGCTACCGCTATCTCGAAGGCACATCGTGGGATATCGACGAGAATGGCCAGCCTGTTCTGGCCACCAGCCACATGTTCCATTTCTCCGACAAGTTCCTCAAGGAGTATATGCCCTATACGATTGAACTGGGTCGTTCGTTTGTTTCCCTACCTTATCAATCATCGCGTATGGGCGCGAAGAGTCTTTTTGCCTTGGATAATCTCTGGGATGGTCTTGGTGCGCTGACCGTTATCAAGCCCAATGTCAAGTATTTCTTCGGCAAGATGACCATGTATCCCTCATATATCCGCAAGGGACGCGACATGATTCTCTATTTCCTCAAGAAGCATTTCGACGACAAGGAACACCTGATTATCCCGATGAAACCGCTGAAAATTGAGACCGACCCCAGCGAGTTGGAGAAGATTTTCTCGGAGAAAGACTTCAAGGACGACTACCGCATCCTGAACCGCGAGATCCGTCGGCTGGGCTATAACATTCCCCCGTTGGTGAATGCCTATATGAGTCTGTCGCCCACCATGAAACTTTTTGGTACCGCCATCAATTACGGTTTTGGCGATGTTGAGGAGACGGGCATCCTGATTGCGGTCGACGAGATCCTGGCCGAGAAGCGCGTGCGCCATATCGACTCATTCCTCAAGGATCATCCTGAAGCTTTGAAGATTACCAGCGGTGCCAACAAGGTCATCTACAAGGAGAAATAATGAGAGCAGCGTTCGGCTATCTGTTCGCACTGATGGGGTTCAGTGCCTCTGCACAGGTGTCTACGTCTGTGCCGGCCGATATTGCTGAAAAGCTCGATGCGCACCATCTCTATCTCGATGCCAGGCTAGACAAGTCTGAAAATCATCCTTACGCTTATTCCGGTTTCCGCGAGGCAGCAGCCCATTTTGGCGACAGCTGCACGCTCTACATCGCTCCCAACGTGTATTGGGTCGATGATCCTGACCATCCCGAGGTGGTCACAGGACAGAATGGACGTGAGCCGTTCGGCATCGTGATCCGGGCAAAAAAACTCCATTTCATCGGACTTTCTGACGATGCCCGTCAGACTATTCTGGCTTCGCAGCGAGGTCAGATGCAGGGGGCGGTGGGCAACTTCACCATGTTCGATTTCTGGTGCGATTCCCTCACCGTCGAAAACCTCACGATGGGCAATTACTGCAATGTTGATCTCGACTATCCCTGGAATCCGTCCCTCTCCCGCAAGAAACGTAGCGATGCCATTACCCAGGCACATGTAGGCTATGTGCATGGCCAACAGCTGGTGGCAAAGAACGTGCGTTTCATCAGCCGTCTGAACCTCAATCCGCTGAATGGCGCCCAGAATTCCTATTATGAGGACTGCCATTTCGAATGTACAGACGATGCCCTGAACGGCTCGGCCTTTTACAAACATTGCACTTTCGACCTCTATGGCCAGAAACCTTTCTGGAGTACGTTCGGACGAGGTCCTCTGTTTATCGACTGCGACTTCTATGTCAAGGGTGTCAAGCGTGAGATGTATTTCTGCAAACAGGGCGGTCCTGTGACGCTGATTGATTGTCGCTATCATGCGCCATCGGATAGCATCTATATCGGTTGGACGGCTTATCCCCAACCCTGGTTGCGCTGCTATCATAAGAACTTTACGCTCAACGGCAAGCCTTATCTTATTGGCAGTCGCCAGCCTCAGAACACAATAGTCATGGACGCTCTCCCCATGCGTTCAGATCAGCCGCCCTACCTTTGGTTGAGTCAGCATGAGGCAGAGATGCAGGTAGGTGGAAAGCCTGTGACGCTTCGTGCTGATGGCTTTGGCAAAAGAATAGTGTGGCGGATTGATCCGCCATACAATCAGCTGGCTTGTCTGAATCAGATAGAAGGCGACTCCGTAACCGTTAACATCGCCTGTGAGGAAATAGATGAGCCTGTCAGTTTCCCTGTTACAGCCTGTGCTGTGGGTGATAGCGTTGTTGGTGGCGTGGCTGTATGCCAGATGACCATCAAGCCCTCGCAACTACCACCGCCCTCTTTCCTGAAAGAGCCAGTCATCAAGATTAAAGATGGTGTTGCCTGTCTGGATTATACCCTTGATCTTCAAGGACGGCGCGATGAGTCCCACATTATTTGGAGTCGGCTGGATACGGATGACTGCCATAAGGAGGTCATTCTGGCCCAAAGTAATAATGGCCCCCAACGACAATATAAACTTCGCCCAGGTGATGTTGGCCACAGACTGATGGCTACCATACGCCCTGCTCATCAGCGCAGTCCTTTGGGAGACATGACGGAAGTGGCCAGCAGCCTTATAAAAAAGAAGGAGGTGAAAGAGGCAGATAGGCTCGAAACTGACTTCAGCGACATCTACTGCGGTACCACTCACGGACTATTGCCTGACTCTTGGCAGGCTGATGGCTTCAAACCCGCTGATACCGCTGAGTACCCTTGGACATTCGACCCCAGCAAACCCATGTGGGAATATGGCGAGGGCTTCAATGGGGCTGTGGGTAAAGGCCTGCTACAGGCTCAGCGAGGTGCACGATTGATGTATACACCTGCTGAAGGCCAATATGGCGATATGTCGCTGATCCTGAATGTCGACCCTACCAAGACCGCAGGTCAGGGCTTCGGCTCGGCCACAGGTCAGTATATGGACGTCTGCCTGAAGTTTGATACCAAGACCCTCACGGGCTATGGCCTCCGCATCATCCGTACCGTTAAGCATGCCAAGGCCGTTGATTTCTACCTCGTGGAGTACGACCATGGACAGGTCAAGGCCCTCACCGAACCGGTTTCTGCCACCTGTTACCGCACAGGCTGTACTATCTCGCTGAAGGCAGAAAAGGGACGCCTGATAGCCCACGTTGAGACGACGACACCCAAGCCTGAGGACAGTTCGCTGCCCCATGTTGTCGATCTCTCTGCACCGATGAAACCGAACATTTTTGGCGGAATTGCCATCCAGCATACAGGCTCCTGTGGCGAGAGCACCACCATGCTCCATCGCCTGGAGGTGAATTGGAATAAACAATAAAAACAAATAAATATGACACAAGAAGAAAGAACCCAGATTGAAGAGCGGATCGTCGATGTGTTGAAGACCGTCTACGACCCAGAGATTCCCGTGGATATCTACAACCTTGGGATGATCTACAAGATCGATGTGCAGGACGACTATACCGTTGAGATGGACATGACCTTCACGGCGCCCAACTGTCCTGCTGCCGATTACATCCTGGAGGATGTCCGTACCAAGGTGGAGAGTGTCGAGGGCGTCAAGGGTGCCACTGTCAACCTCGTCTTCGAACCCGCCTGGGACCAGTCGATGATGTCGGAAGAAGCCCGAGTGGAACTCGGCTTCGACTAATGTTCAATGTTCAATCTTCATTGTTCAATCATCATGAAACCGATATATTTCTTAAGCGACGCCCACCTGGGTTCCCTCGCCGTTCCGCATCAGCGCATGCAGGAGCGCCGGTTGGTGCGTTTCCTCGATTCCATTAAGGAGAAGGCCGCTGCCGTCTATCTCTTAGGCGACATGTTCGACTTCTGGTACGAATACAAATATGTAGTGCCCAAGGGCTTCACCCGTTTCCTGGGCAAGATCTCCGAACTCACCGACATGGGTGTCGAGGTGCATTACTTTACGGGCAACCACGACATCTGGGCCTACGAGTATCTCGAAAAGGAGTGTGGTGTCATCCTTCATAAGAAGCCTGAGACCACCGAACTCTATGGCAAGATCTTCTTCCTGGCGCATGGCGATGGTCTGGGCGATCCCACCAAGAGTTTCAAGCTGCTCAAGAGCATCTTCCACAACCGCGCCTGTCAGTGGGCCTTCTCTGCCCTCCATCCCCGCTGGGGCATGTGGTTCGGCCTGAACTGGGCCAAGCAGAGTCGTCTGAAGCGTCCCGATGGCGAAGAGCTCCCCTACATGGGTGAGAGCCGCGAATACCTCATCCTCTTCACCAAGAAGTATATCCAGTACCACTCCAACGTCGACTATTTCATCTATGGTCACCGCCACATCGAGATCGACCTCCAGCTGACGAAAAAGGCGCGTATGCTCGTGCTTGGCGACTGGATCACGCAGTTCTCCTACATTGTCTGGGATGGCGAGCACCTCCTCATGTCGCAATACATCGAGGGCGAAAGCCAACCGTGAATTAGTATAGGATTTGAGAATTTTGTTAGCAACTTTTGAGAATTTTGTTTGGAAGATTTGAGAATTTTGCGTATCTTTGCCGCAGAAAATCAATAAGTTATGTTTAAAAGAGCGCAAATTAAAGAATTAAAACATATATAAGGGACAGGTATGTCAGATCCAATAAGAGGGATGCTCAACCATGAGCATCCCTCTTTCCTGTCTTCAGGCGATAGGCCTAATCGTTGGTCAGTCCGTCGCCGCCGTCACCGCCAGCCGTGCTGCTGAGGGGCTTTATCTGCCCAAACCACACTTTTCGGCCAAAAGATTTGGTAGTATGGGGAAAACAATGTATCTTTGCAGCGACAAACCTATATTATTTACTTTAAATAGAATGCTTATGGAACATAAAAAAGCAAAATTATGTGAGAGATCTAGTACGATTAACCCATCATTATTTGGGCGAGTGAGTTCATTAATATCATAAATAGTATTAAAAAGAATACTTTTTGGTCGATTTATTTGGGAAATAGTATTCTTTTTATTACCTTTGCAACATCAAACGTATGAAAGCGTATAAAGTGATTGAGGTCATCAAAATGCTTGAGGCCGACGGATGGATTCTCGTGGCAATAAAAGGTGACCATCGACAATACAAACACCCTACGAAGAAGGGGAAAGTAACTATCAGAGGTCATAAGAACGAGGTTTTAAGCCAATTCCTTTTGAATAGTATTTGGAAACAGGCTGGTTGGAAATAAAAAAGAAAAGATATGGAAAAGATTGAAGTAAACGTATCATGGTGCGACAAAAACTTTGGTGCTTCACTCAGTGAGAATGTGCCTGGTGCTGTGGTCATTACAGCCAAGTCGTACGACGAACTGTTAGACGAAGTGCGCGAGACGCTCAACTTTCATGTTGAGGGTATGCTGGCCGACGGTGATGATGTCCCCCAGTGGTTACGCGATGGCAACTACGAGATAGAGTATCATCTGGATGCTGCTGCATTGTTGCAGATGTGCTCGCCTTACGCCTCTATCGCTGCCATCAGCAGGGCCTCTGGCATCAATCAGCATCAGCTGAGCCATTATGCCAATGGCATCAAAAAGCCCCGTCCCGAACAACGCAGGCGTATTATTGAAGGGATCCACAAAATCGGCCGTGAGCTGATCGCTGTGGAATGAACTCACTGTGTAATATGACTCATATACCTGTCCCCACGACTATTTTTTGGGGAGCGTTTCATTTTTCAAAAGAGCAGAATTAAAGCCAATCGTCTGAATATTAAGCGGTTGGCTTTATAGTTTGTAAGGAAAATCGAAAAAACAGGCCAAAAATGAAACGCCCTTTTTGATACAACGTATTGGAAAAAGCCGTATCTTTGCGCTGTGATAGACGAATTATCGCCATGAAGAGACTGATATACATACTGCCGCTGGTTGTGTTTGCCATCGCTTGCAACAACAGGACGGCAGAGGAAAAGCTGGTCGCGATAGACTCGCTGGTCGTGCAGGAGCTGTACGATTCAGCCTATACTGTATTGACAGGCATCGACACAACACTCCTGAACGATATGGAAACCAGAGCCCATTACTATCTGGCGCGGAAACAGGTGGGTTATCTCACATCCCATCGCGACAGCTCGAACGTGCTCGACAGCATCGTCATACCTTATTATACTTCTACTG
>JAEEGK010001996.1_pt1 | contig 51163 bp, 42 predicted proteins | sample 8958771 | NCBI WGS metagenome assembly JAEEGK01 (sample SAMN16246547, study PRJNA631951) | gut metagenome | biome: gut microbiome; feature: rumen; material: SC-attached | host: Bos | place: Iran: Karaj | collected 2018-10 | reverse complement strand
TTATCAGATTCTGATCAAGAATTTTGGTTCGATTCTTTCTTATTATTTCAAAAAGATGAAAACTTATAATTCGTTCAGGTGATGCACATGCATATCCTGCATCAATATATTTTGCAGCATCTTCTTTCGGTACATAGAAAGCATCTAATTCAAATGCAGGGTCTTTAGTTCTTTCACAAGAAGAATAATCCAACTCTTCAGTAACTTTGCCCGTATCCATACATAAATGATAACCCATTCGCAATGTACTTCTTCCTGCTTCAATTCCATTAATCAAAATTAAATATTCAGTTGCATTAAGATCTCTATGTTCAGTTATATGAACTTCAGGAAATGAAAAACCGTATTTCTCTTCAAATATTTTACTGTAATCAGCTATTTCAATCAGCAAGGAATTTCCTTTCATCTCATCAATAAGAGAGTTAAGTCTATGCCCCAGTTGAATCTCAAAGAAATTTGGTTGATTTTTAAAATTTCTGTTATAGGTTTTGGGTTCTCTCATTCTCAATCCTTTATTCATTTTCATATTTCAGCTTTTTTAAATTCTCAACTTAAAAATGTTGGTTTCAATTCTGTCTTTTTATATATTTCATCAAGATTGCACTCAAGCTTTTCAGCTGCCAGCGCATATATTTTTCCACAAGTGCGGGCATCGTCCAGAGCATTATGAGCGTCATATTCGATTCCAAATTGTTCTGCCAAATAAGTAAGCTTATGACATTTAAAGTTTTTCCAGACTCGTCTTGAAATATTTAAAGTACATTTATATTCAATGTTGGGAACCGGCATACCGTAATAGTTAAAACAACCCCGAAGTACGCCCATATCAAACTTTGCATTATGTGCAACAAAAACAGGGGCAACACCATCTTTCTTTATGAATGGTTCAATCAAACTCTGCCAGACTTCTGGAAACTGCGACTGGTTTCTCACATCGTTATAACTTAAATGATGAATCTCCGTATACTCCGGCTTAAAATACATTTTTGCAGGCTTGATTAGAGAATAAATACTGTCCTGCTCAATACCGTCTACAAATCTGACTACACCAACAGAACATGCACTGTTTTCATAATCATTTGCTGTTTCAAAATCGATTGCGTAATATGTATAACTCATTTTTTCCTCTTGAGATTTTAAATTTACCGCTAGTTATAGTTTTACTGTACCGTCGGTACAAACTACGCACTTTGCCGGAACACCATCATTCCATTCTGGTTCTTTTTTTACTGCTTTCCACTGTTCTTTTGTTCCACCATAGTGGATTTCTTTGAGTGACGAACAGCTTCCGAAGGCATAATTTTCGATTTCCGTCAAGCTACCTATAATGTTCACGTAAGCGAGCAATGTGCAGTTAGAGAATGCAGAATAACCGATTTTCGTCACGCTCTCAGGAATAACCACGGACGAGAGCAACATGCAATCATAGAATGCAAAATCGTCTATTTTCATCACGCACTCTGGTATAACTGCTTCAGGAACAAGGCGATACCAACCCTTCAGAACGCCGTCTTCAATGATGTATGCCGGCAGTTCCATCGTGTCATCGAAACAGAACACTTCCTGCACACGAGTGTTTTTGTACCAGCAGATTTTCTTCTCAACGGCATTCCACTGCTCTTTTGTTCCACCATAGCGAATTTCTTTGAGCGACGTGCAGTCTCTAAACGCATTAGGGTTGATTTTAGTCACACTGCAAGGAATAATAACGGATGAGAGTGTCTCGCACTCATTGAATGCCTGATTGCCGATTTCCGTCACACCTTCGGGTATACTCACTGAAGCAAGCAATCTACAGCCAGAGAATGCTTCTCTGCCAATTTTCGTTACGCCTTCAGGAATGATTACTTCAGAAACAAGGTGATACCAGCAGTCCAGAACGCCGTCTTCAATGCTGTATGACGGCAGTTCCACCGTGCCATCAGAACAGAACACTTCCTGTACGTAAGTGTTTTTGTACCAGAAGCTTCCCTTCTTGATAGCTTTCCACCGCTCTTTTGTTCCACCATAGCGGATTTCTTTGAGCGACGTGCAGCACACAAATGCACACACTTCGATGTCCGCTACGTTTCCTGGAATACTTATTGTTGTGAGTGAGATGCACCTCGCAAATGCAAATTTACCAATTTTCGTCACACTACTAGGGATGATGACAGAAGAAAGCGATGTACAGCCCTCGAACGCATGGTCGTCTATTTCCGTCACACCTTCGGGAATGATTACACCCGTAAGCGATGTACAGTCAGAAAATGGACGGCTGACACCTTCCATCCAGCTCGTGGGTAAGGTGAGCAATTCGTCGTCACTGGATTTGATTTCATATTCTTTTGCCATAAAAAACCCCTGCTATTATTTTGTAATCTAATAATAACAGGGGGTATCTATCAGGAAGTGAGATAGTGAAAAAATTTTTTTTACCAAGTACGTACTGTGCAATCTGCTAAATAAAGATTTGTTTCTATCGTCTTTCAAATGACAGTATTGAAATATCAATCCTCATTTAATCCAATATAAGCTCTTCCAATATTACAAAGAAGTTCTTTCAATTCCTCTGCAAAAATGATTTTCACATCTTCTGCTTTTTCAAGCAATTTTTCATTATCCTCTTTTTTTGCGTTTGTAATAATAACATATTTATCTATAAGTTTATGATTTTCATCATTAAAATCTTTATATGTGTCTGATTTCTTGATTTGCTTTACAGGGCTATCGCCAACAAGTCCTGAATAATCTTTTACTTGAATTGCAACAATATACTCAGTTTTCAATAAACCAGGATAACGGATTATAATATCAGCACCGTGTTCTTTCTCTTTAATTCCTCCGACACGTTCAACGATAATAGGACTTGGAAGTAATTTTTTTAATCCTTCCACAAGTGCAAATTCCCATTCTTCGTTAGAAAACTTATCATTTGCCAACTCGTAAAGTTTTTTAGAGAAAATATCCATGTTAAATGCTTGTGTAAAAGAATCCTCAACAGCGTTTACAAAACTAGCCCTAAAACTTTTTGAATCCTTCAATTCGGAATCATCCAAAGAAATCATTTTTTCAATTTCTTCAGAACAATGATCAATATTCCAAAATCGCGAGACATTCTTTAGTGTTGCTCTAAGGTTTCCACTTACATTCTGATTCTTTCTGACAAAAGACTTCAAAAACTTTGCAGGAAAAATGTGTCCATAATCTTTCAATTCCGTTGAAATTTCAAAAACATAGCCTTTGTTAAAATCTTCACTAGCTTCGACAATTGCTACTTCATCCCATATCGGACAATGGGGAATTAGAATAATGTCTCCCTTTTTTACTTTTTTGAAGATAGGAAGATTTCTCTTTGCACCTTTGTCCATTTTCAGATTTCTTAAATCTTGATTCTTATCCCAGCCCCAACCTTGCCGTAACCGACCTTCTTGTAGTTCTTGCCGAAAAAACTTAATCTGTTCTGTATTTATTCTGTAACCCCAGTAATGTCTTGCCATTATTTCTTCTCCTGTAATATCAAAATTGTTTTTTTACTATTTTTTGCCATAAAAAACCCCTTAAACAGGGCAGCATAAAGCTGCCCTGTTAAATTAACAAATATAAGTTAATAAGTGTCTGTTAAACTTGTTTTATACCACAATTATTAATACAACCACTCAATTGAGTACGTGGAACTCCTGTTGCTTCAGAAAGACCTTCTTCAATGCAAAGGTTAATAGATTTTGAACTATCCTTTACTACCTTGAAACGCAGACCCTTTAGAATTTTTCCATAAGTCCGTGTCGTTTCATAATACACAATTTCTTTTGTACCCATAAAAAACTCCTTTTGCATTGCTTTTAGCAACGATTTATTTGTTTTTCCTTGCAGTAAGCAAAGAAAATTATACCATAGTTTCCGCTTAAAGCAACTGTATAATAAAAATGAACTTGCTTAAAATAAGGAAGATGACCCCTGAATTATTGCAGAAAAGGCTTTCTGCCAACTTAAAGAAAGCTCGCAAAACACTTTCCCTTTCACAAGAAAAACTTGCCGAAGAAGCCCAAATATCTGTACAGATGATGAACGATATTGAAGGCTGCCGAAGGTGGCCGAGTGAAAAGACGCTTTCAAAACTGGCAAACGCATTGCAAACTGATGTCTATACACTTTTTCTGCCCGAAGATTCTGCTGAACAAATAAATCAGTTACAAAAACAAACAATCGCTGACGACTTGCAGACACTTTTTGCACAAACAGTTGAGCAATATCTGGCATCTCAAAAATAAGCTTTCCTTTCTTCATAGCCAAACTATAAAATATCTGCTCTATCTTAAAACGACAGATTGAAAAAAATTTTCGCAAAAAATTTCACACTCTCTCATTATGATAGAGTGACGTGTTATACTGTCCGCATGAATACACAGACAAAGATAACCTACAGAATGTTGGAACGGATTTCGTATATTCACCGCAAAATCAAAAGCGGCTGCTACCCAAACACAAAACAGCTTGCTTTTGAACTTGAATCAGGGCTTGCAACTATAAGCCGTGACATAGAGTATATGCGAGACAGAATGTACGCCCCGATTGAATATGATTACACGCACAAAGGCTACTATTATACAGAGCCTTTTGAACCTACATTGCAGAATCATCTTTCAGAAAAAGACTTGCGGGTTCTGCTTGCAGCAAAGGTTTTGCTTTCTCATTACAAGAACACTCCTGTTTATGAAGAAGCTTGTTCAATACTTGATTTGCTTTCTTCTTCTGCAATGAATGGCAAAAATGCTGAACTTTTGAATAGGATTACCGTTGCTCCAACAGTAGAAACAGTGATAAATCAAGAAACATGGAATCTAATTCAAGACGCATTAAATAATAATCATATTCTGCAATTTGATTATACAGACCGTTGGGGAAAACAAACTGAAAAACGATGTTTAAGACCGTATCAACTTGTTCTAGACGATGGAGAATGTCTGCTTTTTGGTTTTGATGAACTTCGTAATGCAGAACGCATCTTCTCATTGCTCCGCATGAAGAATGTGACCGTTACTGATGATGTTTTTGAACTGCCTATAGATTTTGAATTCAGCAACCGTCTTGAGAATTCAAAATTCGGTGCATTCTTCTCTAACAAAGCAGAACATTATGTAATTGAATTCTACAACGAAGCGCGCCTTATCGTAAAAGAAAGAAAATGGGCTGAGAACCAAGTCATAATTGAAGATAAAGACAAAACCATCATTGAATTTGATTCAACTCAATTTCTCAAAATAAAATCATGGGTACTTTCTAACGGCTGTAATGCATTTCCACGTAAACCTGATTGGTTTGCAAAAGGCTGGAAAGATACTGTTCTTAAAATGACACAAATGGCTCAAAATATTAAATAGAACATATCTGAATCGGCAAAATATAATTCCTTATTTTATGGATTGAATGCGCACAAGACTTGCGGCTTAAACTCATTTCAGGGTTTGCCGTTAACGGCTATTTCTTATATACTGATGATATGGAAATTGAAGAACTTCAGCAGAAAATTGATGCATTAAACAAGAAAAAGCAGGGCTTTGACCGCAACAGAAGCATCTGCGCCTTTGTAATAGCCGTTATCATTTATTATATGTACCAGTCGCATAAATCAGGCGACTCGACATGGTGGTTCTGGCTGATTATGTGCGCAATAATCGTCATAGCGGCTGCAATTCTTGTCTATGACAGCTTTCAGATAAAATCTATAAAAGATGAATTAGACCCATATTTGTCAAAAATTTCACAATTAAATGCAGACTTAGAAGATTCTGCTTCCGATGATGATGACAACAACGATGAAACAGACGAAAATTCTGACGATGATGATTCATCTGTTTAGGTTGATTATCTTATGATTGAAATAAGGGAAGAAGAAGAGCGTCCCATCAGGGCTTTTTTAGTGGGTTGCACAAGAGCCTATGAATCAGCAAATACAGCCCATTTTGACATTTTTTCTTCAAACTCTGCCAATACAAAAACTAAAAAGAACGAACCTTCATTTTTTGCCTCTAATAATGCGCCTGATGAGCCCGAAGAAAACAGCGGCAAAGAAGCGTCTGAAGAAGCTCTTTCAATGCCAGCCCGAAACGGAAGGGAAGAGCTTCAGGAGCTTTTTGGGCTTGTAAAAACTCTCGGCATGGAAATCTGCGACTGCATAGTTTTAACAAACCGCGATCCGCAGCCGAAATTCGGCATAGGCACAGGAAAAGCCATAACAATTGCAGAAGAAGCAAAAGCGCAAAATGCGGAGTGCATTATCTTTGACTTTGAAATTTCGCCGACTCATCAACGCAACTGGGAAAACCTTGCCAAAATTCCAGTTTTTGACCGCCACGAAGTAATCTTGCGCATTTTTGCAAGCCGGGCACGCACAAAAGAAGCCTCTCTTCAAGTTGAGCTTGCCAAGCTTCAATATTCGCTGCCGCGCCTTGCACACAGCTACGGCGACATGGCAAAGCAGCGCGGCGGCAACTACGGCGCAAAAGGTTCAGGCGAAACAAAGCTTGAGCTTGACAGGCGCGCCGTGCAGAACCGCATTTCGCGCATAAAGATAGAGCTTGCAAAAGTGGTCAAAGAGCGCGAAACATTGCGCTCGCGCCGCGATAAAGTGCCGCTGCCGTCTTGTGCGCTTGTGGGCTACACAAATGCCGGCAAATCAAGCCTTTTGAACGCGCTTACAGGCTCAGAAGTGTTTGTAGAAGACAAGCTTTTTGCTACGCTTGACCCCACTACGCGCCGCCTTTCTTTTGACGGCGGAACAGGCATTTTATTGACAGACACAGTAGGCTTTATCTCGAATTTGCCGCACAGTCTTGTAAACGCGTTCAAATCAACTCTTGAAGAAACGGCGCGCGCAGATTTGCAGCTTCTTGTGCTAGACGCTTCTGACGGCAACATTTGCGAGCAATATCAGACAGTTTTGCAAGTCTTAAAAGAAATTGATGCACTGAATGCGCCGCGCATAATTGTGCTGAACAAGATTGACAGCGTAAAAGACATGTTCACTTTGCGCCGTCTTGAAAACAATTTTCCACAGGCGGTGCGTGTAAGCGCGCTTGAAAAGACAGGCTTTGACGAATTGATTTCAGCTATACGCCAAATGTTGTTCGGCGCACAAAAGACTTACGAGCTGCCGCTAGAAAAAGCTGAAATTCTTGAATTAATCCGCAAAACCGGCATCCTTATCAGTTCTGAATGGCAAGAAAATGCTATAAAAATAGAAGCTCAAGTTTCAGGCAAAGCCCAATCTTTGCTTGCGCCATACGAAATTCTACACAACTAAAGAGGAGTCTTAACATGAAAGAACTTTTCAACGACGGCTGGCAATTCAGCAAAATTCACCTTGAAAGCGCAGACCAGAAAATCAACTTAAACGATATTCAAAGCTCGCTAAAAAGCATAAGCTTTTCGCCTGTTGAAATTCCTCATGACTGGCTCATCTATAACACAAAAGATTTATATGAAAACAGCGTAGGCATCTACAAAAAAGATTTTACCCTGCCGGAAGAAAAGCTGCAAAATTGCAGATTTTTCCTTCGTTTTGAAGGCGTCTACATGGATTCAAGCGTTTTCTTGAACGGCACAAAAATTTTCGAGTGGAAATATGGCTACACGACATTTGAAGTTGACATAACACCGTTTGCAAAAGCCGGAACAAACTCGCTTTCAGTGTTTGCGGTTTACCGTTCGCCGAATTCGCGCTGGTATTCCGGTGCAGGCATTTACCGTAATGTCTGGCTTGTTTCTGTGCCGCAAGCTCATATCGTTCAAGACGGAATATCGTGGAAAGCTGAAAAAACAGCAGAAAACGCATACAAGCTCGACATTCAGGCTGAAACAATCTTTCATGCCAAGAGCGAATCAAGCGGCGAAAGTGGCGGTAACGGAATCTTTGAAGGCTTTATAAGGCACACGCTTTTTGAAGCAGAAAAAAACGGCAATCAGATTTGCTGTTCAAAGCAGATTGCAGAAACCCAAAAAGACGTGTCTATGAACGCCGTGTACACAGACGACAAGCCTTATTTTTTTGCGGAAAATCAGGAGCAATTCTCTAAAACAGTTCAGACAATCGGGCTTGAAAACATAAAGGAATGGAGCACTGACGCGCCGAATCTTTATCTATTAAAGACAGAACTTCTCTCAAAAGACGGAAATTCAATCGATTCAAGCATAATGCGGATAGGCTTTTGCACACGCACTTTTGATGCAGACAAAGGCTTTTTCTTAAACGGTAAACATCTAAAGATACACGGCGCGTGCATGCACCACGATTTGGGCGCATTAGGCTCTGCATTTAATAAAAGCGCGGCAAGACGGCAGCTTGAAAAACTTAAAAAGATGGGCGTAAACGCAATCAGAACATCGCACAACCCTTATGCGCCTTCGTTTTTAGACCTTGCAGATGAACTCGGTTTCTTAATCGATTCCGAAGGTTTCGACATGTGGGAAAAGAACAAGACAGATTATGATTATGCAAACTATTTCAAAGAATGGGCTGCGCGCGACACAGCTTCTTGGGTAAGGCGCGACAGAAGCCATATAAGCGTTTTCATGTGGAGCATCGGCAATGAAATTTACGACACACATCAAGGAAACGGGCTTGAAATCTCTAAAAAGCTTGTAAGCCTTGTGAAAAAGCATGATATGCTCCGAAAACTGCCAACGACAATAGCTTCTAACTACATTGCGTGGCAAGGTGCACAACGCTGCATGCAGGAAGTTGACCTTGCAGGCTACAATTACACAGAGCGGCTTTATAATGAGCATCATAAAACTTATCCGCAGTGGAAAATCTATGGCAGCGAAACTTCTTCGACTGTGCAAAGCCGCGGCATTTATCATTTTCCGGCTTCGTTCCGCACGTTGACGCATGACGACGGCCAATGTTCTTCTCTTGGCAACTGTTCAACAAACTGGGGCGCAAAAGACAGTGCTGCGGCAATTTCAGCCGATAGAAATGCAGAATTCTGCCTCGGACAATTTATCTGGACAGGGTTTGACTATATCGGTGAGCCTACGCCTTATTTTTCGAAAAACTCATATTTCGGGCAGATTGACACGGCGGGCTTTGAAAAAGATTCGTTCTACGCCTATCAGGCAGAATGGACTTCAAAAGCAGATTCGCCGATGGTTCACATTCTGCCTTACTGGGATTTTAACGAAAATCAGCTTATCGACATAAGAGTTTTTTCAAACTGCGCCAAGTCTGAACTTTTCTTTAACGGAAAATCTTTGGGCACTTTTGAGCATGACCATATAAGCGGCAATAAAATCTCCGGCGAATGGCAGATTCCTTATCAGAAAGGAACGCTGACTGCCAAAGGCTATGACGAAAACGGCCGCTGTATAGCCGAAGACGAGCAATCTTCGTTTTCAGATGCCGTCAAAATCGAAATAAAAGCCGATAACGCCGAAGACTTTGAACGTTACAGGCTTTTTAGAGAAAAGCTGATTAATTCAGCTGAAACGCCGGACTTTGACAACCAGAACGAGCCTTGCCTGCTTTTTGTCAGCATAAGCGCAAGCGATGCAGACGGGCACTTTGTAGCAAATGCCAGAAACCGCATTAAAGTGTCTGTAAAAGGCGGCAAGCTGCTCGGCTTAGACAACGGCGACAGCACAGACTACGAGCAATACAAGACAGATGAGCGTTTGCTTTTCAGCGGCAAGCTTATTGCAATTGTTAAAGCCGATGACATTTTGCACACGCCTTTGACTATAGAAGCTTCATCGGCAGGGCTATGCGGTGCAAAACTTGTCTATGATAATTCAAGCTTTAAGGTTGAACAAACAGCTGCAGCAAGCACAGACGGCAGCTTCATTCCAGCCAGAAAGATTCAGCTTGTTGCAGACGGCAGCTTAGATTTGTCGCCCCAAAATAAGTCGGTCAAAATTAAAGCTGAAATTTTCCCCAAAGAAGCTTCTGAGCAGCAGCTTTTGTGGCAGGCTGTCAGGCTTGAAGGCATCGAATCAAAGTGCGTGCAAATCGAGCAGCTTGACAACACGCACGTTATAGTTCATGCAAAAAACGACGGCAGTTTCCGTCTGCGCTGTTCATGCAAAAACGGCACAGATTTGCCGCAAATTATCTCTGAATATGAAATGTCTGTAAGCGGCATCGGCACATCTTCTCTTGATGCATATAATTTCATTTCCGGCTGCGAAGCATCGCTTTCGCTTAACAAAAAAGTCTTGAGCTTTCAAGGCGGCGTCTTTTCAGAAGAGCATAACTGGATAGGCTTTGAAGATGTGGATTTCGGCAAAGAGGGTTCTGATGAGATTACTATTCCAGTTTTTGCCTTTGAAAACGAGGTTTTGCTCAAATTATGGGACGGAGTGCCTGGTTCAAAAAACTGCAAGCTGCTTGAATCGCTAACATATAAGGCAAAAAGCATTTACAACCACTACCAGCCGAACACATGGAAGCTTTCAAGAAGGCTGTTCGGGATTCACACAATCTGCATTGAAACAGAAAGCAAGCTTTCGATAAAGGGCTTTGTTTTTGCAAAATCGCCGAAAGCATTTGCAAAGCTTTCTAGCCTTGACGCATCAAGCATTACAGGAGATTCCTTCAAGAAAACTGAAGACGCTGTGCTTAATATAGGCAACAATGTTGTAATTCAGTATGACGACATGGATTTTGGCAGCCAAGGCACAAGCCATTTAAAGCTTTCAGGCAGAGCACCGTCCGGGGCTAACACGATACAGCTAAGATTTTCTCCAATAGACAAGCCTGAGGCAGAAGAAACTGTAACTGTTCTTGAAGCAGCAGAATCCAAAGATTACCGGACTTTTGACTTTGACTTTAACCAGATTAAGGGTCTTCAAAAAGTGTCCTTTGTCTTTCTCCCCGGCTGCAACTTCGATTTTAAGAATTTTACATTTTCTTAAAAAACAGAAGACAAGGCTGCTTAAATCCCGGTCGTTAATCGACACTTACATAATTGCGCCGATGTAAAGTTTATTGTATAATTTCAGCAAAGTCTAATAAAAAAAGAGGACAAAAATGGCTATCGGCAAAACTAAATATTGGCAAATTTGCTCAATCCTTAAGTTAATTTATCAGAATCCCGGCATAACTAGAAAAGAATTAAGCAACCTTCTGTGCATAGATAAAGCCATGATAACGCATATTGTAAATTACCTTACGGCTGACAAGTGGCTTATAAAACAAAATCATTTTGCAAAGAAGATACCGCTGTCGTTGAACGAAAACCGGCTATACGTTGCCGGAATCGAGATTCAGCCGGAATATCAAAGATTCGCTGTCTGCAATATTCAGGGTACTATTCTTTATACTAAGGAATGGTCTCTTCAGCGCCCGGAAATTTCAGATTTTCTTTTTGGGGAATTGACAAAAGCTATAAATGAATGCGGTTACGATATTTTTGCGGTAGGACTTGCAATTCCGGGTGTCTGTGACAATGAAAATAAGCGGATAATTGCGTCTAATCCTTTCGGCATAAAAATTCCAAGAGAACTGCCAAAGTCACTTGGCGAAAAGGAAATTCCGCTCTTTATTGAAAATGACACAAGATGCCTCGGCTGGAATAAGGTTGCGTTTGAAAAAGATTTCGGCAATTTCCTTCTGGTCGTGTATCAGTGTATCGAAAACCCAAAAAATAAAAACGAATTTATACGTATTTCAAACGGTCTCTCACTTTTCTCAAAGGGCAATTCCTGGGCTGGTGCACACAACTGCGCTGGGGAAATTCCTGATTTATTCAGCATAAGAGAATATGTAGGCGAGCATAATTTTATTCCATACAGCGAAAAGCTTAAAATGAAGAACGATCCACAGCTAAAAGCAACTGTTCTTAAGAACATTGCTATCAGATCCAGCTATACTTCAACGCTGTTTGATACAGAAAAGCTTTATACATATATTTCAGGTCTTGATATAGGAAACGATTATACGGATCTTTTAAAGAGCTACATGGATAAATTCCACTTTTATCCTACAGTTCAGCATACAGAAATAGTAACTTCACCTCTGGAATCTTTCACAATAGCAAAAGGTGCATGTGCTTTTGTTTTTGAAAATCTGTTTGTTCATCCTTGTGACAGAGATATTCCACAAAGCTTAATAATCAAAGCTAAATGAACGGACCTTCTGCGCAAATAAAAAACACCCGGAGTTATCTTTCCGGGTGTTTCTGCAGTCTTTTTTCAGCTGAAATTATTTGTCAAACAAAACGAATGAATAGAAATATGTCTTGTTTTTTTCGTAGTCTGTCTTTGTAATTGTCGGACGCATATAAGAATAAGAGAAATAACCCTTTTCTTTTGTGAAAGCAATGATTCTTTCACGGGCAATCTTTATTGCATCATATTCATCATAAGTAAAGCGGTTTGTTGAATAAATAAAACGTGCTTCACCAAGCATTTCAGTATATTCAATTGAAATGGTATAACCATCATAAGGTTCTGTAATCAAAACAGTAAGCGGTACTGCTGATTCCTGGTTCTGCTGTGACTGGGCAAATGCTCCAACAACAACAAAGCAAAGCAAAGCTACGACAATCAAAATCTTCTTCATAATAAACTCCTATAAACCCGTTGAGAACAGCAACCATGGACGATTTGGAGCCGCTTTATCACGGAAGAATTGAAAGAGATGAAACTTACAGTTCCTGTTTCTATCAATTTATTTAACAAAATGTTTCTTCAAATGTTACAAGTTTTTACTCGTTTTTGAAGTATCCATATATATGGAATAAATTTACAATATATTGATTTTTCCAAAAAGTCAAATTTAAAACGTTGAATAAGGTACTATTCTTGAAATATTTACAAGAAGCTCAAGTTTTGCAACATATCTGCCCGACTGAATGCTTAATAACGGGTAATTTTCAAGCAAAACAGTACCTGATATTTCTTTTGGTTTGTTCTTTGTAAAGCCCTGCACATACTCTCTGACTGCTTTTAAAATGGCTTCTGCATAAGCGTCGTGAATTCCATTGTCACCGTCACGGATTGAGCCTGAACCTGTTCCTGCTATTTTGGGAAATTTCACAGAATTCCAATGCTGCCTTAAAGCATACTGCAAGTCTGTTCTTTCGTATGCAACCCAGCACGAAAAACGGCTCTCATCTGCCTTTAGCTGCGAAAAGCTTATGTTTTTGTCTCCGAGCTTTATCTCTGATATCGGTGTATATTCAAAAAATTCTTCGACATTCCGCATTTTATCAGAAGGTGTATACGTGAAATTCCAGCCGTAGATTAGACCTTCAAGTATAAACGGAACAGAAGTCCGCATGTGAGTAATTGCAAATGTGAGCGCACCGTTTTTTGATTCATCCAAATCTTCTACGCAGCTTGGTTCAGGTTCAATAAGAACCCAAACCGGAAACTTTAATGTTCTTTGAGTTGCAAGAACCTGAGAAAACAAATTGCACGATGCGCCTGCTAAAAGACAAATGCAGACAAAAAGACGGATAAAAGGTTTGGCGCGTGAGAAAAAAGCTGCTAATAATTTTGTTTCCATACTTTCCATGGATTTATTCCCATTCTGACAATAAAATAAAACCAAGCAAAAACGAAACCAGAAAGATGTGCTAAATGAGCAACATTGCTTGAACCGATAAACTGACCGCCAAAATCAATTACCGCATATACGATAACAAGAATTGGCGCCGGTAATGGCAAAATGCCAAAAATAAATATCATATTTCGTGGAAAAATAACCGCATAAGCCAGAAGAACTGCATAAATCGCCCCGGAAGCACCCAACAGGCTGTAGTAATATGCCATAATGTTTCCGGATAAAGCTGACAGATAATAAGCTGCAAACGAAACTAATCCACAAAAAATGCCGGACAGCAAATAGAATAATAAAAATTCTTTTGAGCCTATAGCTTTTTCGACTGAAAAACCAAAAAAGAATAGACCTAACATATTAAAGAAAACATGCTGAAAATTTCCATGGGTAAACATGTATGTAAAAAACTGCCAGTATGCATGTTTATAAATGACGTTAATAACATTCAGCGAAAAATAACTGAAAAGCGCCGGTTTAAGCACAGACAAAAAAAAGACAACAATGTTTATGATTATAAGCCACAAAGTGACATTCCACATTTCGTAACGGAAAGGTGTTCTTATTTTAGAAGAAAAACTCATAAATTCCTGTAAATTATATTTTTAATTCTGCTTTCTTAGAAGCTGATTTCTTTTTTCTGGCAGGCTTTTTTTCTATATAGATTGTCGTTTTGTTTCTGCCGTTATTCTTTGACTCATACAAAGCTTCGTCAGCATGTTCAACGAGAAGTTTTGGTGTCATTTCTTTCAAGCCGAAATACATTGAAATTCCAACCGAAATAGAGACTTTCATGTGCTGATCTTCAAAGACAAAATCTTTGGTTTCTACAGCTTTGCGGATATTTTCTGCAATTTCAAAAGCCTGATCCTGTTCAACGTCACAAAGAAGAACAACAAATTCCTCACCGCCGTAGCGTGCTGCCAAATCTTCTGCGCGGACAGTATTCTTTATGATCTGCGCGACCTCGATAAGAACCATGTCACCGCAGGCATGACCATAAGTGTCGTTGAATTTCTTAAAATGGTCTATGTCGAGCATAAAAACCGCAAGGCTGCGCGAATCTACAAATGCGTGGTCTATTTTGTCCATCAAAACCGAAAAGAAGTAATGCTTAAGCTTAAGATGCGTCATCATGTCGGTTGTCGTCATGTCCATAAGCGTTGCGTTATTTATGGCAATTGCCGCAAGAGACGCAATAGTCATTATCTGGTTCTTTTCGTAGCTTGAATAGACATTGCCTTCACCTAAGTCAATTCTCTCGCCTAAAACAAGAAAACCGTTCAAGCGGTTCTTTACTTTAAGCGGAACAATCAGAGAAGGGTGGAGCGTTTCAAGAAAGGCTATTTCTTCTTTTCTGGACTTTAGAATATCAACCATTTCCTCATATGTATAAGTCATATTGGTTGATTCAAGCAGTTGAATTGCAGGATGGTCTACAGGTACAGAATAATTTATGTCAGAAGCAAGCTCCATACCGTTGTAGTTAGAATCCAATGTAAAGGCATTTGCTTCAAAGCCGTTCAGCGTGAACAAAGCGGCACTTAAAGTGCGCATCTGACACATACAGATATATAACATTGATTCAATTACTTTCTTAATCTCAAGAACTGAAGAGAGGCTTTTGGAAATTTCTAGCAGCTGCTTCAAATCATAGATTTGCTTCTCGTAGTTACTGAGACTATTAGCAGGTATAGCTATTGAATCAATATTCATACTATTCTTTATCGGTAAAAATAACGTAATTCTTCATAAGGTCAATAAACTTCTGCCATGACTGGAACTGATTCTCAAGCATTGAAGTATATTCCTTGTTTCTGGTAGAAAAAAGCACCATCTTGATGTTTGAAACAAGTTCCGGGCTGCCTTTCTTCGCATCGTTCAGCAGGTCATTGACGTCTCTTGTGAGCTTTTTAAAATTACTCATGTCTGTCTGGAGCATTGTCTTAACGTGCATATTCAAGTCAGACATTTTTGTTATAAGCCGTTTTGCTAAATCAGGGTTTGTCTTGCTGTTTGAAGCAAGTCTCATAATTGATGCAAAATTGTTTTCCTGTTCTTCCTCAAACGAATGCTCAAATTCTGCAATTCTTGCCATTATTCCACCGCAGGCAAAAACTTCAGAACCGAAAGATGACTGCATGTTTGTATTCGAGAAGAAACCTTCTACAACAATGTCATTGAGAAGAGCCTGTATTCCCTGAGAAAAATAATAGAAAAAGAATGTCTTTACAATTTGCAAAGGTGTTGCCCACATAAACATCTGTGTTGATGTTTTCTGAAGAATCAGATTATTGTCGTTGTTATAACCGGCAACATTCTGCATTTCTTTTCCGGCAAAAAGATCATTAAGATCTGCAGAGAGGCGTTCATCTTTAAGCTCGTTGATTATGCGCTGTGTATTTGCCTCAAACATCTGTTTAGAACGTGTAATATAATCTTCAACAAAGTGGAATTCGTATTTGTTTGCGCCCGGCTCAAATTTCGGGTCGCCTTTGATAATGCAGAGCATTTTGTAAACAATGTCCTGCGTTAAAAGCTTTGTCAGAACAGCAGAAATACGTTTGAGATTGTCTGTTATCTCAGCGTGTTCTTCCTGAGAAAGAATTCTTGCCTTACGGTGTTCTTCAAGCGCTATAACAGCATTTGCCAAAGATGCTGTTACAGTAAAATTCTTGATAACAAAATACAAATCTAAAAGACGCTGTTCCTGCTCTAAAAGCGGAGCCGGCTTAAAAAGCGGCTTCCCGGCACCTTCTGCTCCTGTAAAATCAAGGGCAAAAGCCTGTAAGAATTTCACGTAATCAAAAGAGCAGATATCATGAAGCTGAAAAAGTCTTGTAATGACAATTTCAATCTGTGACATCTGGTTAGACGAATTCATGTCTTTGATAACTTTTTCAAGAGAATTTCTTTGATGATCTATTTCTTTCTTTTCGTTTTCAGCACTTTCTATTGCTGATTTTCTGTTTTCATACTGAAGTGCCTTAACTATAAGACAATCTTCAGATGTAAAACCTGTTGAAATAAGCATATCAACATAACCGGCAGCAATATTACTAGTTGAATTCAGTAAGGTCTCGTCAAGAATTTTAACAAGAGATTTGCTACTCTGATTTAATATAAACAGACCTTCTGCAAAGGGCGGAAGAATATTTTTATTCTTCAACATAGAAGGAGTTAGAGCTCTTAATTCGCTTTCTAATTTACGCAACGTTCTTTTTTTAAGAGTTTCAGGATTAGAACCGAAAAAAAGCATTTCAAAAAATTCAGAAAAACTATTCAAAAAAGCCATATTATTATTTTAACCCTATCAATTAGATTTGACAATAAATTATTTGCATTTACTCACAAAGTAAAATAATCTGAGAAAATCGCGGCAAAATCTGCACGTGCATTTGCGCTTACAATCGAAGAGCGCATCTGTGCCGCTTTTTCAAGGCCCTTTGAATATGCACAGAACCTCTTGCGCATTTCGCGGCATGCAGCCTGCTCTCCTTTAAGGCGTATCAGAATATCAAGCTCTTCCATTCCGGCAGAGATTCTGACTTCGGGCGGCGTTGAATATTTTTCGCCCGTCAGCAGAAAACGCCTTGTTTCATCAAAGATGAAAGGGTTGCCCATTGCGCCGCGGGCAAACATCACGCCGTCAACGCAAGTCTGCTCTAAGCAGGCTTTTACACTTTCAGGCGAAAAAATGTCACCCGAAGCAAAAACCGGAATGCGCCCGCCGATAAATTCGACAAGCTCTGCAAGCAAAGACCAGTCAGCCTTGCCTTCATAGCCCTGTGCTCTTGTGCGCGGGTGCAGCGTTATTGCGTCTGCTCCGGCATCAAGAGAGGCGGCTGCGGCTTCTTTCCATGTCAGACTTGATGAATCCCAGCCGGAGCGGATTTTTACCGTAACAGGAATGTTTTTACCGGCTTCGGTCAAAGCTTTTACTGTCTGGCTTACAACTTCATGAAGACGCTCCGGATCTCTTGTCAAAGCTGAGCCTGCGCCTGTCTTTACGATTTTGGGTACAGGGCAGCCTGCGTTAATGTCTATAACTTCGGGCTTTACTTCATCAGAAACAATTAAAGCCGCCTTTGCGACAGTTTCCGGATTACCGCCGAAAATCTGTACGGCGTATTTGTCTTCATCCGGGGCGCGTACCATAAGTTCCTGTGTCTTGCCGGAACCGCGCACCAAAGCTTCTGCAGAAACCATCTCGGTGTATGAGAAATTCGCGCCGCCCCTTTTGCAAAGATGCCGGAAAGCACAATCTGAATAGCCAGCGACAGGCGCTAAGAACAAATTTCCGTCGAGCTTTACGTTTCCTATCGATACGGAGTGATAAAACTGATTTTCGTTTTCCATAGGCTTAAAAACAGGAACTTTCTAACAAGAACAAAATGTCATTGCCGCACTTGATCGGCAATCTTTAAATGCTTACACAGCAAATTAATAGATTTTTGGGTCAAGCCCGAAAATGACAGTTTTTGAGCTTATTAGCTGCAGCTTTGCTGTTATTCTTCCGGCAGCTGAAAGAACTTGCAGCTGTTTTTCCAAAGCTGCGCGGCAAGCTCTTCTTCGTCCATATCAAGCAAGTCTGCAAGAAAATGCGCTGTTGAAGGCAGATAAGCCGGCATCGTTCTTTTTTTCAGACGGTGTTCCGCCGGAATCATGAACGGGCTTTCGGTCTCAATCAAAATGCGGTCAATCGGCACGTTCAATGCCGTTTCATGCAGATTGCGCGCATTTCTATATGTTACATTTCCTGCAAATGAAAAATACAAGTTTAATTCTTCGGCTTCCTTTGCATAAGCCGCATTTTCAGAATAACAGTGAAGCACTGCACCGGCAGAAGGAATTCGGTCTCTTAAGATGTCAAGCACATCTTTTCCGGCTTCTCTGTTATGAATGATTACAGGCAGATTATATTTTTCTGCCAGTTCAAGCTGAGTGATGAAAAGCTCAATCTGCGAAGTCTTGTCACCGTATTTTTTAAAATAATCGAGACCTGTTTCGCCGATTGCAACAACATTAGGCAGCTTCACAGAAGCTTCGATTGTCTGAATCCAGTCTTTTCCCGGATTGACGACTTCTGACGGAGCGACACCTACAGCATGATACACATAAGGTAGTGATTTGAGATTGTTATACACTTTTCCAAAGTCATGCAAACTGTTGCAGATGCTTACGATGCGGGTTACATTTGCTTTCCTTGCTTCCTGCAAAACACGAAGCTGCTCAATTGGGTCGTTATAGATAAGCCCGATATGAGCGTGAGTATCAAAAAACTGCATTGCTTTCTTCCAGAGATGAAATGTGAGGAACCTTAACTTCTTTCTGTTCCTGCCGATAAGTTTAACACATGAAACTTCACACGTCAATCAAAAGCTTTTTAAGCTATTATGTTGTTTGACAGACGTTCATTTTGATGCTATTATAGTAGAAATTTCAACGTTTTCGTTTCATAACAGCACATCTAAATCGGGGGATTTTTAGAAGGGCTGTAAATCTATTTCTTTGGAGTTATCTCTTGGCTCGGACACGTAGATATAAACGCGCAGAAAAAAATGCTGTTCAGACAATTTTGCGCTTCTTTGGCCGCATTGGAGTGGGAATCGGCCGGGGTTTTTCTTCGCTATTTCATAGCTGTAACCGCAAGCTGACAATTATGATAGTTCCACATTCGCAGAACAAAGTCTTGAATTTTCAGACTAATGTTTTTGCCTTAATTTCATGCGCTGTTATAATTGCAGGCGTCTTTTTTTCATTTTTCTGGTTCAACAAAACAGCTTTATCTGCAAATGCAGAAATTGCACGTCTTCAGACTGAAAACAAAGAAGCACGCGCCGGTCTTGATGAACTCCGCGACGAAAACACAAACCTTCTTCAGGCTGCCAAAAAATTTCAGGGTTCATTATCTGAAACCCTTTCTATGCTAGGTATGAACCAGCAGACAAAGAAAACTTCAGGTCAGACACAATCAGGCGACTTAGCTTCGATGTTTGACTTTCAGGAATATTCCGGCACAACTGCCGCAGAAGCCGCCGATGTAAAAATGCTTGCGTCTTATCTTGAGAACGCCGTTCAGCCAATCGAAGAAATCGGCAAAATGCTTCAGGCACAGAGCACGCTTTTTTCAGATATTCCTAGCGTTCACCCGCTTAAAGGCGGCATCGGCCACATTTCAATGCCTTTCGGCCAGAACATCAACCCTTTTACCGGTCAGTGGTATATTCATAAAGGAATGGACTTCTCTACATACCGTGCAGGAGACCCGATTATAGCAACAGCAAACGGACAGGTTGTTACGGCAGCATTTGACCAAGGACTTGGCAATTACGTAATCATCAAGCATAAGCATGGCTTTTACACACGCTACGGCCACATGCGCGAGATCTTTGTAAAGAAAGGTCAGTTCATAATGCAGGGCGATACAATCGGTCTTATTGGCAATACAGGCAAATCAACAGGCCCGCATCTTCATTATGAAGTGCACATCGGCTCTGACGTTGTTGACCCTGCAAAATATGTAAACGTAGTTCTGACAAAGTAATTATGGCTTTTCATACAGACGATATTTCGATGAACACCATTGTTGGTGTCGGCTCTTTAATAACAGGAAACATCTACTCGGCAGGCATTGCGCGCATAGACGGCGACATCAACGGCAAGGTTGAATCTGCCGGGCACGTTCAGATTGGTTCTGCAGCAAGAATTAAGGCTGACATCATTGCACATTCAGTTGATGTTTTCGGCGTAATTGAAGGCGACATTCTCGCACCGGAAGGTGTGCATCTTTATCCGAAAGCGGTAGTTCTTGGCGACATCGTTACGAAGCATCTTCAGCTTGACGGCAACGTGCTTGTAAACGGCGAATGTATCACATTGAGCGACGAAGAAGCTTTTGAAGAAGCAAGAAACCACTGGATAGACGTAAAGGCTGTTTCCGGCAAAACTTTTGCAGTTCACGAAGATTGATGCCGATTTTCCGTCACTTTTAGCTTAGGAGTTTCCATGAGTTCTGTTGACCCATTAGGAACATCATTATATTTTTCTGCCGCCGCGCAAGCAAGCGCCCAAGCCAGAAAAAAAGAAGCTGAAACTAAAAAGGCATCATCAAAAAAGCACATTTTTGCAGACTTTCTAAGAGACGCTTCTGAATCAGAAGAAGAAAAGCTCTTAAGCGCAGGCTTTCCGCCAGAAATTATCGGGCTGCCTTACGAAAAAGCGGTGGAAACCCTTCTTGATTCAGTTTATTCTACGGGCAATGATTTACGCAAAAATCAGACAAACGAAGATGTTCAGAAATACAAAAGAGCTGTAAAGAATTTCATAAACTATGTTGTGAAAACTTGTTTTGAAGTTGAAAAGCACGAAAGCAGCAGGCTCGTAAAAAAACGGAAAAAATTCTTTCAGATTGAAATTATAGACCAAAAATTAGAGAAACTGGCGACAGAAGTGCTTATCAATCAGCGGGATCAGATTGCTTTTCTTGCAAAGATTGACGAAATCAACGGTCTGCTGATAGATTTAATAACATAAGGAAAAAACCATGAGTGAAGTTTTTGAGAATGATATAGAACCAAAAGCAGACGACCTTTCTCTGCTTGAAGACCCTGTATATGACGACCGTGCCAACGAAGAGGCGGAAAACTACGTCTTTCCAGAGCCGCTTTACAAGACAAAGCTTGAATATTCAAGCGAAGGCGTCTATGCGACAGCCCCGGACAACGTAAAGCTTGAAGCAGGCGATTTCGTTATAATTCCGACGCGCTACGGAAAAGACCTTGCAAAAGTTATGGGCGTTTCAACTACACCTGTCGGCATCCGCCCGGACGATGTTGTGATGATTGAGCGCAAGGCAACGCCGCAAGACCTTGAGAGAGCGGCGGAGCTGCGCAGCAAGGAAGAATCTGCTTTCAAGATTTTCCAGGAAAAGGTTGCCGCGCACCATCTTGAGATGAAGCTAATCGCCACACATTATCTGCTTGAAGAGCAGAAAGTGCTTTTCTTTTTCAGCGCAGAAAACCGCGTAGACTTTAGGGAACTTGTAAAAGACTTGGTTTCTGTCTTTAAGATGAGGATTGAGCTGCGTCAGATTGGCGTGCGCGATGAATCGCGCATTACGGGCGGTCTTGGCGTTTGCGGCAGACCTTACTGTTGCCATGCAGTTTCTGACAAATTGCGGCCTGTCTCAATCAGAATGGCAAAAGACCAGAATCTTTCGCTCAACTCAATGAAAATCTCTGGCCAGTGCGGCCGCCTTTTGTGCTGCCTTTCTTATGAATACGACTGGTACGCAGAAGCAAGGCGCAAGCTGCCGAATGAGGGCGTAAAATTCTTCTACGACGGCACGACATTCAGAGTAATGGAATCAAATCCGCTTACCACAATGGTAAAGATGATTGGCGACGACGGCCGTATCCTTGAAATTCCTGTTTCAAGAATGAAATACATCGACGGCAAATGGAAAATTGTAAGCTGATAAGCCTTAAAGGCTTGCGAGATTTTCTTCTATAAGCTCAAGGCGCTGCGAAAGCTGTGCGATTGTCTTTTCGATGCGCTTCTTTTCGCGCTCAAGAGCCTGCTTTTTGTCTGTTTCTTCAGATTTTTTCTTCATCATGAATCTTACGGTGTCGGGGGTTTTGCCGGCAAGAAGCTCTGATTCTGCTTCTTTTTGCTTAGAAGCAGGCAAAGACGCAACAAGCTTCATGTTGTCAAAACCGAGAGCGGCGGCTGGTTCAGCTTTTGAAACTTTGCTTATGCTTTGAGCAGCAGCGCGCGGCAGCTTCAGCACGCGGTCAAGATAATCTTCATAGCGGATTCCTGCACTTTCGCACAGTTCATAAGCTTTTGAAAGCTTCTTGCCGAATTCAATCATCAGCTGACCATTCGCCTCAAGGTAGTTTTTCCGCAAATCTTCGGTCAAAGCTTCAAGTTCGGGCGCATTTTCAAGACCGAGCACATACAAGCCCTGCTGCTCCGCCTTTTCAAGAAGCTCGTGAAATTTTGCCCAGAATTCGTTTGTGTGGGCACGTCCCGAACATTTAAGCGGGTCTTGTTCTGCAATCAGATGATGTGCATATTCGTGAATGGCGGTGTAAATCAGCTGATTGTCTGTCTTAAAATTCTTCGTATGCAGCAGAATTTCGTGTGTGTCGGGCTTATAAAGGCCGTTCACTTTTTTGCTTTCTTTGCCCGTAAAAGTCACGGAAAAGTCCAGCTCCGTGTCTTCAATTTTCAGCAATATTTCTTTGACTTGATCTTGATTCATTTTGATTTTCCTTTTGTGTTGTTGCCAGCTTTTAAGGCCGGCTTTAAAGATTGTTCATCGCCGCAAGCACGAGCGAGACTGCCGTAGTCGCGGCTGTTTCCGTTCTTAAAACACGCGTACCCAGACTATAGAAGCCAAAACCCTTTTCTTTGAATTTTTCCCTTTCTTTGTCTGTCCAGCCGCGTTCAGAGCCGATTGCCGCGATTACGGTCTTGCCTTCAAACCGCCTTTGCGCAGCTGCATCAGACAGCCGGAATTCGGGCTTTACGTTATCAAGAAGCACAAGCTCGCAATCTTGCTTTTCCGCACCAAAAACAAGCTCAAAACATTCGGCCAAGTTTTTGTGCATATAAAGCGCAGGCAGCGCCGCAGACTTTGCCTGACAAGCGCCGTCAATCATTGCTGTTTCTGCCGCGCCTTTTTCTAGCAGCGAAGACTTAAGATAAGATTTTTCGCCAAGTTCAGTGCCGGTCAGATGAATTTCAGCCACGCCGAGACTCACCACATCGCGCAAAAGCCTCCGCAACTGAATAGGTCTTGGAAAACCCACAATGAGCTTTGCCTTATAAAGCGGCACAACAGGGCGCAACGGCTTATATTCAAACGCTATGTCTTTTTCGCTAATCTCAAGAATCCGGCATTCGCCTTCTGAAACATTGATGATACCTGCTTCAAAAGTTTCGCCGGCAGATTTGTGCAGAATCTTTTTTATATGCTCACCACGAGGGTCTTTTAACGGCAGTCTTTGAGAAATTTCGTTTTCTTTAAACAATACGATATTCATCTGAATCTTTTGAATTATAGCAAATAGAAGCGATTAAGTCAGTCAATATGTCAACAAATATATGTTCTTCATTCAAAAAAATTTACAAAGTTTCCCAAATCAAGATACAAAACATTTACTTTGTTAATTATAATTGGAGATTTTAGAAAATTTATGGACATCATATTCTTTTGTCTATATATTAACTTTGTGAATTACATTATATATTTTGATATTGCAAGCCTCATCATTACATCGATTATTCTTGCTGTTCTGATTTTTTACAAACATTTTCCGACTCACAATTCAAAAGTATTTCTGCTTTTGACAGTATTTGCTCTAATCGGTATTATCTTTAATCTTCTATCCGTTTACACAAATCAGTATTATGCATTAAAAGCACCGAACTTTACAAACATAGTAAATATTATACATATTCTTTCAGTAAACATGATACCGCTGTTTTACTATTACTTTTTGCTTTCAATGACACACACTTATTCTGAAACTTCAAACGTGATTAAATACACCCTCGGCGGAACAGTTTATTATATTTTGATTTCTACAATAATTTCGCCGTTGACGCATTGGACAATGTACAACGACGAAACCGGCGCTTATCATCATGGTCCGGGAATGACCGTTCTCTACATAATTGCCGGCTTCTACATTATTATTGGGCTTTTTCATTGCTTTAAATTCAAAAAGAAAATAAAGGCTGCAACAATTACCTGCGTGGTTTTTTACAGCATAGCTCTGGTCGTTGCCATTATTTTTCAGTATTTTAACCCTCATTTCCTTGTTATAGGATTTGCAATTTCGGTTTCTCTGCTTGTGTGCTTTCTGGCGCTCAAAAATCCGCTTTCTTATGTACATAAATCTACAGACACATATAATAAGGCGGCTTTTACTGAATTCCTAAATGCTTCTGTAAATTCTAGAAAGCCGGTATCGCTTATTTTCTTTCAGCTTGATAATTTCAATTCGCTGAAGATTCAAATAGGTACAACACGCGCTTATAAACTTATTACAAACTATCTTAAGCATATAAATGCTTCGTGCGAGAACAAATATCTGTTTCATATTGCAGACAACACTTACGGCTTTTTCTGCGAAAGCGGCGATGTTTCAAACGGAAAAACCCAGATTCTTTCTGAAATTTCTAAAAATCCATTTTATGTCAATTTTTCTGAAAATGTCTCAAAAACGCTTGCTTACCGCATCAACCTTTCAATCTATAAAATTGAAAACTTAAAAATTTTTAACGTGCTCAAAGACGAACACAAATTTCTGCTTACAGACGAAATTATCGATATTCTGAAATTTGCGGTTGCCCATATAAAACCTGAACCTGAGTCGGTTGTAACGCTTGATTATTCGCTTTTCAACAAATTTTACGAGAAAAAAGCCATTATTCACACCGTTCAAGATGCGATTCAGAATGAATCTTTTGAGGTTTTTTTGCAGCCTATTTACAGCACAGTCAAAAAGCGCTTTATCGGTGCCGAATCACTTATCCGCTTAAAAGGTAACGACGGCAAATATATTCCGCCTGTTGAATTTATACCGGAATCTGAACGCAACGGCGATATTCTTCAGATTGGCGACATTGCGCTAAAAAAGACCTGCGAATTTATACTTGAGACAAATCTGCTGGAATTCGGCATAGAAACGGTAAACATCAACCTTTCTGTCATGCAGCTCTTTCAAACCAATATTGTCGAGCATTTGCTTGACATTATTTCTTCTTACCGGCTTCCAAAAGATGTATTCCGTTTTGAAATAACTGAATCTCTCGCTACAGAGGATGAAATCAACTTCGGGCACATGCTCAACTCGCTCACCAAAAAAGGCGTACTTTTTGCACTTGACGACTACGGAACAGGCTTTTCTAACACAGCACGCTTAATGTCTTATCCGTTCTTTGAGATTAAATTTGACAAATCTTTGATAGACCTTGCATGTAAAGACGAGCAGAACATGATTTGTCTTAAGCATCTTGTCAGCATGGCTAACGAAAAAGGCATGGTTACGCTTGCAGAAGGCATTGAAGACGAGATTTCAGCATTAAGCTTAAAAGAAATAGGCTGCAATCTTATCCAAGGTTTTTACTACGCCAAACCGATGAATGTCAACGATTTCAAAGACTTTATCAAAAGAAATAACAACCGCACATTTGCTTAGGAAAAAGATTCTGCTAGGAATACATTGACCTTTTTTGAGGTTTCGTTTATATTTTTCTTAATTCGGGGGTGTAGCTCATCTGGCTAGAGCGCTTGCATGGCATGCAAGAGGTAAGGGGTTCAAGTCCCCTCATCTCCATAAAAGCAAGGTTTTGACCTTGCTTTTTTTGTTTTAAAGACTAAAAAGCCGCCCCTCGCAAGAAGGACGGCTTTTTTTGCTTGTGTCATTGCAAGCAAAGCGAAGCAATCCACTTTATAAATGGATTGTCGCGTCGCTCATTGCATTCGCTCTCCGCAATGACACACCATGCCATTACCCGGTTTCACCGGGTAATCTATTAGCCCCAAGGATTTTCTGTTGGATAGCGGACACCAGCCGGCTGGTTATAGCCGATTTCGTCTACTTCAACACCGATGTACTTGAATACTTCGAAGAGCTGCTTTCCAAAGTGGCCGAATGCAACGGCACCGTGGTGCGGGAAGTTCTTTTCGATAAGTACGTGGCGGTAGAAGCGGCCCATTTCTGGGATTGCGAAAATACCAATACCACCGAATGAGCGTGTAGCAACTGGGAGAACTTCGCCCTGTGCAATGTATGCACGGAGCTTAGCATCAGCTGTAGACTGCAAGCGGTAGAATGTGATGTCGCCCGGCTTTATGTCGCCTTCCAAAGTTCCGTTTGTAACTTCAATTGGAAGAGCACGAGCCATGATGAGCTGATATTTCATTTCACAGAACGAAAGCTTTGATGTAGCTGTGTTTCCGCAGTGGAAGCCCATGAATGTATCTTTGATTGTATACTTTCCGTGCTTACCCTTGATATCTTCATCATAGATATCCTGTGGAACTGTGTTGTTGATGTCGAGCAATGTAACTGTATCATCAGAAACAACAGTACCAATGTATTCAGAAAGACAACCGTAAATATCAACTTCGCAAGATACCGGAATACCCATGTTTGTAAGGCGGCTGTTTACATAGCAAGGAACGAAACCGAACTGTGTCTGGAATGCCGGCCAACACTTGCCTGCAATTGCTACGAATTCGCGGTAACCTTTGTGAGCTTCAACCCAGTCAAGGAGTGTAAGTTCATACTGAGCAAGCTTAGCAAGAACTTCTGGCTTTTTGTTTCCTTTTCCGAGGTCTTTTTCCATGTCTTTTACAACTTCTGGAATGCGCTTATCGCCGGCATGTTTGTTGAATGATTCGAACAAGTCAAGTTCTGAGTTCTCTTCAATTTCAACACCGAGGTTGTAAAGCTGTTTGATAGGTGCGTTACAAGCAAGGAAGTTGAGCGGGCGAGGGCCAAAGCTGATAATCTTGAGATGGTTCAAAGCATAAACAGCCTTTGCAATAGGAGCAAATTCGTGAATCATGTCTGCGCACTGCTCTGCAGTTCCTACAGGATATTCAGGAATATAAGCTTTTATGTTGCGGAGTTTGAGGTTGTAAGAAGCGTTAAGCATACCGCAGTAAGCATCGCCACGGCCCTGAATAAGTCCGCCGTTCTTTGATGTTTCTTCTGCTGCTGCGCAGAACATTACAGGACCGTCAAAGTGCTTAGCAAGCAGAGTTTCTGCAATTTCCGGACCGAAGTTTCCGAGATAAACACAGAGAGCATTACAGCCAGCTTTCTTGATGTCTTCCAAAGCCTGTACCATGTGAATTTCTGATTCAACGATACAGATTGGACATTCGTAGATTTCGTCTTTGCCGTATTTTTTTGTGTAAGCGTCAATAAGAGCCTTTCTTCTGTTTACAGAAAGAGACTCAGGGAAGCAGTCGCGGCTAACAGCTACGATACCGATTTTGATTTTTGGTTTGTTATTAATCATTTTTTGCTCCTAGGACAAACTGATTTTGATTGTACTGATTTGATGAATTTTACGACACCAATTGCATTTTGTAAATCTTTTTTATTAGGTAATTTTTCTAAACCCTCTGTTTTTTTGTAACAAAATATAATATAGTCAGCTCAAAACCTATGTTTGCACCTTTACCGGAAGAAAAAGCAAAACAATATTGCATCGAACTAATGCAGAAACTTGACGCTGAAAAGCGCATAGACTTTGAAACGCCCTTAAACGAAAGTGATGCGGCTTTTTCGACAGACTGCATAACAAGAAAAGACTCTCTCGGGCAGATGTTCGGAGTATGCGTGTGCACAGACCAGAACGGCCATGAAGTTTTCCTAAAGGCTTTTTCAGGGCAGTTCAACAGTGAATGGAATGTTGCGGGCTGGGTTCCGCCACTTCTTGATACAGACGCTTTTTATGAAACCACCAAAGAATCAGATTTGCTTATCCATCGGCTGACAGACAAAATTGAAGCTTTATCAAAAGAAATAGAGAGTTTGGAAAGCAAATATCTTGAAACAAAGCCCTGCTTCAGCCAGATTCAAGAGCTTAAATCGCTTAGGCGCACAAGGAGCGCGTTTCAAAAGCAGCGTAAAACAATGTCGCAGCAATCTATGACAGAAATTTTTTCTCTATACAGGTTTTATTGCGCAGACGGAAAGCTTCTGCAATTTAAGGATATTTTTGAAGACGGTGTGCAGCCGCCAACAGGCTGCGGCGAATGCTGCGCGCCCAAGCTTTTAAGTTTTGCGTTTCAGCATAAGCTTACGCCGATAAGCATGGCAGAATTCTTTTATGGCACGGAACCGTCCTCAAAGAAAAAGCAGCACAAGCAGTTTTATACGCCCTGCGACGAAAAATGCGCGCCAATCCTGCCGTTCATTCTGGGGCTTGAAATTCTTTATCAAGACACTTCAATCGTCGTCATAAACAAGCCTACGGGGCTTTTATCAATTCCCGGGCGCGGCGAAGACAAGCTAGACAGCGTGACAACGCGATTGAAGCGCATTTTTCCGCAATGCATTGAGCAGCCTTCTGTGCACAGGCTCGACATGGATACTTCCGGCCTTCTTGTGCTTGCGCTCGACAAGGAAAGCCACAAAAATTTGTCTATTCAATTTATGGAAGGAAAAGTGCACAAAAAATATGTCGCTTTTCTTAAAAATAAGCCTGAATTCGGCAAAGGCTGCAAGCTTTGCACCGCTGGCGAAGACGGACTTGTTTCGGGTAAAATCGAATTACCGTTCAGATTGGACGTTGAAAACAGACCGCACCAGATTTATGACGAAATTTTCGGCAAATGGGGCATCACGAATTTTAAGCTTTTACCGGCTTCTGAAACAGAAAAGCTGCTGCCACAATTCAGGCTGACAAAAAAGCAGCTGGAACATTTTTACGCCAGCTATGAGAGCGTGCCAGTCAGCTTTGAGCCGGAAACCGGGCGCACGCATCAATTGCGGCTTCATGCTTCTTGCATTCACGGGCTAAATGCCCCGATTATAGGCGACAACCTTTACGGCACTCAAACAGAAAACGAGCGGCTCATGCTTCATGCTTGCGAATTATCTTTCGTGCACCCAAAAAACGGCAAAAAAATGTTTTTCAAAATTTAATGCCATATAAATACAAGCAGGATTTCTCAAAAATTTCAGACTATTTGACGCATCAAACTTATTCATTTATACTGATTTCAGTATATGAATATGAAACATTATATTTTTACAGACAATAATTGCATAGGCTGCAATCATTGTATTTCGATATGCCCGATTCCGGGCGCAAATATTGCTGAAAAAACAAATAATAAGAATCATATTCGTGTAAACATTTCAAAATGCATTCTCTGCGGACAATGCCTGAATGTCTGCACTCATGATGCCCGCCATTACGTAGACGATACAGAAACACTTTTTCAAGACTTAAAAAACGGAGAAAGCATTTCGATTGCCATTGATCCGTCTTTTTATATAAATTATCCGAATATTGCAAACGGTGTTCTCGGCTATCTCCGTTCAATAGGCATAAAAAAAATCTACAATGTCAGTTTTGGTGCTGATATTTCAGCATGGGCACATATTGAGTTTTTTTTGAACGACGCAAACCAAGGCGGAATAATTGCTACTTGCCCGACAATTGTAAACTACATAGAAAAATACGAACCTTCAATTATACCTGCTCTAATTCCAATTTTTTCGCCGTTATTTTGTCTTGCCGTTTATGTGCGTAAATACTTAAAAGACAGCAACAAACTGGCCTTTTTAAGCCCGTGTATTTCAAATTTTCCAGAAATTGAGGATGAAGCTACACAAAATCTAGTGAACTATAACATTACATTTGAACATTTTTTCAAAGCTTCTAAAGATATTGACTTTAACATGTATTATTCTGAAAGCGATATCCCGGATTTTAGACTTGGCGCGCTTTATCCATTTTCTGGCGGAATGAAAGAAAATCTTGAACATTTTATAGGTTATGAAAAGACAATTCTAAATAAATCCTCTATTCTGCAGAACAGAAACGAAATTGCTTCTTTAAAGTCAATCGCTGAGCACAACTGCAATAAAGGCGTTTTCTTTGAAGCACTCAACTGCAGCAACGGCTGCTGTTCAGGGCCGTGTATAGACAAATCCAGCATTTCCATAGAAAAAATAGTGGAACAGCATCAATGCATAAGATTCAACATTCTGCAGAATAATAAAACACAAGAATACGAACGCAAGCTGTCAAGAGCAGAGCGTCTTGATATTTTTAGAACCAATTTCAAAGACTTAGACCTGCAAGACTTTCACAGGGAATTTCACAGCAAGTACCTAAAGCCGTTTAATGTTCCAAAAGAAATTATAAACGAAGTTTTTGTGCGGATGCACAAAAATACAGAAGAATCGCGGCACATAGACTGCCACGCCTGCGGTTACAATTCGTGTCATCAAATGGCAGAAGCAATTGCAAACGGCTACAACAATATTGAAAACTGCGTTCAATATGAAAAGCAAGAAAATTATAAGCTCTTTACATCAGACCAGCTGACAGGACTTCCGAATAAATATCTTTTTATAAAAGATTTATCCGCCATTCTGGCAGCCCAAGACCGAAGAGATTTTGCCGTAATGCAGATAAATATAAAGAACTTTATATTTATTAATCAGCAGGTAGGTTTTATAAAAGGCAACGATATTCTTGCAGAATTTGCGGCAAAAGCAAAAGAGCTTTTTGATGAAACTAAGAATGAGAAAATCTACCTGCTTAACGGAAACAACTTTTATGTAATATCAAAAAAAGAGCGCATGAACGACTTGTTCTATAAATTGAATCATCTGGAACTTGTGACGCTTAAGCAATTTCAAATTGCAGACATTTCAAATCTCTCTATAAGAGCAGCACTCTACAACATAACTGGTGATGAAAAGAATACAGATACAGTCATTGACAGAATCTCAACAACATATTTTACAGTGCGTTCGCAGGCAAACAAAGACTTTGCGGTTTACGACCAGGACATTGCAAAAAAAGTTTCGCAAACAATATCAATAAGCCAGCACATTCAGCAGGCACTATTAAACAATTCGCTTTATATAGTTTTTCAGCCTAAAGTCAATCAAGTTACCAAACAGCTTGTCGGGGCAGAAGCTTTAATCCGATGGAATCATAATGGCACGGTTATTCCGCCTGATAAATTCATTCCAGTTTGTGAATCGACAGGATTTATTAAAAGGCTCGATTTCTTTATGCTCAATCAGGTATGTAAGAAACTTGATGAATGGATAAAGAAAGGCCTGGATCTTGTTCCGGTATCCGTAAATTTTTCCAAGCATCACTTTGCACATCAGGAAGTTGCAGAACGAATATGCAATATCATCGATTTTTGGGAAATTCCGCATAATTTGATTGAAATTGAATTTACAGAAACTTCTGTAGCTGAAATGAAAGAGCTTTTAAAAAATACCATCGACATTCTAAAAGACAAAGGCATTTCTGTTTCAATCGATGATTTTGGTTCAGGCTATTCATCTTTAAGCTTGCTGCAGGATTTGAATTTTGACGTTCTCAAGCTAGATAAAAGTTTTATACAAACAGTTATAGACAATAAAAGGGCAAGAACCGTAATTGCAAATGTCATAAACATGGCCAATGAGCTTGATATGTCTATAATAGCAGAAGGCGTTGAAACCCAAGAAGAGCTTTCTATTTTGAAAAATTTGAAATGCAACGTAATTCAGGGCTTTATATTTGACAAGCCACTCTCATCTGAAGACTTTGAGAAAAGGTTAATCAACAAACAATATTGAGGCAAGAAATGAACAATTCTGTCACATCCGGTATACCAAGATGGAATCTTTCGTCTATTTATGAATCTTTTGAAAGTGAAGATTTCAAAAACGACATGAAATCTCTTGATAAGCTTAAAATTGAGCTTAACGACCTTTTGAAGTCAAATCTTTTTTCCACAGATTTTCCACAATGGGTTGCTGATTTCGTCGAAAAGTCTAACAGACTTCAAAGTGTTGCAGGCTCGCTTTATGCCTATGTTTATTCAGCCTATTCAGTAAATACAACAAATTCACAGCTTATCAACCAGATTTCCTGCATTGAAAACATATTTATTGAAATTGAACAGATTAATCTCAAGTTTTCAACAGCTTTTTCTCAAGTTGTTAATAGTTATCCACAATCATTAACAGATATATACACAAGATTTCCACAATTGGAAGAATATTCTTACATATTTGAAGAGACAGTCGCTTTAAATAAGCACAACATGAAGCCGGAACTTGAAGAGCTTGCCGACCAGCTGAATCTTAGCGGCGCAGAAAGTTTTAGCCGCCTGCAAGAGCAGATTATCTCAACTTTAAAAGACCCTGAAACAGGCAAGACGTTCAACCAGCTTAGAAACGACGCTTACGACAAAAACCGTGCGGTGCGCAAAGAGTCTTTTAATAAAGAGATTAGGCTGCTTGAAAGCATGTCAGTTCCGCTTACGGCGTGCCTCAACAGCATAAAAGGCACAACAATTACGCTGAACAAGCGGCGGCTTTGGCAAAGCGCATTGGATAAGGCTTTGGCGCAGTCAAGAATTAGCCAAAAAACTTTGACGGCTCTTATTGAATCAATCGAAAGCTCGATACCGCTTTGGCAAGAATATCTGGCTGTAAAGGCTGAATTGCTTTTTCCGCAAGAGAAAAACCCGAAACTGGCGTTTTACGACTTATTCGCGCCGCTTCAAGATAATTCAACTTCAGAAAAAAACCAAACTGAAAGCATTCTCTCAAAAAAATGGTCTTTTGAAGAAGCAAAAGAGTATATAATTGAGCGGTTCAGCTCTTTTTCTTTAGAGCTTGGCAATTTTGCGAAAAACGCTTTTGACAACAATTGGATTGATGCAGAAATAAGAGAAGGAAAAGTCGGCGGCGCTTATTGCATGGATTTTCCGAAGCAGAAAGTTTCGCGCGTTTTGTCTAATTTTACCGGCTCTTTTTCAGACATTACGACTTTGGCACACGAACTTGGGCACGCGTATCATTTTTATTGCATAAAAGACCGCGATTACGAGCTTGCTCAATACCCGATGACACTCGCCGAGACTGCATCAAACTTTGCGGAAACAATCGTTCAGCAAAGTATTATCGCTTCAACAAGCGGCTTTGAGCGCATAAGCATGATAGAGCTGCATCTGCAAGACTGCTGCCAGGTTCTCATAGACATTCTCTCAAGATTTTACTTTGAGCGCGCTGTCTTTGAAAAACGCCAGGAAGGCGAGCTTTCTTCTGAAGAATTCTGCAATCTTATGCTCGATGCGCAAAAAAAGACTTACGGCACGCTGTCAGAATATCACCCTTATATGTGGGCGCTGAAATCGCATTATTACAGCACCAGCCTTGATTTCTACAATTTTCCCTATGCTTTTGGAATGCTTTTCAGTGCCGGGCTTTATGCGCGCTACAAAAAAGAAGGGCAAGGTTTTGCAGAATCTTACAAGCTGCTGCTTTCTGAAACTGGCAGACTTTCTTGTGAAGAAGTGTGCAAAAAAGCAGGTTTTGACATTGAAACCAAAGATTTCTGGTTGAGCGGAATTGAAACGCTCAAAGCCGAAATCAAAGAGCTGAAATACTACGCCGAAAAACTGAATAAATAAATGATACCGACATAAAAAAAGCCCCGATTTTGCGTCGGGGCTTTTGTACATTCAATTCATTGCTTATTTAGCTTCGATTACTTCAAGATCAAAGCAGATATAAGCATCAGGGGGAATTACACCGCCGGCTCCACTTGAACCATAAGCATATTCCGGCGGCAAAACGATTGAACGCTTTTCATTAAGTTTCATGTCCTGAACCATCATGTCAAAGCCTCTTATCATTCTGCCTGAATTTGTCATAAACGAAATAGGCTCATGGAAATCTGAATCGTCGAAAACTGTGCCGTCGAGCAGATAGCCCTTGTACTTAACCTTTACAGCTTTGCCTTTGCCAATCTTGTTTCCAGCAGCATCTTTCAAAATCTTGTATCTGATTCCGCTATCCATAATTGTATAATCGCCGTAATTTTCATCAAGCTGTTTGTTCATTGCGGCTTTTGCTGCCTCAGCTTCTGCTGCCAGGCGAGTCTGAATATCTTTGTTAAGGCGGTCAAAATCAGCCTGTGTTGCAGTGAAAGCTTTTGCTTCTGCACCCTGACGGATAATCGTTACCTTTTTCATAACTTCGCCCTGACGGAGATTGTTTACAATTTTCTGGCCGTCTACGACACGACCGAAAATCGTATGCTTGCCGTCAAGCCATGGAGTAGCTGTAATTGTAATGAAGAACTGGCTTCCGTTTGTGCCAGGGCCGGCATTTGCCATAGCAAGAACGCCGCCTTTAGAAAACTTCAAAGAAGGAACAATTTCATCCGGGAAACGGTAGCCTGGACCGCCTGTGCCGTTGCCTTTCGGGTCACCGCCCTGAATCATAAAATCCTGGCCGTCGCCGTTAGCAACACTGATTACACGGTGAAACTTCAAGCCGTTGTAGAAAGGCTTTTTGTTTGCAGCAGTCAAAGTACCTTCTGCAAGGCCTACAAAGTTTGTTACAGTAAGCGGTGTTTCCTTATAGAAAAGCTCAAGGAGAATATCTCCTTTTGATGTTTCAATAACGGCAAAAAGACCGTCCTGTCCTTTGATTTTATCCAATGTTTTACTCATAGGGGCGCATCCTCCAACACTTATTAATGCACACAAAAAAATTATAGCAATTGCAATTTTTTTCATTCTTTCCTCCTAACGGATTAATTCAATCCCTTTAGATTTTTTTCATCAATTTTGTCAAACACCGTCAGAAGCCATGAAAACATAGCTTCGGCACGTGCTGCAAAAGACTTTGTCATCTTGTTTTCAATAATCGAAACCGAAATTACATCAACTTTTATTAAAGTGTAGGTCAAATAATAATCGCCCAAATCATATAAAAGAATTGAAGTCATCATATTTTCAGGCTTAATTATCTTAATACCTGCAAAAGTCAGGTTATCTACATTTGTAATGCGGATTAAAAGCTCATTGTCACGCTGAAAATATGTATATTTGTACAAAAATTTGCCGAATGTAGAATCTTTCTGAAGGGAATAGATAACCTGACCTTCTGGGTCTTCATCTACAGGGTCGTCGATGCGTTTTCTCTCTTCAGGGTTATTTACTGCATAAGACTCTTCATAAAGAATACGCATTTTCTTTCTGGTGTTTGAATAATACTCAACACCTGCCAAAGTAGAAAGGGCGCGGACATTTCTTGTTATTTCTTCCATGTCCTTTCCTTTTTCTGTAGCAACAGCCTTTTTTGTCAGATAGATACCTTCAAAATAGAAAACAGGCGTCTGTGTTTTTCCGCTTTCTTCCCAGTAGCTGGCTGTTTTTTCCCCAAGCTGAGCATTATTAAGAAACAGCTTTGGAGTATATTCTTTCATGTATGAGCTGTATTCAATTTTTCCGTTCTTCAGCAATTCTTCTGCAACATCATCTGAAAGAATGGAATTCAAGCTTGTCTGTGCATAGGCTGAAAAACAACCAAAAATCACAAAACAAGCCAAATTAAAAACAATGTGTTTTTTCACTTTTAGCGAAGTCCTTTGTATATAACACGTACCTGTTTATATAAACCATCTCCCTCGCTTTTGGTTTCAACATCTGGAATATCATTTAATGTCGTGTGAATGAGACGTCTCTCAAAAGGATTCATCGGCTCCAAGAGAATGGAATTTCTCTGTGTGCGGACTTTATCAGCTGTAGTGTAAGCAAGGCGAACCAAAGATTCTTCGCGTCTGATACGGTAGTTTTCAGTATCAAGGATAACACGCACATCTTCGTGACCAAGTCTGCCGGCATAAACGTTAGAGAGAAGCTGCAATGCATCAAGGTTTTTGCCTTTACGTCCAATCAAAATTGAAGAATGGTCAGAAATCAGTCTGATGCCGATTTTATGTTCTTCTCTGAACATAACTTCAACAGTTACTTCGTAACCCATTTTCTGAATCATTTCAGTAACAAACTCAATAAGGCGCTTTTCAAATTCGTCTTTTGGCAGCGGATCTGCAATTAGCTTTGATTCTTTCGGAATTGAACCGTCAAATTCTGAATCACCTGTGCGGCTCGGTGTATCTACAGTATGTACACGAATCTTTACATAGCCTTTCTTGAAGATGCCGTTTTTTTGTGTTTCAAGAATTTCTACATCAAACTGGTCTCTTTCAAGGCCAAGATCGCTTGCAGCCATTTCAATGGCCTCTTTTTCTGATTTTGCTTCGTATTCGTATGTCATTTCTTTGCTCCTTTATTATCTTTTTTTGTGGGATTTACCAATTTCAATCCGGTTTTTGCCGGCGCCTGCTGCTTTTTTGCAAGTTTATTAAGAATTACCTGCTGAACAAGCTGCAAAAAGTTGCTCAATGTCCAGTAAAGAATGAGCCCAGACGGAGAATCATAAATCACAAAGAAGAACAGCAGCGGCATCGCATAGAACATATACTTCATTGAGGTATTATTCTGCTGCGGTGTCGGAGACGTGTCCTGCATAATTTTTGTAGAAATAAACTGTGAGGCAAGGTAGATAATCGGCAGAATGTGCAAATCTCTGTTAAGCAGAGGAATTACCACGCCAATGTTGTCGCCCACTGACAAATCCGGAATCCAGCCCGGAATGAACATAGCGCCTCTGAATTCAAAATAATTGTTGAAAAGGTTGTACATAGCAATAAGAATCGGGAACTGGATAAGCATAGGCAGACAGCCTGATACAGGGTTGTAGCCAGTTTCTTTATAAAGTTTTGCCATTTCTGCGTTAAGCTTTTCAGGCTGATTCTTATATTTTTCCTGAAGTTCCTGCATTCTAGGCTGAACTTCCTGCATTTTGGTGCTTGAAAGCAGCTGTTTCTTTGAAAGCGGAAAAAGAATAATCTTCAAAAAGATTGTCATCAAAACAATTGCAACACCCCAGTTTGGAATTATCTTATAAAACAGCTCAAGAATTGCTTTTAAGATAATTTCAAGCCAGCCCCAAATACCAGAGCTTTCCATGCTTTCGTTAAAGCGCTTACCAGCAAGCCCAAACTTGTTGTCAGCTGCGTTATTGTAAATCTTCAGAGAAGATTCTGTTCTAGGTCCCATATAGACATACAAAGTGTCCTGCGACTTCTGCGAAGAAACAGGGTTTCTTGTCAAAAAGACCTGAGAGTTTGCATAATCAGGGATAGAATCAAAAAGCGATGAATAATTCACTTTTTGAAATTCATTGTTTACCGGCGCAACTAAAACCGTAAAATACTTGCCGCCGACACCAGCCCAAGAAAAAGACTTTGTAAATTCTTTGGTCTGACCCAAAGAAAGCATCTGCTTTTTCTTTTTTTCGCCTGAATAAGACATAAAAGTACGTGTTTCTAAACGGTTCTTTTTCTGGTCGTAATGCGGTCCCATCTGCGGCGCGGTACAAATTGTGTAGCCCGCATTATTAAAGTTCATACCATGAAAAGTTTCATCACCGTCAATAATTATATCAAGCTTAAAAACATATTCGTCCGGGTTAAATGTATACTGCTTGATAAGCGTAAAACTGCTTGTTGAGCCGTCTGCATTTTTTATCGAAAGCTTCTTATAGAAGCCCAGAGAATTCTCGTTTATCCGCTTAACATTGAATATCTCGTTTACAGGGTTGTTTGTATTGTCGCCAAGAAGAACACTGAAACCGCGTTTTTTTTCTGTTATGTTGTCAGCCATCTGAACGAAGTCGCCGTTGTCTTTGTGGTCTAACAGCTTATAAGAAATTAAATCACCGCCGCGGTTTGTAAAGACTGCCTCAACAAGATTAGTCTTTATAACAAAAGTCTGTTCTTCAATTGTTTCCTGCTCTTCTGAAACAATTGAAGCTGCCTCAGATAAAACTTCGTTGTTTATGACAGTCTGTGTATTAACCTGATTATTCTGTTCTTCAACTACATTTTCTTCAGCCTGAACAGTCTGCTGCTGTTCGACAGGCGGAAAAAATCTGGTCTGAACAATAAAAGTTGCAACAATTACAAGACATGACAAAACAACAGCAATAATTGTATTTTTTTCCATTAAAAAAATTTACTCCTGACAGAAAGCGGCTGATTTTAAAAGCTGAAAATATAGACTTTGCCCCGTTTATGGAACAGGATCATAGCCGCCTGTATGAAAAGGGTGACAACGTAAAATGCGTTTTGATGCAAGCAGAGTGCCTTTGAAAGGTCCATATTTGTTTATAGCTTCAATGGCATAATGAGAACAAGTTGGATAATATCTGCAACTTTTAGGCAAAAGGGGAGATATTCCTATTTGGTATGCTCTGATGAGAACGCATAAGATACGTGATAACAATCGCTTCATGACTTAATTAGATTGGCTTTCATAAAGAGATATCTTATAAGTTCACACCGCGAGTGGAACGAATCATTTCCGGGATAAACTAAAATAAGCATATCATATCCGGTGTTCAGGTGTGATTTAAAATGTCGATAAGCTTCACGGCTCAATCTTTTAGATTTGTTTCTTTCTATAGATGAGCCGTATCCACGCGGAAGAACAAAAGCAACTCTGTTTATTTCAGAATTGTTTGCATAAAAAAAAAGTTTTGCACCGTTAGCGCTTACTTTTTTTCCTTCCTTAAAAAGTTTTCGGATATCATCCGGTCTTTTTATCCGTTCTTCACGTTTAAAAAGACCGGTTTTCTGAAAGTCCGTTTTCATTCACCTTACAGAAATCAATAAGGCTTCTTTTCGTCAGATACAGTAAGCTTATAGCGACCCTTCTGTCTGCGGCGTTTTAATACAAGACGGCCGCCTCTTGTCTTCATGCGTGCGCGAAAACCAAATTTTCTGTTGCGTTTTACTTTACTTGGCTGATATGTTCTTTTCATGGAACACGTCTCCTTTTATGATAAGGCTGTTCAGAGAACTGCCTGAATTTTGTTGTTTTACTCCAGCGTAAAATAGGTTCTATAGTATAAATAGTAAATCTTAATTGGTCAACAACTTTGTATGTCGTTTTTTAATTTATCGAAAAGTTCTTTGAGCCGTCCGTCTATTTTTACGTCATTTTTGACATTTTTTTCATAATTTTCTTCGATATGTTCTTCAACAGATGAATATTTTTCATTCATTTCTTTGAGAAGTTCTGCCCTTGTAAGTTCTTTTTTTTCAGGCTCTTTAAAAACCTGTCCTGAAAGCTTGAACATTAAATTGCGTATCTCAAGCTGAGGAAGCTTCCGCTGCAGCCCGGTTATTATGTATTTCTTATTAATCTGAAGTATCTGAATCCAGGCTGAATGATCCGCCTCAACGAGAAGTGTCCCGTTTTTATAGTCCAAAACGCGGCTGTGGTCTGCAAGCTGAAGTCCATTGCCTCTTACAGTTGAAACTACCGCACCCCAGACTGTAAGCAGAGACGACTTAGTCTGCATATTGCTGTCAAAAAAAGAATTTACCAAATCCGAAGCTTTAGAAAAACTTTCATTCATTCCAGTTTCCGTTTTTTATAAAATAAATCTTTGTTGTTGTCTTTTTGTAGCGTTCATATGGCTCGCCTGGCAGAAAAGTACAGAAAAGCTGGTCATATTCCGGTAAAAGAGCCGTTACTTTTTTGCGCTTTTCCGGGTCAAGCTCAAGAAGCACGTCGTCCATAAGAAGAACAGGCTTTTTATGTGTCTGCTCCATATAATATTTCGCCTGCATAATTCTAAGAAGAATTGACAAAAGCCTGCGCTGTCCGGTTGAAGCACCAGGTACAAAGGGTTTTCCGTCTTTTACAAATCTTATATTGTCTCTGTGCGGCCCGGACATTGTAGTACCCATCTGAATATCAATCTCTTTTTTTTGAGAAAGAATTTCAAGAATTTCAACAGAAGTTTCTGCTTTCCAAGACGGCGCATAAACTACGTGTACATTCTCAATGCCTGAAATTTCTTTATACAGATCAGAAAAATATAAGTCAAAAAAACGGATAAGCTCTTTTCTCTTTTTTTGAATCTCAAGACCATTTTCTACAAGCTGTAAGTCTAACGCCTCTAAAACCTGTGTTTTCTGTTCTTTTAAGATTATGTTTCTAGATTTCAAGACTTTCTTATAACAGCGCAGTGTATCTATATAAAGAGAATCATGCATTGTAAGAGACTGGTCTATAAAAAAGCGCCGGCGTTCAGGCTCTCCTGAAGCAAATTCCATGTCTCCGTGACAGAATAAAACGCATGGGATTGTATTAACCAGCTCTTTTCTGTCCTTTACCGTTTTACCGTTTCTTTCAATTTTTTTTTTGCCGTCTTTCAGATAAATACCGATAAAACTGGTTTTTTCATTCATGTCTTTGAATTGTGTTCTTACGCTGAAATCTTTCAAACCGTAAGCCGCAATTTCTGAATCAGTGTGAGTTCTGAAAGAACTGGCATAAGACGCAAAATAAAGAGATTCAAGCAGATTGCTTTTGCCCTGTCCGTTTTCACCGACAAAAAACACTTCTTTAGCAGAAATATCAAGAGTACCGTTATTCAGGTTTCTAAAATTTGCCAGTGAAAGAGACAAAAAAGGCAAGTTTTACTCCATCTGCATAGGCATAATAATGTGGAAGAAGTCTTCTGCAGGTTCTGGTCTTAAAGTTATTGCGTGCATTTTTTCAGTAAATTCAATACATATTCTGTCTGAATCAATTACTTTAAGAGGCTCTTCAATGTAAAGATAATTCAATGCGATTTTAACTTCTTCACCTTCGTAGCGGCATGGAATTTCTTCTTTAGCCGTACCTATTTCAGACTCTTGAGAGCTTATTATCAATGTTCCAGGAGTTATTTCAAAATAAACACGGTGAGATTTCTGTTCAACAAGCAGTGCAACGCGGCGCAATGCTTCTGAAAGCTCTTTTTTGTCAATCTCAAAATAGAATTCCTGTTTTTCTGGAATAACGCGCTGATAGTTAGGAAAAGCTCCGTCAATAAGAACCGAAGAAAGGTCATAATTTCCAAATTTAAAGAAAATCGTTTTGTCTAAAACAGAAATAAAGATATTGCCTTCAGCAGGTGCTCTTTTCAAAATAATATTAAGAACTTTTATAGGAATGATGATCTGATTAAAGTCATTTACACCCTGAACAAGAGGTTTTGCAATATATGCAAGACGGCGTCCGTCTGTAGCAACCATAACAAGGTTTTCGTCTTTTTTCTCAAATGAAACGCCATTCATAAAGTATCTTGTCTGATCATCAGAAACAGCAAAAATTGTCTGTGTAATCATTTTCTTAAATTCACCGGAAGATACTTCAAAATAAGGAATTGTATCATTTGATGAAAATTCAGGAAATTTGTCACTTGCAATGCTTTTTAATTTAAAACTTGCTTTTTTAGAGATAGGCTTTATAAAGATGTTTATGTCTTCCTGCTTAAATTCAATATCACCTGAAGGAAGATTATTCAAAATGTTCAAAAGCTTGTCACATAAAACTGTAGTAGAACCAGGTTCTTCAATGTCTACAGGAATACGTGTTTCAAAATTAACTTTTGTATCTGTAGCTTTTATAACCAGAGTTCCATTTTCAGCCTTAAAGTAAACGTTTGAAAGAATAGACAACGCATTTTTCGTTGAGATTATTTCTTGTGCAATGCTTATTTCTTTTAGTAAAGCGTCTCTGTCAAATGTGAATTTCATAAATCCTCCGAACTTATATTATATTTATATAAATTTAAGTAGTAGTAGTAGTAATGTCTGTGCAAACGGTTAAAACTTATATAAACGATTATAGCATAGAGTTTTAAATTGTTTATAACTATTATTAAGTTTTTCTTCGTTTTTCCACATATTCTTTTTGATTTTCAGTTTTCCACAGTTATCCACTGAAAAATATATGCTTATCAACAGGTTATTTTTGATACTCCTCTATCTTTCTTTTAAGACCCTGTATATAAGGATCTAAAGAAGAATCTGTTTTTATAGCGTCTTTTATTTTATCGATTGAATGCATTACAGTTGTGTGGTCTCTTCCGCCAAATTCAGAGCCTATTTCTGTTGTAGAGTATTCTGTCATTTCTTTAGCAATATACATTGCAAGCTGGCGAGGCAGCACAATGTTCTTTGTGCGTTTTTTGCCTTTAATGTCTATCCAAGAAATGCCGTAAGCTTCTGCAACAACTTTCTGAATTGTTTCAATTGAAATGTTTTCTTTCTTAGAAGAATTGAATGAATCGCGTAAAAGATGCTGAACGCTTTCAACCGTTGCTTTCTGGCCGGTAAGCTCAATGTAAGCAACAACTTTTGTAAGACAAGCTTCAAGGTCACGGACATTTGAAGCTATGTTCTTTGCAATAAGCTCAATTACATCTTTTGGCAGAGTCTGATTCTGTTCTTGAAGTTTCTTTACGAGAATAGCGCACCTTGTTTCGTAGTCTGGCAAGTTGAGGTCTACTGTAAGGCCGCGCCCGAATCTTGAGCGGAGCCTGTCTGTAAGGTTTTTCAGTTCTGACAAAGGGCGGTCGCAAGTAAAAACAAGCTGCTTGTTTGCACCATATAAAGCTTCATAAGTTGAAAAAAGTTCATCTTGAGTGCCTTCTTTATTCTGCAAGAAGTGAATATCATCAATTAAAAGCACGTCGGCGCTACGGTATTTGTTCTTGAATTTTGACTGAGACTTTGTATTTATTGATTCTATAAATTCATTGGTAAAATTTTCAGCAGTAATATAGATAATTTTTCCGCCAATATTATTGTAAATGGCATTGCCTATTGCCTGCATAAGGTGTGTTTTTCCAAGCCCGACATTTCCAAGAATAAGCAGAGGATTATAAGCTTTTCCGGGATTGTTTGAAACGGATATAGCCGCATTATAAGCAAAAGCGTTATTATCGCCGGTTACAAATTTGTCGAATGTATATTTTTCGTTTAAAGTAGGATGCTTTGGTTTTGCAATAACCTGAGTATCATTTTGTTCATGTTGAAAACCTGTAGAAACATTGTTATGAGCTTGTGAAAAGTTGTTTACAGGCTGTTGATAACTGTTCTGCTGAGTCTGATTTTGCAGCGGCGGATTCTGGTTCTGAAAGAAATTCTGCTGCGGAATCTGAACAGGTTTGACTATGAAATTTGTCTTGATAGGCTGACCGAGCACTTCAAAAAGCTTATTTTCAATCATTGTGATATAGTTTTTCCGCTGAAGCTGGTCTCTTATAAAGGCAGACGGTACAGATAATGTAATTATTCCCTGAACAGAAGATACGTATTCAATATTGAACCATAAAATGAATTCTTGTTCTTTTTGAGCTGCTGCAAATTCCTCGTGAAGAAGTCTATAAGCTTCGTTCCAGAAATCGCTATAATCAAATGTCGACATGCGTGTATTATACTCTGCCTTTACTTTTTTTCGCAATATGGCTATACTGACTTTTACAAGTTTCTACTATATAAAGCATGTTTTTGTGTTCTCTTGAATCTTTCAAAACTTTCAAAAAAATTTTCACAAATTGAATGCTTAAAAGTTATTTCTTAAGGAAGCAACATGTCATCTTCTTATTCCGCGAATAATATTCAAGTTTTAAAAGGTCTTGAAGCAGTAAGAAAAAGACCTGGTATGTATATCGGCTCTACAGGCCCGAACGGACTTCATCATCTGGTCTATGAAGTTGTAGACAACTCTATAGACGAAGCGATGGCGGGCTATTGTACAAAAGTTACGGTTGCACTTGAACGTGATGATATCTGCCGCGTAGAAGACGATGGACGCGGCATTCCTGTTGATATTCACCCGACAGAAAAGGTGAGCGCTCTTGAGCTTGTTTTGACACGTCTTCATGCCGGCGGTAAATTCGACAAGTCAAACTACAAAGTTTCAGGCGGTCTTCACGGTGTAGGCGTTTCTTGTGTAAACGCGCTTTCTGTCTGGATGGAAGCTTATGTAAACCGCGAAGGCAAACGCTATTGCCAGAAATATGAGAAAGGTGTGCCTGTTTCAAAGGTTGAGTGCCTCGGCGATACAGAGCTTCACGGAACTACAATCCGCTGGAAGTCTGATGCTGAAATCTTTAAGGAAACAACTACATATAATTTTGACGTGCTTTTGGCGCGTCTCCGCGAGCTTGCGTTCCTTAACCCGGGAATTGTAATCATTTTTAGAGATGAACGCCTTGAAACGCCGAAAGAGGTTGAGCTTAAATTTGAAGGCGGCATCAACGAATACACAAAGTTCCTCAACGAAGGCAAAAAAGTTGTGCCTGAAGAGCCAATCTACATTTCCGGCGAGCAGAACGACGTAATTACAGAAATTTCGCTTCAATATAATGAAGGCTTTGACCTTGATAAAGTTTATTCTTATGTAAACGACATCAACACGCACGAAGGCGGCACGCACCTTGACGGCTTTAAGAATGCGCTTACGTTTGTCTTCAACAAGCAGCTTGAAAACAACGAAAAGCTTTTCAAGAAGCTCAACCCTAAGCTGAAAGATTCGAAAGACAGCAAAGATTCAAAAGACAAGGTTGCAAAAGAAAAGCTGACAGGCGAAGACATTCGTACAGGCCTTACTGCTGTGCTTTCCGTAAAAGTGCCTGAACCGCAGTTTGAAGGCCAGACAAAGACAAAGCTCGGCAACACAGAAGTAAGAACTATCGTAGATTCGCTTGTAAAAGAAAAGCTTACGCTTTGGTGCGAGCAGAACCCGCAAGTTTTCAACCTGATGCTTGAAAAAGCCGTAAACGAAGCAATCGGTCGCATAAAGTCGCGCAAAGTGCTTGAAGCAAACAGAAAGTCGGGCATCGATTCGTTCGGGCTGCCCGGCAAGCTCAGCGACTGTTCAAGCAAAGACCCTTCTGAATGTGAAGTGTACATAGTCGAGGGAGATTCTGCGGGCGGTTCTGCCAAGAAGGGCAGGGACGCAAAGACGCAGGCAATTCTTCCGCTTTGGGGCAAAATGCTCAATGTTGAAAAAGTTCATCCTGACAAGGTTATCAACAACGACAAGCTGCAGCCAATAATTGCAAGCTTGGGCGCAGGTTTCGGCAAAGACTTTAACATCGAAAAGCTCCGCTATCACAAGATTATCATCATGGCCGATGCCGATGTCGACGGTTCGCACATCAGAACGCTTTTGCTGACGTTCTTTTTCAGATATATGCCTGAATTGATTGAAAAAGGCTATGTATATCTTGCAATGCCGCCTTTGTTCAAAATCGAATATAACAGAAAAACTGTTTATGTTTATTCAGACGAAGAACGCGATGCAGAGCTTGAAAAGCTCGGCGACAAGCGCGATAAGGCAGACGTTCAGCGTTATAAAGGTCTTGGTGAAATGGACGGAACCCAGCTTTGGGACACGACCATGAACCCGGAAACAAGACACATGAAAGTGGTAACAATTCCAGATGCAGAAGCCGCTGATCAGATTTTCTCAATTTGCATGGGCGAAGACGTTGAGCCGCGCCGCAACTTTATAGAAGAAAACGCCACTTACGCCAATTTGGATATTTAAGGCTAACTTAGGAATAACAGATGGAAGAAACAGTAAATAACAATAAAGGAACGCTGATTCAGATTCCTATTGAAGATGAAGTTAAGCAGGCATTTATCGACTATTCAATGTCTGTAATTACAAGCCGTGCCGTGCCGGACGTGCGTGACGGTCTTAAGCCTGTTCACCGCAGAATTATCTACGACATGAACAAGCAGGGCTTGCATTACAGCGGAAAAACCCGAAAATGCGCGACAATCGTCGGCGACGTATTGGGTCATTTTCATCCGCACGGCGATGCATCTGTTTATGATGCGCTCGTGCGCTTAGGCCAGGATTTCAGCCAGAGATACATTGTTGTAGAGCCGGGCGGAAACTTCGGTACAATTGCCGGAGACCCGCCTGCCGCTTACCGTTATACTGAAGCAAAAATGGCGCGCATCGCAGAAGAGATGGTTGCCGACATCAACAAGAACACTGTTGATATGGTGCCGAACTTTGACGACACCACGACAGAACCTTCTGTTTTGCCGACGAAGTTTCCGTTTTTGCTTTGCAATGGCTCAATGGGCATTGCGGTCGGCATGGCTACAAACATTCCGCCGCATAACTTGCGCGAAGTAAGTGCAGCAATCGGTGCATATATCGACAACCCTGAAATTTCTATTGAAGAGCTGATGACGCACATAAAAGGCCCGGATTTTCCGACAGGAGGAATCATTTTTGGGCGCAAGGGCATAAAACAAGCTTATAAAACCGGCCGTGGCAAAATTCTTGTGCGCGGCAAATTCAATATTGAAGTCAGCAAAAACGGCGCAGAATCAATCGTCTTTACGGAAGTTCCGTATGGCGTGAACACAAGAACGCTTTGCGAGCGCATCGGCGCATTGGCTAGAGATAAGGCAATAGAAGGCATTTCTGCAATCAACGATGAATCGTCTGACAGAACGGGAATGCGCATTGTAATTCATCTGAAGCGCGGCGCAATGACAAAGATTGTCATTAATCAGCTTTTCTCTAAGACTGAATTGCAGTCAAGCTTTGGCGTAATCAACCTTGCATTGGTAAAAGGCCGTCCGCAGGTGCTTACGCTCAAGCAGCTTATTCAATGTTTTGTAGACCACCGCGACGAAGTGATTACGCGCCGCACAAAGTTTGAGCTTGCCGAAGCAAAGCACCGCGAGCACATACTTGAAGCGCTTATAATTGCAATTGACGCGATTGACGAAGTTATCAAGATTATCCGCGGAAGCCGTGATGAAGCCGATGCAAAGGCACAGCTTCAGAAGCGGTTTGACTTTGACGAAGAGCAGACACAGGCAATTGTAGATATGCCGTTGAAGCGTTTGACACATCTCAAAATTGACGAACTCAGAAAAGAGATGGCGGAAATCAAAGCTTTGATAGCATATTTGGAAGACCTTCTCGCACATCACGAAAAGATTCTTGCAAAGATTAAAGAAGAAACAAACGAGCTTGCCGCCAAATTCGGCGACGACAGACGCACAGACATAATCTCTGATGAAGTTGAGCAGATTAACATTGAAGACCTCATCAAGAAAGAGGAAGTTATCATTCTGATTTCAAACCTCGGCTATATAAAGAGAATCTCGGCTTCTGCTTATAAAGCGCAAGGCCGCGGCGGCAAAGGCTCTAACAGTGCAAAGCTTGTTGAAGACGATTTTATCAATCAGCTGTTTACGGCTTCTACGCACGACTACGTTATGTTCATTTCAAACGAAGGCAAGGCGTTCTGGCTTAAGGTTCATGAAATTCCTGAAGCGAGCCGCACTTCGCGCGGTGCGCATATAAAGAGCCTTCTGCAAGTTTCGCCGAACGAAGAGATTACGACAGTCGTTCCGATGAAAGAAATGCGCGAAGACCAGTATCTATTCATGGTAACAGCGAACGGCGTAGTCAAGAAGGTGCAGACTTCTGAATTTGCAAACGCAAAGACGCGCGGCATCATCGGCATCCGCCTTGATGAAGGCGATAAGCTTGTTACGGCACAGCTTACTTCCGGCAACGATGAAGTTGTGCTTATAACGCGCAAGGGCAAGGCACTGCGCATAGGCGAAGAAGAAGTGCGCGCAATGGGTCGTGCTTCTCGCGGCGTTACAGGCATTCACCTTATGGCAGATGATGAAGTGGCCGCTGCCCTTCAAGTTAAGCAAGACGAGAAGATGCTTATAATGACAGAGTTCGGCTACGGAAAGCGCGTTGACTTTAACGAGTTCAGCCGCCACGGCAGAGGCACAGGCGGTCAGAAAGTCTATGAAGTCAAAGAAAAGACCGGCGAGATAATCGGGGCTATTACCATAAGTGAAAACGAAGAAATGGTCTGCATGACAAGCCAGGGCAAGACTCTGCGCGTAAAAGCTTCTGCCATTTCTGAGCAGTCACGGACTTCTCAAGGTGTGCGCATCTTGAATATTGACCAGCCTGATATGGTTATCGGCCTTGATAAGATAGCTGAATCTGAAAATGACAAAGATTCTTAAATCTAGAGTTGACTATTTTACAATGGTTAATATAGACTGTTAATTGTTATGAAGCATTCTAACAATGCACCCAATCTGCTGAAAGGCAGATAAACTAATTTGTATAATTGCCTTGGAGGGTGGGGTGATTATATAGAAGCATCAGGCAGCCGGGGTTTGGTTTCAAACTCCGGTTTTTTTATGTCATGTGCGTCATGCTAAACTTGTTAGCCTTCGGCGGCTTTCAGCACAGCATCTGCGTCTGTGTCATTCCCGCGCTTGACGCGGGAATCTATCAATAGAAAGATTGCCGGGTCACGCCCGGCAATGACAAATTCTAGATTAGACGAAAATATGGGCTATATAATGAATTATACGCTAATTAATTGTAAAAACTGGAAATATAGGAAACTCAAATGAAAGAATCAGCTTCAAATCATGCTGATACGCTGGACAATATAAGCTATTCTCTGGTGAAAGAAGCCTTTGAAACAGGCGGAGAATTCTCAAAAAAAGAGCTTGCAGGACTTACACAGCTGCCTGTTAAAGTTGTGTCACAGCTGATTGACCGCATGATTGAATCAGGCGAAATCAAAAAAAGCGGGTTGAGCAAATTTATCATAAACAAAAATTATATGTTTTATCTCTGCATAAAGATAAAGCCTGAAACGATTGTCTGGATTGTTTTTGATTCAACCTATTCTGAAGCTGCAAGAAAAAGTGTGCAGAAAAGTGCCTTAGATTTGCAGATTCAGCTTGCCGAAATAATCGACTCTGTGTGCAAAGACTATAATCTTGCATGTATTGCTTTGGGTGTTCAAATGCCGGTAAAAGACGGAATAATCTGCAAGGATGGAGGTTCGTTCAATCTTAAAAAACAGCTTGAAAAAAAGTACGGACTTTCAGTTTTTATAGAAAAAGAAATAAACTTGATTTGTTTCGGCAATATTTCTGAAAAGCAGATTCAGTTTTTAGATGATGAATATTCGGTTTGCCTGCATATTTCAAAGACCGACGTTCAGTGCGGCTTAATCTACAAAACCGAAGTTCTCACCGGTTTTCAAGGCATGGCAGGCGAAATCGGGCAGCTTAACATAAACGGCAGAACATTAAATCAGATGGCGCAGAATGAAGTAACAGATGCGGAAGAGCTTTTGCAGAATCTTATACAGATTGTCAATGTAATGTACAACCCAAAAACAATATTAATCTACAATGAGTTGAAAAACTCAAAAGCAAAAGCCACCGCTCCCGAGAACCAAACAATAATATATGCTTCTGATTACGAAGCTAAATACGAATCAGGCTTTGTGTATTTCATAAAGAAAAAAACTTCAATTTTCTGCTAGATTTGTTTCACGTGAAACTCGGGTTCGCGTTTAAGCTTAATATACACAATAAGTTTCATTTGCGAACCCTGCAAGTTTCCGCTTCGCGAAAACTTGGTAAGCTTAAATAAGTAACAGAAAACTAAATATGTTGTTTGTTATATCAATAGCGGGGGTATGCAATGAGAAAGATACTTTATATTTTTACTTCATGTTTATTATTTATGTCTATATACGCAGAAGATGTAAAAATCTTTTTGACAAACACGTATTTTGGTAATACTTACTATCTTTATAAAGAATTGGATAAAAGTGATATATCAATAGGTTATAAAGGAACAGATAAGGCCAAATATTACGAAGGTGTTGAATATCCTAGTTTTATTGAGACAAAAGATTATATTTTCAGAAATAACATATTCTACTATAGCAAAATAGAAAAAAATAAACTCAAATTAAATGACAATGGTTTCTTATATTTTACATGTAAAGGTAATATTCAATATCTTATTTATGGAGGAAATTATTATGCAGTTAAATATACAAATTTTCTTTATAATGAGGATGCCCAAATAAATGAATTAGGAGAAATCTTTCATAAAGTATATAATTCAAAAAACTATAATACTAACACTGGGGATTTCAAATCTACAGATAAGAAATTAGAAAATGATTGGAATAGTTATGCATCGGGATATTTGGATTATTCTCTGTTTATTCATAACATTATAAAATCTGTTAAAATGAATGTTCCTTATTTACAGGAAACAATAAATGGAAAAACAATTATTTATGATGATGATATATTGAAATATCGTTGGTTTAATGTTCCTCATTATGGTTCTATATACGCAAACTGCACAAAACCCATGGTAGAAGGCGATTCAGGAAACGGTGTTGGTGTAGAACTGAATGTAGATTTTTATATTCCATCAGATAATATTGTTATTCTGAATGGCTATGCCGACTGGAACAAGCAGCATCTTTACAAACAGAATGCAAGAATGAAAAAGGTAAAAGTTGAGGGCGAAGGTTTTTCACTGGAATATGAGTTTGAAGATTATGTACATTTTGCACAAATAGATTTTCCCAAGAAGACAAACAAGGTAAAAATTACAGTTCTTGAAGTATATAACGGCTCAAAATGGGCAGATATGGCAATATCAGGAATGTGGGTAAACCCGGATGTTACAAAGACAGCAAACTCAACAATAGCCGAAGAATATCTTGAATATACAAAACAAAATTGTGTAGATATTGAAAAATAATTGTTGATACTTCCCGACCAACAAAAAAGGCTGATTCTGCTACGAATCAGCCTTTTTTATTCAGCAAATTGTTTCACGTGAAACTCTCTACAGCTTCAGCGAAAGGGCTTTTGAACCACGCTCGGGTTTCCACTTTTTCTGGCGTTCTTCCGGCAAAGATTCAATTGGAATTGGCTCAAAGCCGAGCTGCTCAAACCAGTCGGCGGTGCGTGTAGTAAGCACAAACACTTCAGAAATATTCAGTTTCTGCGCCTTTTCAATAAGATAATGCACAAGTTTCGGGCCGACGCCGATATGGCTGCACCGCTTGTCTACGGCCACGGCAGCAATTTCAGCTTGTTTTTCGTTATAAACATGTAAAGAGGCGCAAGCTTTTATGCCGCCGTCAAGCTCGTAAATGATATAGTCGTTGTACTGTTCAGAGAGGTCAACTTCTGTGCGCGGCAACAAAATGCCTTCTTCGATAAACGGCCGCATTACGTTAAGCACGTCAGGAATGTCTTCAATAGACATATTGCGGATACCGC
>JAEEGK010001995.1_pt1 | contig 51183 bp, 44 predicted proteins | sample 8958771 | NCBI WGS metagenome assembly JAEEGK01 (sample SAMN16246547, study PRJNA631951) | gut metagenome | biome: gut microbiome; feature: rumen; material: SC-attached | host: Bos | place: Iran: Karaj | collected 2018-10 | reverse complement strand
AATTCAGCCACTTCGAAGCCGAAAAGCAGCTCACGAACGCCGACTGGGTGCCGCAGACCATGACCCTCAAGGGCCACTGGGAAAAGGACGGCCACGTTGTGCTCGAACAGTATGCCTACATGAAGCGTGACTTCGCCGTGAACTACGTGACCGCCAACTGCAAGGTCGGTAGCTTCGACGGTGACCGCCGCGTGTTCCTCGGTATGAACGAAATGGGCTCCTGGGCCGCTCCGCTCAGCCTCGCCAACAAGGAACTTTCCAATAGCGAATGCGACCGTGGCGACAACATTGCCGCTCTCATGATTCACGGTGGCAAGATTGCTGCCGGCAAGACCTTCCGCACCTGCACCCAGCTCGGTCAGGAACAGAGCCTCAAGGTCGCCGCCAAGGCCATCAAGAAGTATCGCGACCTGAAGAACGTCGACAAGGCTTTCGACGAACTCGCCGCCTTCTGGCAGAAGTACCTCGCCACTATCCAGGTGGAAACTCCGGATGCAGCGTTCAACTCCATGGTGAACGTTCACAACCCGCGTCAGTGCCACACCACCAAGAACTGGAGCCGCTACCTGTCCCTGTACCAGCTGGGCTACGGCACCAGCCGCGGTATCGGTTACCGTGACTCCAGCCAGGACCTCATGGGCGTGATGAGCCACATGCCGGAAGAAGCTCTCCAGCTCGCCAAGAACCTCCTCTCCGTGCAGCGTCCGGAAGGTAACGCCATGCACCAGTACGCTCCGCTCGCCCTCGAAGAAGACAACGGCAACGAAGCGAACGCCGGTGACTCCCGCGAAAAGAAGGGCGTGCTCGATGAAAACGGCAACCCGGCTTACGCCGACTGGTACGGCGACGACCATCTGTGGATTGTCCTCACGGTCGCCAACTACCTCAAGGAAACCGGCAAGATGGACCTCCTCAACGAAGAGATTCCGTTCTACGAAGCCGGCAAGAAGCGTGCCCAGCGTGAAAAGGGCACGGTGCTCGAACACCTCAAGCGCTCCCTCAACTTTACCCGTACTCACCTCGGTAAGCACGGCCTCCCGCTCCTCGGCTTCGCCGACTGGAACGACTGCATGAACTTGCCCCTCGGTGCAGAATCCTCCTTCAACACGGGCCTCTATGCTAAGGCCCTCCTTGAAATGATGGACATCTGCGAAGCTCTTGGCGATACCGCTTCTGTCGAAATGTACAAGGGCTGGTACGAAGACGTCAAGAAGGCGTTCAACGACAGCGCTTGGGACGGCAAGTGGTGGGTCCGCTGGTTCGACAAGCAGGGCAACGCTTACGGCACCAACAAGGCCAAGTACGGCAAGATTTACTGCAATAGCCAGTCCTGGTCCGTGATTTCCGGCATCGCCAGCGGCGAACGCGCCGTGATGGGCATGGACAGCCTGAACAAGCTCCTCAACACCGCTAACGGCGTGAAGAGCTCTACTCCGGGCTACCGCGGCTTCGACCCGAACGTGGGTGGCATCTCCACCTATCCTCCCGGAGCCAAGGAAAACGGCGGTATCTTCCTCCACACCAACCCGTGGGTGATGATCGCCGAAACCATCCTCGGCCGTGGCGACAAGGCTTTCCAGTATTACAGCCAAATTAACCCGGCTGCTAAGAACACCAAGCTCGACGAGTTCGAATCTGAACCGTATTGCTACCCGCAGAACATCCTCGGTGACGAACACAAGCAGTTCGGTATGGGCCGTAACGCATGGCTCTCCGGCACCAGCTCCTGGACTTACCAGGCTGCTACGCAGTTCATCATCGGCGTGCGCGCCAGCTTCAAGGGCCTCATCGTGAATCCCTGCATCCCCTCCAAGTGGGACGGCTTCAAGGTGACCCGCAAGTTCCGTGGTGCTACCTACGAAATCGAAGTGAAGAACCCGAAGCACGTGTGCAAGGGTGTCGCCGAGATGATCGTCGATGGCCAGAAGATTGACGCGGATGTGGCCCCGATCTTCACAAAGGGAATCCATAAAGTGGTAGTAACCCTCGGATAATTTGAATTATAACCGTCGTGATACGGCGTTTCCCCAAAGAGGATAACTCCACTAAGGGGTAAACCCCAAGTGTCGTATAGTTCGCCCCCTCACGTACGTGAGTACGCTACGGGGGCTCGCGCCTTGTCTCACTCGGTTCTAATTCAAATTCGAATTTTTAGGTCCGCTTCTATTGAAGCGGATTTTTGCTTTCGCTAGGCTCTCTGCGTTTCTCGAAAGAGGATGTCATCCCCGCGAAGGCGGGGATCTTCTCGAAACCTTTAAGGTCCGCCTCTCACGGGGCGGATTTTTGTCTATATCAAATGATTTGGAAATTAACTTGTTTGAAATTGTGCTGGGAATAATGGCTATAGGTTTGGCTTCTATATATCCCTGTTGATTGGCCTTTTTGTTGAACCGGATGATATAGAAAGAGACCTTTAAGAAGGCAACATGGGTTTTCTGCTCTATTTGACGCCCTGTTTCATTGGTTAACCGGGAAATTGCTTGGTCGTTTCTCGTGCCTTTTTTCTATATTTAAGCCGGAAATTTTTTAAAAAGGATAGATAATGTCTATTAATTTCATTTCTCGTAGTGTGTTGGCCGTGGCCATGGTCGCGGGTGTTGCTTCTGCACAGTTGCTCAATAGCAAGAGCATGGACGTCATTCGCGTCGAAAAAGTGGGTATTTCTGCAGGTAAAATCGATAGCCTTGCTCAGATGCTCGGACACCAGCAGGCTCCCGGCAAGAAACTCACTGACGAAATGATGACGCAGCTCCGCTATGCCGTTATTGACAATCTTGTCGGTCAGGAACTCGTGAAGCTCGAATGCAAGAAGCAGGGCATCAAGGTCTCCGCCGCTAAGGTGGACAGCGTTTCCAAACTCTTCAAGGCCCAGTTCGGCAGCGAAGAAGTCTTCCAGAAGGAACTGAAGAAGTCGCATACGACTCCGGAACAGTTCAAGTCCAAGATCGAAGATCAGCTCAAGAGCGAAATCCTCCTCGAGAAGAATGTTCCGTATCCGAAGGATCCGACCGAAAAGCAGCGTGAAGCCTACTGGGAACTCAATAAGGGCAAAGTTCCTATAAACGATACTATCAGCGGTGCTCGCATCTTCATCAACACCAAGGGTAAGTCTGCCCAGGAAATCAGCGATGCCAAGGACATGCTGAAGGGTCTTGCCGCCCAGGTGCGTTCCAAGAAGGCAACTTTCGCCCAGCTTGCCGCTGTTTACAGCGATGACAAGGATGCCAAGAAGACTGGCGGCGTGATGGCCAAGTTTGTGGCCAAGAGCAAGGGTGACGCCTTTGCCAAGGCTGTCGCAAAGATTAAGGTCGGTGAAATGACCGAAGTCATGACCGAGAAGGACGGCGTTTCCATCTTCATGCTCACCGAACGTAACGATGGTAAGTACGAAAGCTACAAGTTCCAGATTGACTACATCCTGCGTGTGCAGGCCGAGCAGGAACGCCAGATGAAGCTCAAGGCTTACCTCGACGGTCTTGGAAAAATCTATAAGGTGCAGTACATCGACAAGAAGTACCAGCCGCCTGAGGCCATTGGTGCTAATTAACTAACCACCAACCACTAATTATTTATGTTTCAAACTACACATACCGGGCTTATCGAACTGCGCAGCCGCATAGATAAGCTCTGGGGGTATCTTTGACTTAGAGGCGAAGCAAGAAGAGCTTTACGTCCTCGAAAAGGATTCTAGCGACCCGGACCTGTGGAACGACCAGGAAAAGGCGCAGTCCATGATGAAAAAAATCGGCAACCTGCGTGGCCTCCTCGAATCTTGGAAGGAGGTTTCGCAGTCGTGTGACGACCTCGCCGAACTGTACGAGATGTCCAAGGACGAAGAATCCGCCGACTTGACCGCTTCCATCGAGGCGGATATCGCCGCCCTGAAGGCGCGCGTCGAGGAAATGGAATTCAAGAAGATGCTGAACGGGCCGGACGACGCCTGTGCCTGCCTCATGTCCATCCACCCGGGTGCGGGCGGTACGGAATCACAGGACTGGGCGTTGATGCTGTTCCGCATGTACACGCACTTCTTCGAGCGCGAGAACATGGACTTCAAGGTGGTGGACTTCCAGGAAGCGGAAGACGCCGGCCTCAAGAGCGCGACAATTGAAGTGACCTGCGAGAATGCCTACGGGCTGCTCCGCTCCGAAATCGGGGTGCACCGCCTAGTGCGCATCAGTCCCTTCGACGCAAACGCCCGCCGCCACACGAGCTTTACTGCTGTGTACCTGTACCCCGAGCACGAGGACGTGGAATTCGATTTGGACATGGCCGACGTACGCGTGGATACCTACCGCAGTAGCGGTGCCGGTGGCCAGTACATCAACAAGACGGACTCCGCCGTGCGCATGACGCACTTGCCCACGGGCATCATGGCGAGCTGCCAGACGGAACGCAGCCAGATCCAGAACCGCGAGACCTGTTACAAGATGCTCAAGACGATGGTCGCCGAGCATTACCGCCTCGAAGAAGAGGCGAAGCGCGATGCCCGCATGGCCGAGAAGAAGAAGGTCGAGTGGGGGAGCCAGATCCGTAGCTACGTGCTGCAGCCCTACCAGATGGTGAAGGACCTGCGTACCGGCGTGGAAACGTCAGACACCGCGGGCGTGCTCGACGGTAAGATCAAGCCGTTCATCAATGCTTATTTGCTGAGCACGAGCGAAGCGCAGAAGTAATCTGCTCGTTCGCCACGATTCCGAAAAGATTCGCAAAAGAAAATGCCCCGGTTTTGGCCGGGGATTTTTGCATGAGATTATCGCGCCCTTGGCGCCAAACTAAAACTCACAGCTCAGAGTTCACCGCTCATAGCTCATCGCTACTTGCGCCAGACTCCGATAAGGCTCTTGTTCCTACGCAGGGCAAGCCACAGCGTGGGCCAGATGAGAATCAAGTCGCGGATGAGGCTTGTCCAGGCTTCGGCCTTGTCCTGTGCTCCTTCGAGTTCGAAGCAGCCGCAGGTGATGCCGAGGTCGTTCCAAAGCGCCCAGGCGAGCGCGATGATGAAACTCACGAACATCCAGAAGATGGCGAACGCCGATTCCTTCACGAACGGAGTAAAGATCATGACGAGGCCGAACCACAGTTCGAACTGCGGGTACACCAGCGCGAAGAAGTTGTTCACGAAATCGAGGTGTAGCGCCGAGAAGAATTGGTACTGCGCCACCAGCGTTGCGAACTGGTGCGGGTCCTGAATCTTGAAAATCGAGGCGAAGATGAACATGCCGCCAATGCCGATGCGGCAGAGGGTTTCGAGTGCGCGGATGGTGAAGTCCTTCTGCAGCTTGAATGCGGGAATGATGAGGAGACCGCAGGCGATGCAAGCACCGACACCTACGTGGATGTTGTAGCGGTAGGCCTTCGGCCATATTTTGATGAGCCAGTCCTGGTCGGTAAATGTGAGGAAGGTCTCGGGAAAACTGATTTCGGCGACGCCCACGGCGACAAGGAAACTTGCAACGAGGAGAATCACGCCTGCGATAATAGAGCGCTTGAGGTTCTGTTTTTCAAAGCATTCGATCATTGTCCGCCCCCTACAGGATATCCGCCGGTTTTTCCATCACGTCTTGCGTGCCGATCCAGTCGACGGACTTGTCGTCGCTTACGCGGATGTTGTTGACGATGGCGAGAATGATGCAGAAGGCTGCAATGCCGAGAAGCACAATCCAGTTCAATGATTTAAGATAATCAAGGGTGCATTTATAAAATTTTTGAACGAGTTCTTTCATGTTGCCCAATATACAAAAAAACAGGGCCCGCCAAGGCAGGTCCTGTTGATTCAAAAACGTTTCTACGTTGTTATCGCTTAGTGGACGCCGTTGCCGTCGGCCACGTCGCAGGTCACGGGCTTGCCGTTCACTTCGAGAGCGAGGGCATCGCAGAACACCGCGCCGCCCTTGACGGAGAGCGCAATCTTCTCGAAATCCTTCACCTTGAGTTCGCGGGGCTCGCTCGGGGCGACACCCTTGAACAGGGCGCGGTCACCGGGCTTCGCGTCGTCGGGGACGCTCACGAGCTTGCAGGTGTGCGCTTCGGCGTCGAGGTCGCCAGCAAAGAGCATGCCCTGGCTCATGATGCCGCGCAGTGCGCTCGGCTTGAGGTTTGCGAACAAGAGAATCTTCTTGTCCTGGAGTTCTTCGGCCTTGTAGCTGTTCTTGAGGCCGCTGCAGATGGTGCGGAGTTCGCCTTCGCCGGCATCGATCTTGAGTACGTAGAGGCTCGTGGCGTCCGGATGGTCGGCTACTTCCTTAATCTGGGCCACGCGCATGTCCATGGCGGCGGGCACGTCGGCGGCCGTCAGGGGCTTGTTCTGCTTGGGCTTCTGCTGCGGTTCGGGCTTCTTGACTTCTTCGTCGATGCGCGGGAAGAGCGGCTTGCCTTCGCCGAACAATTCGCCACCCTTCAAGATACCCCAGACGAGGTCGTTCTGGTCGGTGAACTTGCTGCCGAGCATGGCGAGGCCTTCCTGGGCCTTGGTCGGGATGACCGGCCACAGCAGGCACAGCGAGAGGCGCACGGCTTCGGCGGAGACGAAGAGCACGGTCGCGAGTTCGTCCTTCAGGGCGGGGTCCTTCGCGAGCTTCCACGGGGCCTTGACTTCGAGGTAGCGGTTCACGCTGCGCACGAGCGTCATGATTTCGTCGATGACCTGCGAGAGCTTGACTTGCGGCACCCATTCCATGACGTTCGTAATGACGCGCTTGGCAATCGTGATGACTTCGTTTGCGGCGTCATCCAGCGGGGCGGCAATAGCGGGGAGCTTGCCTTCGAAGTTGTTGAGCACCAGGCGGTGTACGCGGTTCAAAACGTTGCCGAGGTCGTTCGCGAGGTCGCTGTTGATGCGGCGGACAAAACCGTCGTGCGTGAAGTTCGCGTCCTGGCCCACGACCATCGCCGAGGCGAGGAAGTAACGGAAGGCGTCCACGCCGTATTTTTCCATGTAGTCCATGGGGTTCACCACGTTGCCTGCGGACTTGCTCATCTTGTCGCCACCATTCACGAGCCACCAGCCGTGGGCGAGGATGTGCTTCGGGAGCGGAATGTCGAGAGCCATAAGCATTGTCGGCCAGTAAACGCTGTGCGTTGTCAAAATGTCCTTGCCGATGAGGTGGTAGGTGGCAGGCCAAATCGGCGTGCCGTCCTTGTAAGTCTTGTGGAAAGCGGTCGAGGCGCTCACGTAGTTGAGCAGAGCGTCGAACCACACGTAGGTCACGTAGTCCTCGTCGAACGGCAGCGGGATGCCCCAGCTGAGGCGCGCCTTCGGGCGGCTGATGCAGAGGTCGTTCAGCGGCTGGCGCAGGAATCCGCGGATTTCGTTCCAGCGGTAGTCCGGCACGATCCAGTCCTTGTGGCTTTCGAGGTAGTCAATCAGCTTTTGCTGGTAAGAACCCATCTTGAAGAAGTAGTTCTTTTCCTTGAGCCATTCCACCGGGCGGTGGCTGATGGGGTCGCACTTGTTTTCGTCGAGTTCGTCTTCGCCGAAGAAGCGTTCCTCGCCGACGGAGTACCAGCCTTCGTATTCCTTGGAATAAATTTCGCCCTTGTCCCAGAGCTTCTGGAGGCATTCCTGCACGTAGGCCTTGTGCTCGGGCATCGTGGTGCGGATAAAGAAGTCGTTCTCGATATCCATCTTTTTCCACAGGTCCTCGAAGCGGTGGTAGTATTCGTCCACGTGCTCCTGCGGGGAGACTTCGCGCTTGGCGGCGGCGCGCTGCACCTTCTGGCCGTGTTCGTCCGTACCGGTCAAAAAGAATGTCTGGTAGCCGATAATCTTGTGGAAGCGGGTAAGGATGTCCGCGAGGACAGTGGTGTAGGAGTGCCCGATATGCGGGGCGTCGTTAACATAGTAAATAGGTGTTGTTACGTAAAAATTTTTCATGCGTGTAAATTTAGTAAAAGCAAGGCCGAGCCGCATAGAAAAGCGTTTCGCAGTAACGCTATTTGTGAAATAATTGTATTATTGAACACGATGGAGTAATTTATGGTTAAGCGTTTTGGATCTTTCCTTTCTTTTGCATTCTTTTCTCTGGCCATATTTTTTTCCGCTTGCGGAGATGATGATTCCTCCGCCATTGCCGTGGACTTGGGGGATAATCCCGATGAAATAGAGATTTCTTCGAGCGTGCCGGAGGATTCTTCAAGCAGCTCCAAACAGGTTTCTAGCTCGAATGCGAAATCAGGTACAAGTTCGGCGACTGAGACTGAGTCCGGTCGCACTTCTAGTGCGAAGGGTAACTCCAGTTCATCGTTGTCGTCGAATTCTAAATCTTCGTCTAGTGCAAAGGAAAAGGATGATGACGGAAAGACTTCATCCTCCAAAGCCACAAGCAGCAGTTCTGGTAAAAAGCAAAGTTCGTCCAGTAAGGTGAATCTGTCTGAAGGAACGATTCGCGGCCAGTTCCAGATGTACCCCTTGGCCAAGATTTACAAGATTCATCTTCGGAAACTGGACGACCAGACGCTTTTGCAGGCGGACCCGGATTCGGTGTATTACCTTACATCGTATGACGACGAAAAGGAATATAGGTTCTCTTCGATTCCGCAGGATGTCCGATATGCCCAGCTGCAAGTTCTGGGGTGCTATATTGGAGACTGGGACGTGTTGAAAACCAGCAAATCGTATGAATGGCATGTCTTTGTCGATTTGTCGAAAGTCGACCCGGCGGACATTGCGGATGTCAACCTGCTTTCGCACCTGGGCTATGAAAGAACCCGTTACCTGGTGAGCCAAGGAATAGACTACCTTCAGGCCAAGAAAAAGGCGGAAACAGAAGTTCTGAAGGCGTTCGGCATGGAAGGCGGTCTTGCCAATTCAGGAGACGTGGAAATTTTTGGCGATACCGATGACAACGCCAGACTTATGGCATTGTACATGCTCGTTCTAAAGAATGAAAATTCTTTCTGTTATGGATGTATTGGGGACGATATCGAAAAAGACGGTACATGGGATGGGGAATACGAGAAGGCTATTCTTGCAGACTGGGCTTTGCAGGCCGATCTTTCCTATCAATTGGAAAGGATGCGGAACAAAATGGAAAAGTGGAAACTGGGTACGGTTCCCCAGTTTGAAAAGTATATCAAGAATTTCTGGCACAAGGTCCATGGTGTTGGCGAATGCACCAAGGCAGGCGAGGTCGTCGCTGTGAAGAATCCAGAAAGCGAAATGTACGGAACCAAGGACCGCATTATTTGCAAGAACGGGGACTGGGCCGAAGCTTCCGATATCGAGAAAGATACTTACCTGTGGAAGGATGGGGAATATGGTGAAGTCAAGAAAGGCAATTTGACGGACAAGAGCTATACTTTCGATGGCGCCAAAGGGGAATGGCGTGACGCGACAGATATTGAGGCAGCCTTGGGCGGGTGTACCGACTCCCGCGCGCACGATGTTACGAACAATGCAGGTGAGTTTGGTTCTTCCTGGTACCTCTGTAAGTCGCATTCTTGGGAAGTGACTGAAGTAGGCGATGTGGACTTGCAGGGATTCCCCGATACGCTTGACGGAGCGCTTAAGGCGGGCCTTTATTCGGGCAGGATGTACAAGTACGATGAGGTCCGCGATGAGTGGATTCGAGCAAGTGAGTATGATACAACTCTTAGTTTGGGAGCATGCACTGAGAAACGTTCCGCCGAGGTGGCGAAGAGCCCCAAGGACAACCGCTATTATGTTTGCCGTAGCATTTCGGGCTGGGGGCTTGCTAGGCCCATTGAATACGATACCTACGGTATCGAATGCGATCAAGTGGGGAAAATGGTTAATGGAAAAGTCAATACGAATTATCTGTATTACTGCCCCGAAGGGTATCTTGAGAATCAATGGGTGGATTTTACAAATGGCTGGGAATGGTTTGTTCCAATAGAATTGCGCTTCAATTCGAATGTTAGTTATGGAAGTTTGAGCGATAACCGCGACGGGCATGAACGCGTTTACAAGACTGTGAAAATCGGAACACAGACATGGATGGCCGAGAACCTGAACTATATGCCGCCAAGTTCTGCGGGCGAAACTTTCTGTGCTCGAGATTCGATCAATGATTGCTTTAGTTCGGCACTTCTTTATTCTTGGACGGCCGCTCAGAACGCATGCCCTGATGGTTGGCACTTGCCCACAATGGAGGACTTTGAAATCTTGTTCAAAGAGGTGGGGGAGAGCAAAGCCAGCTTAAAACTTAGATCTACGAATGGATGGAATTTTGATGGTAACGGCACGGACGATTATGGTTTCTCTGCGTTCCCCATGGGTTTGAAAAGTGAGAATATCTTTTCCAGTACAGGAACCTTTGCCTATTTCTGGAGTGCAGATGAAAGAGACGATGATGAAGCCAAAGTCGTTGTCTTGGAAGCCGCTAGGAACATGGCGCTGAAAAAAAATTACGATAAGGATGATAAGTTGTCCGTCCGTTGCGTCAAAAATTAAACAAGGAGCAATTTATGGAATTTGCCGAACTGGTCAAGAACCGCTACAGCTGCCGCGCCTTTACTGACAAGGCCGTGGAACCCGAAAAACTCGAACAGGTGCTCGAGGCTGGCCGCCTGGCCCCTACGGCAACCAACGCTCAGCCGGTCCGAGTTCTTGTGCTGAAATCCGAGGACGCCCTGACCAAGATGCGTGGACTTACCCGCATGACCTATAATGCCCCCGTGGTCCTGGTGGTCCTATATGATACAGCTGTCAGCTGGAAGGCTACGAACTACAATGACCCGTTCGATGCTGGGGACATGGATGCAAGCATCGTGGCTACCCACCTGATGCTGGCAGCGAAGTCGGTTGGGCTCGACAGCCTTTGGGCCCGCGCTTTCAATTCCGCCGAGGTGGAAAAGGCATTCGGTCTGCCCGAGAACGTCCATGTGGCCTGCATCGTCGACATCGGGTACGCCGACCCGGAAAAGGGCGGTCCGAGCCCGAGGCATTCGGCGCGCAAGCCCATGGCCGAGTTCGCCAAGGAAATCTAGCTGGGCGCCCTCACCGGGCCCCCTTTTTTGCAATTTTTTTGTACATCTGTCCACCGTTTTTCCCCCAATTATTCTAAATTTGCCCCCGTGACTGTTCGATTTATCGCCAAGGCGTAAATCACCCCCCGCTCCTACGGGAGCATCCACATATAGCCGTCAAGTCTCCCAGGAGGCGCTAGTAAGATGGCTCCCACTATCAACACACATACAGTCACCCCGCTTGCAGGTTATTTTCCAGCCTGCCTGTGTGGCCAACCCTTACTTTATGAGGTGCCCAGATGGAAATAATCACACTCGCATGCACGCTCGTCGTAGTGGTGCTTTGCATTGTTATCCTTGCTAAGGTTAACAAGCTTCTCACGATGCTTCGTACCCCGATTTTCAAGAAGCTCACCCCGGACATGAACCTGAAGCCGGCCTCTCGCCGTCCTATCAGCGCCCAAGAAATGGCCCAGCGCGGTGAACGCAACAACAGGGAAAATCGCAATGGCAAGGATCGTCCGAATAAGGACAATCGTGAAAATCGCGGTCAGAACAACCAGGCCCAGTCTGGTCGTGACCGTAATAACGAACAACGTCAGGAACGTGGCCCGCGTCGTGATCGCCGCGAAGGCCGTCCGCGCCGTGAAGCTGCCCCCGTGGCTCCGGCTGAACAGGCCGCTCCGGTTGCCGAGGCTCAGGCTCCCGTCGCCGAAGTCCAGACTGAACGTCGTCCGCTTGCTCCGCGTATCCCGGTCGAAACTCCGGCCGCTCCGGTCGCTGATGTCGCTCCGGTTGCCGCCGCTGTTGAAGCTCCGGTCGAAGCCGTGGAAACCACTTTTGATCCGACGAAGGTCCGCTATGGCCGCCGCAACGTGATCAAGAAGGCTCCGGAACTTTCCGACGAAGAAGCTTAATCGGCTGCTTTCGGAAAATTCAAGCGAAATTGACCCAGCCCGAAAGGGCTGGGTTTTTCGTTGATTGAAAATATTTTTAGATGGATTGAAGTCTACTTGGTAAACGCCTGGATTTCTTCGGTGTGAAGATTGCTCGAGTTCGCGTAGACAACGGATACGATTTCGATGGATGTATTGGGTGTCTTGCTGATGACGCTGTTGAACGCCTTTGCACCCATTTCAAAGGTATTGGGAATCACTGTGAACTGGATGGTGCTGTCCTTGATGCCGTTCACGATGGGCTCGTTCATGTCGACCGTGTATACGTTCTTGCCCTTGAGCAGGCTCATCGTTTCTTCGTTGACGAAGGATCCACTCGAAAAAGCCGCAGCAAATTCTTCGTCCTTGTGTCTTGCGACATAGTTCTCAAGACTATCCTTGGCTTCGCCGGCATCCCTTACGATGATGACATCGACATTGGCCTTGTCGCGTGCGCGCTGGATGGCGAAGCTCCTGTCATAGGAACCACCAATTGCGTAGCAGAGCGTGACAATCCTTTTTTCCTTGATCTTCGCACTGATTTCCTTGCCGATTTTTTCGTTGTCGGCAACAACGGTCGTGCGGACCGTTGTCTGCAGTGGGCTGTTCTCGTGTAATTTCTGGTCTACGACGACAATGGGAACCTTCGTGCCCGTAAGGACGATCATGTTCTCGATGGCCTTGTCGCTGGGCATCATGATAATGCCCTTGAGGTTCGGAATGTCGGAAATGCCGCTAAGCGTCTTGAGTACGGATGTGTTGACAGTGTCCGCGTCACGGTAGACCGCCATGATCTTGTAGTTCTCTTTGTCGGCGACTTCCTTGGCTCCGGTGTAAATTTGGTCCCAGTATGCAATTTTGCTCCCGAGCAGCATGAGGATAGTGCCGTTGCTCGTCTGGGTTTCTTTAGGAATGTCTTCTTGATTGCATGACGTCAAAAAAGCCATACCGAGCGAAGCAAAGAATAATCCAAAACGTTTCTTCATAGAACAAAAAAGAAATTAGAATATTTTTTGTGGATTGAACACCCTAGAATTCAATTAGACCCTTATTGGCGTCGGCGAGGATGACCTTCGTCACAATTCCCACGAAGAGTCCGTGCCCGACAATGCCCACAATGTGTTCCAAATCACGTGCGAGTTTGTCTGGATTCTCGATGATGCCGAATTTTGCATCGGCAATCAGGTTGCCCGAATCGCTGATGACCGGACCGTCCTTGCCCGGGGCACCCATGCGCACCTTGAGGTCACCGCCCAGCTTTTTCACGCGTTCGGTCACGACGGCAATGGCGCCGGGGATGATTTCGAGCGGAACGGCGAAGTTTTCGCCGAGCTTGTTCACCTTCTTGCCGGAATCGGCGATAATCACGTAGTTGTCCGTCATCGAGGCGACAATCTTTTCGAGCAGGTGGGCGGCACCGCGGCCCTTGATGAGGTTTTTGTTGTCGTCGATCTCGTCGGCTCCGTCGATAACCATGTCGAGGTGGCTGACTTCGCCCATTTCCTTCAGGGGAATGCCGAGGCTCCGGCACTGGAGCGTCGTGCTCCAGCTCGTGCTCACGCCCGTGACGGAGAGGCCTTCGGTCTTGATGCGCTCGGCGAGGCGGTTCACCATGTGCGCCGCTGTGCTGCCCGTACCGAGCCCCACGGTCATGCCGTCCTTGATCATATCTGCCGCGCGGATGCCGGCTGCTTTCTTGAGATCGTCCATCGTTGCCATTAGCGCCATCTCCTGTTTTCGTTCTGGTCGTAATCGCCGTCAAAGCTGTTGTCGTAATTGTCGTCGCCGTAGTCGTCGTAGTCTTCGTCCGGGAAACCGGATTCGAGTTCGGTGTAGCTCGGCGATTCGATCGATACGACTTCTACTTCAAAAATAAGATCTTTGCCCGCGAAGGGGTGGTTCCCGTCTACAAGAACCGTATCCTTGTAGATTTCTTTAACGACATAGATGCCGTCGCATTCCTCGTCGTCGTTCAGGTTGAGGTCGTCGCAGAACTCGTCTGCCGTCTCGGGAAGCTGGAATTCGCGGATGTCGTTGTCCTGGAACATCTCGAGTTCCATGCCGAGCCAAAGTTCGCCGACATCGCGCAGCTCGTCCTTGGGGACCTGCATCACGAGGTCCTTGCGGTATTCGCCGTAGCCCAACTTGCTGGGGATCTTTACGGAGAATTTTTCACCGAGCCGGCGCCCGAGGAGTGCCGATTCGAGCCCCGGAATAATATTGTTGTAGCCATGGATATAGACAAAGGGATAAGAGGGAGGAACTTCCTCAAGAATCCTGCCGGACAATTCCTTGAGGACATACGCAATGCTCACCTTTGTCTTGTCTTCTATGATTTCCATACGGGCGCAAATATAGATATTTATAAACCATTAACCACTATTTTACTACATTACGGCTATGCTTTACGGAATATGTTCTGACATCCATTCCAACCTTGCCGCGTTCGAGGCCGTGCTGCAGTCCATGGAGGACAACCACGTCGAAAGGACGGTTTGCCTGGGCGATCTGGTTGGGTATGGAGCCGACCCTAACGAATGTGTTGAACTGGCTAGAGTGAATATGGATATCTGCTTGATTGGCAATCACGACAGCGTGGCTATCAAGCATGAGTCCAGTCTGGGGTTCAATCCCTTTGCCAAGCAGGCTATCGAGTGGACGCAGCGCGCCCTGTCCGTGGATTCTGTCGCGTACATCCGCTCTTTGCCCTATATCCACGAAGAAAACGACATTTATTTTGTACATGCTTCGCCCTTGAGCCCAGCGGATTGGGTCTATGTGACCGAACTCGAGGATGCGCTGGATGCCTTCGAGAATTTTTCCGGACGTTACTGCTTTGTCGGCCACACGCACAGTCCTGTCATCGTGGCGAGCCGTTCGTTGGCGATTCCCAAGGTGCTGGACGAGTACGAGTACGTGATTGCCGATACCGAGCGCTTGTTGGTGAACGTGGGCAGCGTGGGGCAGCCCCGCGACCGTGACCCGCGTGCTTGCTGGTGCTTGCTTGATACCGAGACCAAGTGCGTGCGCCTGATTCGCGTGGATTACGATATCGCCCGGACGCAAGAAAGCATGCGCAAGGCCGGCATGCCGAGCTTCTTGATAGACCGCCTGAGCGTAGGAAGGTAGACGAAAGATTTTAGGTATGAGTGCTCCATATAAAAAATTAGATGATGTTATAGAAGTGTTTCTCTTTCGTCTTTCGTCTATAGGACCAAAGGTCCGTTCTTTCGTCTAATATGAAATGGGTTCTCGCAGTTTTTGGTAAGGCGGGTTCGCCGTTCATCGCGGACGAAGTGGAAAAATACGTGAAGCGCCTGCGTGGCGGCATGTTCCCGCTCGAGGTCGTGGAACTCAAGGAATCCAAGCTCGATGACCGTGTGCAGTCGCTTGCCCAGGAGGCAGCGCTCTTTGAAAAAAAATTCCCCAAGTCGGAATACCGTCGAGTTATTTTGTCCGAAGAGGGCAAGCTCATGGATACGGTGAAGCTTTCCGATACCTTGCGTGACCGCTTTCCGGGAAATATCGTCTTTTTGATTGGGTCTGCCTACGGAATCGACGAAAATTTGAAAAAGACGGCCGATTTGCTTCTTTCGCTTTCGCCGTTGACTTTTACGCACGACCATGCCCGCGTGCTTTTTGCCGAACAGCTCTACCGCGTGCAGATGGTCATGCAAGGGCATCCATATCATCATAGATAGGCTCGAGCGGTGAGCAGTGAGCTATGAGCAGTGAGGTATGAGGTATAGTTTCTGTAATTTTTGCACTCATCACTGACTGCTCAGAGGGGCTTTAGCCCCGACCTCACACCTCATTGCTCAAAGGCACGAAGTGCCGACCTCGCACCTTTTACTATATTTGTCGCCGAAAAAAACGGGATTCTTTATGAACGCAGAAATCGAAAAACGCCGTACTTTCGCCATCGTTAGCCACCCGGACGCGGGTAAGACCACCATCACCGAAAAGTTCCTGTGGTACGGGAACGTGATTCGCGAGGCGGGCCACGTGCGCGCGAAGGCGAACCGCAGCTACACCGTGAGTGACTGGATGAAGATCGAGCAGCAGCGCGGTATTTCGGTTTCGAGCTCTGTTTTGAACTTCCCGTTTGAAGGTTGCATGTTCAACCTCGTCGATACCCCGGGGCACCAGGACTTCTGTGAAGACACCTACCGCGCCCTGACCGCCGTGGATGCGGCCCTCGTGCTCATCGATAGCGTGAACGGCGTGGAAAAGCAGACCATCAAGCTCATGGACGTGTGCCGCATGCGTCACACCCCGATTATCACGTTCATCAACAAGATGGACCTCGACGGCCGCCATGTGCTCGACTTGCTTGACCAGATTGAAAATATTCTGCACATCAAGACGGCCCCGTTTACGCTCCCGATTGGCGTGGGAAAACTCTTCAAGGGCGTCTACTCCATTGCCGAGAACACCTTCCACACCTTCAACAAGGAAGAAGGTCGCCAGGAAATTATCCAGATGGAAGGCCCGGACGATCCGCGTCTTGTGGAAATGTGCGGCGAGAACTGGGTGGAACAGTTCAAGGAAGAATACGAGATGGTCACGGGCGGCATGGATCCGTTCGATCACGAGAAGTTCCTGAAGGGCGAGATGTGCCCCGTGTTCTTCGGTTCTGCCGTGAATAACTTCGGTGTGCGCCAGTTGCTGAACGCTTTTGCAAAGCTTGCGCCGCCCCCGATGGTGCGCGAGACCGACAAGCGTCCGGTCAGCCCCGACGAGGATGCTTTCAGCGCTTTTGTTTTCAAGATTCAGGCCAACATGGACCCCAAGCACCGTGACCGCACTGCCTTCCTGCGTATCTGCTCGGGCAGCTTTACCCGTGGCGAGAAGGTCTACCACGTGCGTACTGGTCGCGAAATACGCCTGGCCGCCCCGACCGCCTTCCTCGCGAAGGACAAGGAAGTCATCGACCACGCCTGGGCCGGCGACATCGTGGGCATCAACGACCCGGGACTTTTCCGTATTGGCGATACGCTGACTGATGGCGAAAAGATTAACTTCACGGGCATTCCTGATTTTGCTCCGGAACACTTTGCCCGCGTTACTTTGTTGAACCCGCTTAAGAGCAAGCAGATGGCGAAGGGCCTTGCCGAACTCAGTGAAGAAGGTGCGACCCAGCTTTACGAACCGCTAAAGTCCGCAATTCCGGTGATTGGCGTGGTGGGCGAGCTGCAGTTCGATGTGCTCAAGTTCCGCCTGCAGAGCGAATATGGTGCCGACGTTTCGCTGGACCGCGTCCCGGCCCACGGAATCCGCTGGGTATCTGGCCCCGAGAAGGATTTGGGCAAGTTTGCCGAAGAATACGCGATGGATTGCATGATGGACAAGGAACGTAACCTTGTCTGCTTGTTCCCCAACGAATACCGTCTAAATCTCGCAGTCAAGAACTACGAGAACCTGAAGTTCGCCGAGACCTCGCAGGGCTAACGGCGGCTTTTCGTTAAATTCAATTATTTCTTGTAGTAGATAATTTCTAACGGACGGACACCGTTTGCGTCTGCGATATCCTTTTTGCTGAGGGTGACGGCATAGAAGTCGTCTCCTGTTATCTCGTTGAAGCTTGGCCCGATGACAACCCAGAATGCATCGACGTCGAAGTTTTGGACGGAATCAGCGAGTTTGGCTTCTGTAAATCTGAAATCGGTCGTGTAGACGGGTGATGGAGGTAGGTTTCGACTATTCCAGTCATCGTCGTAGGAGGTTCTGTCTTTGAGATTGTCATATTCGGCGACTTTGTACCCATTGACTCCATGGAGTGTGAGAGCACCATTTTTATTATTTGAAACTTGTATTTGTGCCTGAGCCAAAGGAACTTCGGCATCTTCTTTGAACGAGAAACCTAGATTGGCAATAGTTTCCATATAGCCTGCGTATTTCCTCAGTTCGATTTCTGGTTCGATACCCCCGGCGGAAGAAGATGGTTCTGCTTCGCAGTATCTGGGTTCACGAACGAATTCTACGGAATCCCAGCTGACGAACCTATCATGCATTTTGGGGTCGTTCGTTGCCATGAGAACAACGAACAACTTGAAATTTCCGCATTGGGTTTTTGCCGAATCGCTTATTTTTAAGCCCATTTCAGCAAAATTAATTACTGTTGCAGGCAATGTTGGCGGCGTGTATTGGATATTGATTCGGGCTTGTTCGTTTTGGCCTAATTCGTTCACATGGGCTAGGTTTAGTTCAACGCTTGTAAAGTATGGTTCGGGATAGGTATTCTCGGGGATACAGGGCCACCCAAGGTCGGCACTTCCATAGAAGAAGAATTCTGATTTATCTGCATTGGGTTTGACCGTAAGTGGCAAAAAATGAATGGGGGAAACTTCTGATATGCATATTGATGAAGAAGATGTTTGCACGGGATTGCCGTGCTCAACACTGGAAGAACTAGTTATAGAGTTGCTTGAACTGGACGATTTTGGTGTTGAATTGCCGGAACTTGAAGACTTTGATTTAGATTTTGAGGAACTTGATTTTTTAGAACTAGATTCCTTGCTATAACTGCTGGGTTCGGTAAAGCTGGAATTGCTTGTTGCAATGCTGGACGAACTCCGAATTTTACTTGACGAGGATTCTATCGAGGAAGATGATTCCTCAGAACTGGATGTCTCGACTTCGTCAACGATAATTGCCCCACCTGTGCTGTTACCATCATCACAGGCCCACAGAATGAGAGATGTTAAGAGTAAAAGGCAATGTTTCTTCATAATAGGGAATAATGTTTTTTGGGGATGGATGCCTAGTGATAGAGAACTTATTTCTTATAGTATATAATTTCTAATGTAGTGGCTCCGTTTGCGTCTGGCACTCCCTTTGTCTTGAGGGTGACCGCATAGAAATCTTCGCCTGTATTTTCGTTGAAGTTCGGTCCGATGACAATCCAGAATGCCTGATCGCTGAAATTGTTGGCGGTTTCCGAGAGGTCGGCACTTGCGAACCTAAAATCGCTTATGTGGACGGGCGAAGGAGGAAGTATTGAGCTTGTCCAGTCATCATCGTAATGGCGGTCATTCTGATTTTTATATTGGGCGACCTTGTAACCATTGACGCCATAGAGTGTGAGAATACCTGTTAATTCATCCATTCTGATTTGAATTTGGGCTTGCTCCTTAGGAACATCGGAATTGTCCTTGAAGGAGAAACCTGTGGTGGCCAATGTGATCGTGGAACCTGTGTTCATGCTAAGTTCAATAGTGGAATAGATGTCTTCGGTTGCAGAAGAGGATGTTGGATCCGTTTGGCAGAATTCGGGCTTACGAATGAATTCCACGGAATCTCTGCTGACGAACATCGTGGGATTTGTAGAGTCGTATGACGCAATGAATGTGATGAATAGCCTGAATGTTCCGCATTGTGTCTTTTCCGGGTCGCTCATTTTTACGCCCATCATTTCAAAATCAATTGTGGGCGTGGGAAAAGTTGGCTCTGCTGTGTATGTAATTTGGATTGGAGTCCCTTGGAGCGTGCCATTTTCGTTCACGTATGCAAGTGTTAGGCCTAGGTCCGTGAAGAGCAGTTCGTTCTCGGATTCCTTTATATAACACGATTCGTCCACGGAAGCTCCACCTTTGAAGACGAATTCGGACTGGTCTGTGTTGGGGTAGACGGTTGTTTTCCGGATGCGAATGGGGGAAATTACTGTTAGATAAGGAGTTTGGGAATTTTCTGTTTCTTGACAATTGGAACTGCCGGTTTCGGAAGAACTCGATGTTGTGTCTTTAGGAATAGTAAATGTTATCGTGTCGGGAGGCGTATCATCTTCAGCTTTTTCCTTACTAGATCTGTAGGAACTATCCTTATTGAGCTCGGAACTGGAAGAGTCTTGGATGTCTTCGAATAAAAGTTTTAATGAAAAGGAATTTTCTTTGACGAATATGTCTGGAGCGCTATTTGTGCTTTCGTTGTCAACGCAAGCCAACAATAGGAGTGTAGTAAGGCAAAGAAGACAAAGTTTTCTCATAATAATAATCCTTCTCACAATAAGGTAATATAATTTATTTTTGATTAAGAGAGAGCTTGCCCTTCGGGCGTCATCCTTACGGATGCCGCGCAAAATACGCTTTTATTCACTTTGTTCATACGCGTATTTTGTCGAACTGACTTCGTCGTTCTGTTTGGATATTGTGGTTGGCGGGGTAGCCAGATAGCAAAATGTCGCTTTGCTCCATTTTGCCCTTCGGGCGTCATCCTTACGGATGCCGCGCAAAATACGCTTTTATTCACTTTGTTCATACGCGTATTTTGTCGAACTGACTTCGTCAGTTCTCACTATCTACCTGAGATACAATAAATGCACCCGCAAGGGGTGCATTTATTGTATCGGGGTAGCCAGATTCGAACTGACGACATTCTGCTCCCAAAGCAGACGCTCTACCAGGCTGAGCTACACCCCGAGGTTGCACAAATATAGAAAATAAATGTCCAAAAAGGTGTTGTTTTCTAGGAAATTCTAGTGTCTCTACCAGGCTGAGCTATACCCCGAGGGGGTTCAAATATTGCAAATAAACGCTTGGAATAGTGCTTTTTTTGGGAAAATCTAGCGCATCCTAGCCGATTTTTATATATTCATTGATAACTAAGAAGGGAAAAATTGAAGTATTATCGCTTAATTTCTGCATTTTCTGTTGCCGTTTTGGCGACGTTCTTTTGTGCATGTTCTGATGTCAGGGAAATGCCTAGACCTCAGTTATCTTCCTCGTCCGAAAAGATTGTAGAAACGTCCTCTTCGGAGGAAATTGAGTCTTCTTCTTCCGAAGTCATTGAATCGTCCAGCGTGGAGCTTCCCCCGAGTTCGTCTTCTGTGGCGCCGCGTCCTCCCAAACCGGTGCCGTCGTCCTCTTCTGCGGAGCCGGACCGTTGTGCTGGTGCGCCCAGTGCTGCCCTTTGCGACAAGCGTGATGGCCGTATCTACCGTACTGTCCGCATCGGTGGGCAGGTTTGGATGGCGGAAAACCTGAAGTTCCAGGCTTCGGGAAGCTGGTGCTACGAGGACAAGCCTGAAAATTGCTCGACCTATGGCCGGCTTTACAAGTGGACCACGGCTGTTGGGCTTGACGATTCTTTCTTGACCAAGTCCGCGAAGGATTTGCTCACTTCGGAAATCCGCGGAATCTGTCCCGAGGGCTGGCATGTGCCGACGAGTGCAGAGATGAAGACTCTCTACTCCGGCCTGCGCAAGAAACTCAAGGCTCTCAAGGATTCCGTTGTCGAAGGCGTCGGGACCAGCCTGAAGAAAAAGGATGGCTGGGAAGAGAGCGACGAGGCTCCGCCGGGAACGGATCGGTTCGGGTTCGGCGCTGTGCCGGGCGGCTACCGCAATTCCAACGGCGTGTTCAACTACTTGGGCCAGGACTGCAACTTCTGGGTTGCTTCCGAGGCTTCTGAGGCGGGTCGCGCTCCTTACTGGAACTTGTATTTCGCAAACGAGGATTTCCTCGGCGTGTACAATAACCTGAAATCTTCAGGATATTCGCTGCGCTGCCTCAAGAACGCCGAATAGAGACCTCGCACTTTGATGCAAGCAAAAGAAAAAGGCCCTTCGAGGGGCCTTTTCTTGTAGAATAGTTTGTTCTGTGCGAACTACTTCTTCGGTTCGATGCGTTCCATGCCACCCATGTACGGACGCAGCACTTCGGGGATCAACAGCGAGCCGTCCTTCTGCTGGTAGTTGTCGCAGATGCCGACCATCACGCGCGGCGTGGCGAGGCCGGAGCCGTTCAGCGTGTGCACGAACGTGTTCTTGCCGTTAATCTTCGTCTTGATGTTGGCGCGGCGAGCCTGGTAGTCTTCGAAGTTGCTGCAGGAGCTGACTTCGAGCCACTTCTTTTCGACCGGGGCGTAGACTTCGAGGTCGTAGCACTTGGCGGCACCGAAACCGAGGTCGCCCTTGCAGAGTGCGAGGCGGTGGTAGGGGAGGCCGAGCTTTTCGAGGAGCATTTCGCCAAAACGGGTGAGCTCTTCGTGGTCTTCGTAGCTGTGTTCCGGGTGGGCGAAGTAGACCATTTCGACCTTGTTGAACTGGTGCAGACGGAGAAGGCCGCGGGTGTCCTTGCCGTAGGAGCCGGCTTCGCGGCGGAAGCAGGCGGAGTAGGCGCAGATGCGCTTCGGGAGTTCGGATTCCGGAATCACTTCGCCGGCATAGAGGTTGGTCAGGGGCACTTCTGCGGTCGGGATGAGGAACAGGTCGTCGTCCTTGTCGCAGCGGTACATGTCTTCTTCGAACTTCGGGAGCTGGCCCGTGCCGCGCATGGTATTGCGGGTCACGAGGTACGGCGGCGTGAATTCTTCGAAGCCGTTCTTCATGTGTTCGTCGAGGAAGAACTGGATGAGGGCGCGTTCCAGGCGGGAGCCCCAGCCACGGTAGACCGGGAAGCCGGAGCCGGAAATCTTGGCGCCGCGTTCAAAGTCAAAGATGCCGAGGCGTTCGCCGAGGGTCTTGTGGTCCACGCGGGCGAAGTCGTCGTTCTTGGTGTAGTAGTCAAACGGAATCGGGCCGTCCTTCTCGACCACGTTGTCCGAACTGTCCTTGCCTTCCGGGGAACGCGGGGCGATGTTCGGCACGTGCATGAGCATTTCGGTCTGCTTGTAGTCGAGGTCCTTGAGCTTCTTGTCGAGTTCGTCGATCTTGTCGCCCAGGGCGCGCATGGCGGCAACGGCCTCGTCGGCGTTTTCGCCCTTCTTCTTCAAGTCGCCAATCTTCTTGGATTCGGCGTTGCGTTCGCTCTTGAGGCGTTCCACTTCGGTGAGGAGCGGGCGGCGCTCGTTATCGATTTCGAGAACGTCTTTCAGACTGACGGTCGTATACTTCTTTTCGGTTTCAGCAATGTAGTATTCCGGATTTTCACGGATTTTCTTTATGTCAAGCATGTTATGCCTCGGATGAAAAAATTTTACGCGAGAAAATTTAGAAAAAAACGAGAGACGAGATATACGAAACTTGGCGCTTTTAGCGCCTTAGTTGAGTTATCCTCTATGAGGAGACGAGAGATATTTTGCTGTTAAATATGCATGTTGAGGCTTTTTTTTCTTTCGTCTTTCGTCTGTAGCGCCAAAGGCGCGTTCTTTCGTCTGGTTTTAGTGGTCGGTGGTTAGGGAAATGCGGCGGGATTTCGCTCCGATTCTGACGATATAGGTCCCGGCCCTTTGCAAACGGATTTCCGTATGGCCATTTGAGTAGGCGTCGCGGACCAGGTTGCCGTTTAAATCAAATATGGTAACGAGGCCGTTATACTGTTCAACAAAGATGTTTCTGCCCTGAGAATAGATTTTTGCAGTTTCTTGCACAGGAATTGCAGATAAAATGGATGTTTTCTTTGAACTGGAGCTCTTTGCCTTCGAAGATGACGATTTTCCGGAGGAACTGGATTTCGCTTTGGAGCTGGATGATGCGGAAGAAGATGATTTGGGAGAAGTACTGGAGGATGTCGTTTTTGAACTGGATGAAGAGGTTATTTTCACGGTGTCGATTTTTCCGGTGTGGACGGGATAGAGGTCAATACCGACTCGTTGTCCCCAGATGGAACCGTCGATTCCGTTCTCGTTGTAGTCGTGCAAGGCCTTGGCAATCGTTCCGTTGGCGAATTGGGCCGAGTCGGCCTTGATTACAGAAACTTTTGTTGTATCTACGTACAAGGAATCAGATATGTAGAAGATTGTTGAATTTATTTTTCCATTTATTACTTCTACTCCATTGTTCGAATTGAGAAATGCTGCTCCTCTGTTGGGAGAATAAAAGAAAGAATTCGTTATGGAAAGTTCGCTATTTCCGGGGATAGAATTAATCAGGGGTGGATTGTAACCGGGGCTCATTCCTTCGCGCAGGATAGAGACAAAGTAGGAATTCGTTATCGATATTTTGGAAGATCCCTCAACTTTCTGAGCAATAATCCCTGATTCATGGCAATTTGTGTATACCGTGCCTGTCACATAGATGTTTTCGAAATTTACATGGCCTCTGATATTACTGGCGATTCCTCCTATGCGGGCGCAAGCATCGTTATAGATGTTTTCAAATCCAAGATTTTTAATGGATGCAGGAGATTCTTCTGATTTCCCGTAAAGTCTTTTTATAAAAGCCATGTCATTATAGAGATAACTTCCAGTTATGTATATGCCTGATATTTTATGTCCTTGCCCATCTAAGGTGCCTTGAAAATCATCGATTGGAGTCCAACGCTTTGCGGCATCCTTGTCAATTTTTTCATTCCAAACGATGTCTGCCGTAAGTTTTCCACATGCATCTAGTTCCTGATCCATGCCGAAAGATCCATTTACAATGGCTGCAAAAAAGTAAAGGTCGTCTTTGTTGGCTATTTCATAGCAACCGTTTATCAAGTTTGGCATGGCGAGCCAGCGAGCGTAAAGGTCCAAGTTCCCTGTGTCCGCAGATGAAATTGCCGTTACGGCACTGTCGGTAAATTGGGCGTTGGTATACCATCCTTCAAAAATGTAGTTCTTGCGAAGGGGGGATGGTAGTGTGGTTGAGATTCCTTCTACGTATTGGCTGCGATAAGAGGTCGTGTCGCCATCGTAGGTGTGAAATTTGATATTGGATATCTTTATAGAACTGGGAACATTCGTGATGGACGATGATAGTGTAGGATGAGCTTCTGTTCCGATTTTTTGTCCCCATACATCTCCATCTTTTCCATAATGCAAAGCCAAGGCCACTGTTCCGTCTTTGAACTCGGCCTCGGTTTTTGCCGTGTCGGATGAATGGCTTGATTGGTAAAATGAGTTTGTGATGTGAAATTCGCTTCTGTCTCCTATCTTGTTAACTAGATTTTCTTTCCCAATGACAAAAGAGTTTTCGATGTGGATGACTGTGTTGTCTATGGTTTTAATTTGTGTTGCATCTCCTGTGACAGCAAATAGACCTCCTGAACTAAAGGTGTTATCAATTTTTCCAACATGGTATGAATTCTTGATGAATGCTTTTCCGGTATGAAAATAGCCGACTAAACCACCGAGAGTGGCTGAATTACTAGTTTTATCGAAGGACGTTATTTTCCCTGAATGAGATGAATTTTGGATGTTCAAACCCTGCGTTACGAGGCCGACAAACCCACCTACATAACTTTTTCCCGTAAGTGTCATCAGAATGCTACAGTTTTCAATGCTGATGTTTCTCCCTTCTGCGGTAATGGATCCTAGATAACCTAATCCATCCGAATTTTGAAAATAGGAGTCTACGATGTTCAGGTTTTTGATGGTGGCTGAGACTAATGCTATAAAAAATCCCATGTCGTAAGATAGGCTTGTGCCATATAAGCCCGAAATTGTGTGCCCTTGACCGTCAAATGTGCCGTAGAAAACGTTGATGGGAATCCAGGGAATAAGAGAATCGTTTTTGTTTAGTGTGTCGTTGATAAGGACGTTCTCGTTCACGACAATGTCTGCTGTCAGCCGGACGCAGGATTCGGCGGCTGTTTCGTCACCGTCGTTTACCATCTCGGCAAATCCGTAAAGTTCTTCGGCGGAGCCGATCTGGTAGCATCCGTCAACTTTTGACGGTGTTTTGGGTGTGCCGGAATAAGCGGCGAAAGAAAAGCTCGCAAGGAGGAGCACCGTGCCAATCAATCTGAAATTCATAAAACCCCCTTTGTAAAAAATAAGAAAAAAAACTTCTTTTTCCTTTATTTTTGTTGAAAAATCAGAAAATTTGTCTGTTGTATGCCTTTACACCGCTATTTGTTTTAGCCCTGTCGAAGCCTCGTTTTTTGGATATATATTAAGTTCGGATACTATAAAAATCCATATAATGGGGTTACCCAGGGAGACAAAAAAATGAAATACCTTTTACCGGTTCTAATCGCGGCAACGTTTTCCTTCGCACAATGGGGCGGCGGTGGTGGCGGCGGAAAGTCGCTGAACGATTACCAGAAAAAGTCCGTTTCGGGCCGAGAGATCCACGTCTACGCCCCGTCTGGCCTTAAGGAAAATAGCCCGTTGCTCATTTCGTGCCACGGCATGGACCAGGATCCGAACTACCAGCAGTCCAATACCCACTGGGAAGCGGTCGCCGATACGGCGGGCTTTGTCGTTGTCTACCCGAGAGGTGGCTCGGGTTACAATACCTGGGATGTCCAAGGCGACAAGGATACCAAGTGGATGGTCGAAATTATTGACCAGATGTATACGGACTACAAGATCGATAAGAAGCGTGTATATCTTTCGGGCTTCTCGATGGGCGGCATGTTCACTTATGGAGCCATGAGCAAGATTGCGGACAAGATCGCTGCCTTTGCACCTACTTCCGGTACGAATGTGTTCGGAGCTTCGAAGGCGCAGCGTCCTGTTCCTATCATCCATCCTCATGGAACCAACGACGATGTTTTGCCTTATAACAATGTCGAAGGCTTCATCAAGAATTACCGTGACCAGTTCCATTGCCCGTCTGAGGCTGAAGTTCAGAACAACTATCCCAATGCGGAAAACAATGGTGCCACGATGTACACTTGGGGTCCCTGCGACAAGGGTGTCTATATCAAGCACCTGAAGCTCCCTGGCCGTGGCCACAGCCCCTCCAAGGCTGACGTTTCCGATATCTGGAACTTCGTGAAGGAATGGACCGTGGACGGAAAGATTGGCGAGACCACGCCGGAATCCTCTTCCGCCGCCCCCGCCTCCTCGGCAGAAGTGGCTAAGTCTTCCAGCAGTGGTACAGGTGTAGGCCCGGGACAGTCTTCTTCCAGCAGGGGCTTCGGCTTCGGTCACAGGTCGTCCTCCTCTTCTGGCGGCACTCAATCCCCCTGGGGTCCTGCAACTGGGTCTTCTTCCAGCGTTTTCGGCGGTGCTGACGTTGTTGCCGGTTCGTCTTCTTCCATTGGCGGCGGTCTCGGAGTTGGTTCTTCTTCCAGCATGAACGCCTTCGCGAATGCCTTGCCCGAAGATCCGAGCCTGCGTTTGGTCTCCGTCTACAAGTCCTCTGACAACTGCATCATGGTCTCCAATGCCCAGGGCAAGACGATTACCGTGTTCAACAGCCTCGGCCATGTCGTCCGCACCACCCGCGGTACTTCTGGCGTGCAGAAGGTCTACACCGGAGCCAAGGGCGTGTACATCGTGAAGGTCGGCACCAGGACGTTCAAGACCTCGCTCTAAGATCTAACGGAATTGTAACATTAAAGGCACTCTCTGCGGGGAGTGCTTTTTTTATTCTCCATTTTTTTTAAATTTGCGATATGTTTTCCAGGAATGTGTCTCGATTACTGTATTTCTTCGCTGTAGCGCTTGCCGCGTGCCTTTTGGCTGGCTGTTACAGCTTTACGGCTTCGACGCTCCCGAGCCATATCAAGACTGTCCAGATACACGAGGTCGAGGACAAGACCCTGGACCCTGTGCTTGCGAACAATATCCACACGGCCATCGTGGACATGTTCAAGAAGAACGCGGGCGGCGTGCGCCTTGTGAACGAGGAGGCCAACGCCGATTTCCAGATTACTCTCCTCAGCTATACGAACAAGCCCGAGAACTACAACAGCAACAGCGACGTGGAAACCTACCGTGTGACCATCCGTGTGAGTGTGAAGTTCTTCGACAATGTCAAGGAACGCATCATTTACGAAAGCAATTCGCTTTCGGCGGACGGCACCTACGATATCCAGAAAAACGAGTCTGAAGATCGTCACGGCCAGGCCCGCGCCATTGAGAAACTGCAGGACCTGATTATCGCCAACGCCCTGGCCAAGTGGTAATGCGGGACCGCATCTGTTAATTGACCCTATTTGAAATATGCGAAAATTCAGAGTTGTACTTGTTGAACCCGAACACCCGCACAATGTGGGTTTTGTCGCCCGCGCCATGCACTGCTACGCCCTTGACGAGCTGTATATTGTCTACCCGAGGCGCGACAAGGTCATCGAGAATTCCTACCATACCGCACCGAACAGCCACGAGGTTTTGGACAAGGCGACCATCGTCCACAAGTTCGAGGAAGCCATCGGCGATTGCGCTTGTGCCGTCGCGTTCAGCCGCCGCATTTACGGGTCCGCCATCAAGCACACGATGATGCCCGGGCTTGCAGAACTCCTGCCCGAAAACGGAACGATTGCGCTTGTGTTTGGCCGTGAATCCTGCGGGCTCGAGACCGAAGAGGTGAATGCCTGCACGTACCAGTGCGAAATCCCGGTGCCGGGCCTCATGAGCCTCAATTTGGCGCAGGCGGTGACGGTGGGACTCTACGAACTTTGCCGCAGCGGTGCGCTTGCGAACGGCGAAGGACGCGCGAAGCGCGGGACCAAGGGTGCCTGCGAAACGGCCCCGGCGACCATCGACCAGATCGATAGCTTCAAGAAGTTCCTCGATCGCTATCTGACGGGCCAGTATCACGACCAGTCCTGGCGTGACAACTTCTTGAATACGCTTTTGCAACGCCTGCATCCCACGCGCAACGAACTTTCGGCGTTGTTCGGGCTCATCCGCAACCTTGCAAAAAAGCCCGCTCGCTTGGAGCAGGCTGCCGACAGGGCCGCTAAGGCTGTTGAGGCGGCGCAGGCTGCGGAATCGGCTGATTCCGCGTCCGAATCCCGGTAATTACGTTTTCCAGTGCTTTAATTGCGAAAGGTGCGAGTCGAAGAACTTGCGCCTTTCTGCTTCCGGCATGTTTTCGGGGTTCGGCATGTGCGAAAGCATAAAGTCCAGTAGAGTGTCCTTGCTTGTGTAGGTGAACTTGCCGTCTACATAGCACCACTTGCAGTAATCCTCGTTGAAGTTCCCGTCGACTTCGCGGCTGATGATTGCGTCGTCACCGAGCGGCATGCCGCAGCATTGGCAAAAGAGCTGGCGCGGGGCACCGAGCAGCGTGTTTATGGAAACATTGAATTCCTTTGACAGGACTTTGAGCATTTCGGTGTTCGGCTGCGTCTCGCCGGTTTCCCAGCGGCTCACGGCCTGTCGGGTTACGCCGATGCGTTCGGCCATCTGGTCTTGGGTGAGGTTGTGCTTTTCGCGGATGCTCTTGAGGATTTCGTTGGTCTGCATTTAAACTCCTTTTTTGTTTACGGTTCAAATATACCTATGGTATCGTGCGAAAACAAGAAACAGGCTGTTGCGTTGTGTAAAAAGAATGAGGTGCGAGGTTCGAGGTACGAGGCTCGGGGCACGAGGTTCTAGTTCGGGCTATGTTTTTTTATTTTTTATATAGATTTTATAGATATGAAACGGAGTATATACTTTTCTATGTGCAAAGCGAAGATTTCTTATACAGTTGTTATCGCAATAACAGCTTTTTGCGGTGCTATGATGTTTACGGGGTGCGGTGACGACAGCAGCAGTTCCGCTCCGGCCGATGAACCGGGGAACACGAGCAGCAGTTCGGTCATTTCGGATGATTCGCAAACCTCGTCGTCCTCTGGCGTTCAGGGGGCCGAGCCTGCTGGAGAATCCTCGAGCAGTGTTGAATCGTCTAGCGTGCAAACCGCTGAATCTGCTGAATCCTCCGAAGAGTCCTCGAGTAGTGCCGAATCTTCCAGCGAGCAGGAGGTTGAATCTGCCGAACAGTGCTATAGAGATGGTATGGCATCCATTACGCTTACCAGTATCGAAAGTATTAGTTTCAATTGTCCGAATAGTATGACGATGTATGATTTTGATTCTGGGACATTTTACAAATGTGAAGGTTCTACTCTAGTGAAAACGGTGATGCCGCCCTGCAGCGGAAGTGGCGCTTCCGGTGGCAGCATGATTATTAATTTGTAACAATCCTGGTATTAGATATTTGATATGTTCATGCCGGGAACTCGGTAGGGCTCTATGACCACAAAGACGATTAAAATTCAGTATCTCGACGATTCCATCCCGAAACTCACTTACATCGGCGGCAAGTCCGACTGGATCGACCTCGCCGCGGCGGAGACTGTGACGCTCAAGGCGGGGGAGTTCCGCCTGATTCATTTGGGCGTTGCAATGAAGTTGCCCGAAGGTTACGAGGCGCATATCGCCCCGCGCAGTTCCACGTTCAAGAACTTTGGCATCTTGCAGGCGAATTCCGTGGGCGTGGTGGATTCGAGCTACTGCGGCGCGAACGACTGGTGGAAAATGCCCGTGTACGCCACCCGCGACGTGACCATCGAGAAGGGGAGCCGCATCGCTCAGTTCCGCATCATGGAAATCCAGCCGACGCTCACCTTCGAAGAAGGACCGCTTGACGGCGCCGACCGCGGCGGGTTTGGCAGCACGGGGATTTAGCGTTCCCTTTGTAAAAAATCCATTCTCGCAGGAATTCAATCTCTCCGGAAACCGAAAACATCGATCGGTTGGTGAAGTGGTACCAGACGGACAACGAAACGAGGAAACGCTATATGACTTGGCAACAGGAAATCGACATCGCCGTAGACCAGGAACGCCAGCGTGCAAATGCAGCGGAAGCTCGTGCTGACGAAATCCCAAAGCAGGCTGATGCAGAAAAAGCTCGTGCTGACAAGTACGAGAAGATGCTTCGCGATCTCGGAAAACTATAGTAAACAAATTTTCCTATATTTTCACTCGCAAAAATTTTAAACAAGGACATTGTTATGGCAAAGATTGCTATTCTCGGTTACGGTAACCTCGGTCGCGGTGTGGAATGCGCCGTGAAGCAGGCTCCGGATATGGAACTCGTCGCTGTTTTCACCCGTCGTGATCCCTCGACGGTCAAGATCCAGACGGCTGGCGTTCCGGTGCTGAACGTTTCTGAAATGGAAGCCTGGAAGGACAAGGTGGACCTGCTCATCATCTGTGGCGGTTCCGCTACGGATCTGCCGGTGCTCACCCCGAAGTACGCCGCCATGTTCAACGTGATCGACTCTTTCGACACGCACGCCAAGATTCCGCAGCACTTCGCTGCTGTTGACGCTGCCGCCAAGGCCGCCGGCAAGATCGCGATGATTTCTGTCGGTTGGGACCCGGGCATGTTCAGCCTGAACCGCGTGTACGCCCAGTCTATTCTTCCGGAAGGCAAGGACTACACGTTCTGGGGCAAGGGTGTTAGCCAGGGCCACAGCGACGCTGTCCGCCGCATCAAGGGCGTGAAGAACGCCAAGCAGTACACCTGCCCGGTGGAAGCCGCTCTTGAAGCCGTGCGTAGCGGTTCCATGCCGGAACTCACCACGCGCCAGAAGCACACGCGCCTGGTGTACGTGGTTGCCGAAGAAGGTGCCGACAAGGCTTACATCGAAAACGCCATCAAGACGATGCCGAACTACTTTGATGAATACGACACCACGGTCAACTTCATCAGCGAAGAAGAATTCAACAAGAACCACAGCGGGCTGGCTCACGGTGGTTTCGTGATCCGTACCGGCAAGACCGGCATGAACAAGGAACACACGCACGTGATCGAATACAGCCTGAAGCTCGATTCCAACCCGGAATTCACGACGAGCGTCCTCGTGGCCTACGCCCGCGCCGCTCTCCGCATGAAGGCTAACGACGGCAAGACCGGTTGCTTCACCGTTCTCGACGTGCCGCCTGCATACCTCAGCACTCTGAGCGACGACGACCTCCGCGCTCACTGCCTGTAATGTAGTAGACGGTAGGAAGAATATGTCATTGCGAGGGGCGATAGCCCTGAAACAATCTATTCTGTTCGACGTCTATGCAAAAGAAAATCGCCTCGGGTAAAACCCGAGGCTTTTTTGCTTTTTTTAATAAATTGTATTATATTCATTATGTTGTCTTACGTATGATTTTTTGATGGGATGGAGAATTTCATGAAACTTTCGAAACGCAGATTCACGACATTTGCTCTGTTTGTGTATGTGTGGCTGTGTTGCTGCGCTGTAGATTGCCCTTTTCCTGATGATGGTTATTATCGTGGAGATATTGAAGCGATAAAGCCGGCTGGAGTTGATTCTCTGGAAATGCGGGTGATTAACAATGATTCTGTGCTTGCGGTGGAATATTGTAAATCCGAAAAAGAAGAATCTGGCGCGTACTTTAATTATTTTCAATTCTGTAAAGTGTCGTCGAAAAACGGGCATTGCGACTTGACAATCGACATTTCTTTTTTCTGTAAAGACAAAAAGATTGAATTGCCGACATATGCGCTGCAAATTAGAACTGATAGCTATGGGTACCCTCGAGATGACTTCTCGATTTATTTTGCAGAATTTGACGAAAGGAAGATCAGCGGCGACTACACGGTTGAAACCTTCCTTGCTCCTGAAGATACTGCTTGCGGTAAGTTCGTTAACTATGCAGTCCTCAAGGTGGAAGAAAAATGAAGTGCGTAGCTGTATTGATTTTCTGCTTAGTGGCATGCTCTATGGCGAGTGTGAACGATGCTGCTCCAGTTGAACGAAAACATCGTCGAGCACGTGATATTATTTATTCGTACTTTGAGGTTTCTGCTGGCGCAACGTATTCGGTTTCCGATTACAAGACCAAATCGTCGAAGAATTATTATCATGACTTGAAACGTGACGAAATGGTCTATGACAAGGATCTTTATTACAACATCTATTCCTTTGAAGGCTACAGTCCATGGCTTGATTCGAAAGCGGGTGTCATTCTCATTAGAAGAATCGCCTTGTACCTAAGTTTTGGATGCTTTTGGTCTATTGGCGAATACCGCTACAAACTTTATTCCCGCGACAAGGACGAATATTCCGAAGATGATGTTCGGCTTAGACCTTACTGGGGTGTTGGCATCAAGTATTATCCTCTTATCAATGAACAAAATCCATTCAGCGGCTTTTTTGTCGGAGCTTCCCTTAAGGGTGTTTTCTTGATTGATGATGAGGAAGCGTGGGAAAAATATGGGATGTATTACGAGGATGGGGAAACCCTAATCGAACTTGAAATGGGAAAAATCTGGAAAATCTCAGAGCATTATTCGGTTGGCTTTTCTATAAAGGCTGCAGGCGGTTTCGGCGGCAATACGGAATCGATTGATGGTTTCCATGTCGACAAACATCCTGTACAAGATGAAGACGATGTTACGCTAAACAGCAAGCACATCGGTGTCGCCATAACATTTGTTAGAAAATAAAATCTATTTGAAGAATTTTTGGTTAATCTCGATTTCAATTCCCACGTATCGCGGGCCGAATTTCTTGCGAAGCGTGGTAGTGAGCCCGTCGGATGAACCCTTGTACGGGTAGTTGAAACGCACTTTCATCGTGGGGTAGAGCCGCTTGATTTCTTTCTTGATAACTTGGGCGTAGGCGCATTCCTGCGGGCGTGCGGGGTCGTAGAGGATTCCGATGTCGGCGTTGCGGACTTTGCCATTCAATTCGGGTGTAAAGCTGTGGATGCCCAGGTGGACGATTGCAACATCAGTTCGCTTCGGCAGGCTCAGCGAACTTTTTCTCAAGGTCCCTGAGCTTGCCGAAGGGCCGATATTCTGCAGCACGAACTTTTCCACGTTTTCGCGGTATTCCTTCCAGTAGGCGGAGGCTTGGGCCTTTGCCTTCTCGGCGGCGGACTTGTCGGATGCTTTGAGCGTCTCGTGATATTCGCTGAAGGCGCTCTTGTTCGTGATGGTGCGGTTCAGGTCCACGTATAGGCGCGAAAATTTTCCTTCGCAGTAGAATTCGGGCTTTGCAAATCGAACGAGCTTGCGGAAAACTGCGCATGCTCCGATGTCGTAGGCTCGGTGAGTCTTCAGGACTTCTGTCGGGACGGCTTTCTTGAACGATGCCGGCAGGCGGTTGCTCGCATGTTCGCAGGTGAGCATCAGTTTCATTATTTCAGCCTGTCCTTCAATGCGGAGATTTCCTCTTGGGTCAACCCGATTTTTTCCATATATTTTTCTGTAGGCTCGGCCCAGTTGATTGTGCCGGTATCAGGAATTTCAATTCCCTCGGCGTGGTAGACTGTCTTCAGGTTTCTTATGACGACGTCCCTGAAGAAATCCACCTGCTGTTCGTTCAGGGCGATATGCATGCTGTCGACGACATTGAAGTAGTTGCTAAATGTCTTCGCGTAGTCTGCCTGGATATCTTCGGTGGTCGCTCCCATCAGCGCTTCCAACACGGCAATCGTAAAACCGGTGCGGTCCATGCCGAAGGTGCAGTGTACCAGGTATGGACCGTCGTGCTCGATCATGTAGCGGAACCCGTTTGCAATTCCATCCTTGAAATGTTGCGAATAGAAATATACGGGTAAATCCAAAAAGATGACGTTCTGCGTCGAGTAATAGGAACTGTCGAAGTTCTGGCAGGATTTGGCGTACTCCTCCGAATCTGACAGGTTGATGAACGTGGTGACTCCCGCATTTTTCGCAAGCGAGTCGGCGTAGAGATTGCGGCCGAGGCCGGGGTCAATGGGGTTGGAAGAGCGGTAGAGCCTTTTTTGTCCCATGCCTGTGGTGCGGACTTCCCTGAAGTTTGCAAATTCTTCGATTGAAAGATCCGGATAAATTTCTGCATAGTAGTCCATGTTCTGGACATTGCGCATTTCGAGGCCAAACAGAAAGCCGCCTTTTTCCTTCATGGATATGGAGACTTCTATGGGAACTACAACGTCGGATATCTTAACGATGCTGGCCATGTGGCCGTAATGCACAGACAAGATGATATAATCATAATTCTGAAAGACCACAAGCGCAAACCCGGCGATGGGCACGTCGTAGGCGGATCCAACGACCGGCATTTCGAGGGTGTCGTATCCGTTGATCGCCACGGTCACGATATCGCCCATTTGAAATTCGTTCAGGAAGGAATCTGCCGGACAGCCCAGATACAGGTCGCTGGATATAAGTTGGCCTGCGCTGTCGCCCATGACGAAGGTGTGGATCCCGGTGCTGTCTATCGTGTATGCGTGGGGCTGAAGCGTCTCGGACGACGTGGTTTGCGGCTCTACCGAGGAAGATGTCGGTTGCGGTTCCTCAGCTTGTGCCGATGATTGCGGCTCGGACGATGATAACAGGAACTCGACAACATCGGACGACGTAATCTGCGGTTCTACAATTTGGTCAACGGAGGAAGACGATTCGGAATCGCTACAGGCAAGAAAAACTTGAGTGCAGAGGATGAATACCGCAAAAATTGACAACGTCTTTTTCAGTTGGAACATGGACGCCCTCGCTTGTGGGGTGGTATTGTGCAATGTAGAATTATTTTGGGATGCGGAGGCTGTTTTAGGGATGCATTTTTTCCTTAATAATGTATATTTCTGTATGAAAAAAGAGTTTTGCTCTTGTTCTCACTCTGAAATCAGCAAATTTCATTTACACGAGGACAAGGCGAACGCTCACGCAGGTATGTCGTTTTGTGATATGCCTCGGTTTGCCGTGCCGGCCTTTGGGCTGGTTTTGACTGAATGGTCTTGGCAACAGCCCTTTTGGGGCGTGGGTCGTTTGCGTTTATCGTGTAAGGGCTTTGCTGAGCCTCAGAGTGGTAGATGCGGCGACTCGCGCCTTTTTTTATATCAGGTTTGAGCCTCTGTTGGACAAGAAAAACTCCTAAGTAAAAATTAAGGGAGGTCCTTATGGCTCAGTTTAGAACAAGTGAAGAACGAAAGGTGGCAAGAATGCGTAATTGCGTTTTGCATTTCTTGAAAGAGTCAATTGCGATGACAACCTTTGCGCTGAGTGTCTATTTGACGGCGTGTTCTGAATCTGACGGTCGAGATAGCGTCGGTGTTGTTGAAATTAAAGACGAAAAACCGGTTGCAGACGATAAGAATGCTATTAATGTAGATTCTTTAACGAATGCTATTCGTCAGGAAGTGACTAATTCATTAAGGGACAGTCTTAATGCGAAATCAAGTGATTCAAAATCTGAGAATTACGATTCAATAGCCAAAGCCATAATAGCCGAAGCAATGAATAAAAACGATAAGGATACAAGTAAGACGGATCAAAGTATTTCATATACGTTGGTTGCTGAAGATGAAGCTTTAATAGAAAATATTTATGGAGCATTTGCTAATCATTATTCACTGATGTATGATTTTCCAATTCCTGATGAAAATGATGATACAATTTCGATTCAATCGCCTTTTCCTGTTACGATATTTAATCAATGTGATTCTCAAGAAAAATCATGTAAATCCAAAAAGGTTATGATAAAAACATGGATATCGGAGTTTACGGATACAGCAACAGTTACAGGGATTGTTGGCCCTGCTGATTCCATATATCTTTTTCCGAATTTTAAATTTAATGAAAATGCTTTATTCTCGGTTACATCTGCTAAAAAAGCGCAACGCCAAATTAATGTATATGAACTCGACAATGAAAAAGAAAAATTGTTTTATTCAGAGTCAAAATCGGTGACGATTCATCCAATGCATGTCTTTGGTTGGGATGAACTTGCATTTCAACTTGATCCGACCTCGATTTATCAATATTTCTGGTATGGAGTTTGGGTGACTCCGATGGCTGATTCTATTACTGCGATTGTTGATGAAGTTGCAAAAAGACTTCCTAATGAAGAGTTATTAGTTTATCAACAGTATCCCATAGATACATCTATTGCGAGTAGTTCTGCACGAGTTGTTCATGCTGTTTTTGACGTCCTTCAGTCACGCGGCATAAAATATGTTGAAAATGATGGCGCAGGAAGTTTTGGACAGAGGATTAATTATCCCGTGGAAACTCTTAGAAAAAGGCAGGGACTTTGCATTGAAACTGCAGTCTTATTTGCGTCTGTTTTGGAACGCCTTGGCTTTTTGACTTCACTTATAATTATCCCAAGCATTGGTCATGCTTTTGTTGGCTGGCTTCCAGAAAGACCGAGTGACCTTTCATCTGTTTCATTTGAGGATTTTTATGTTATTGAAACAACAATGATTGGTAATGAGAATTTTAGCTTCTTGGATGCACGACTTGCGGCAATAGATAAATATTTTGATCCATTGAGTGATGGTAGTTATAGAATAGACTTGGTTATAGGTATTCCTATTTATATTTCGCGTGAATATGGCATAATACCTAACAATGTTCCGTAAGAATGAATTTTAAAAACTTTTTTGTGGAGAGTCTCCTATTAATAAAAAAGGATTCTTTCCAATTCTCTTGCTTTTCTTTTCTGATTTAGGTATATTTTGTATTGGAACCAAATTGACGGTTGCCGCTTGGCCTTTTGGCTAGATTGATATATGGACATATAACAAAAGAGGGTAAATGGCTCGCGAAATTCGAGAGACTCCGATTTTGTTCGGCGAGGATGCTCGTCGGTTTTTAGCCCGTATGCAAGAGCGGCACCCGGAACCTCCGGAACTTCGTGCCCGTCGCCTGCGGAATTACGAAATTTTCAAGAAGGCCTATGAAGAGGGAATGCGCGAAAAACGCGCCCGCGAAGAGGCTAACGGAGGTGTTGATCCATGCTTCAGACAGGTATAGAACGCAGTCAATTTAAATTCATTCGTTTAAAATCCTCTGATGCCGTCAAGAATTTTGACTGTGGAGACAAAGATTTAAACGACTTCATCCTTAATCGTGCGGCAGCCTTTCAAAAATATTTGCTTGCGGTGAATTATGCTTGCGTGAATGCAGACGATGCAAGTAAAGTATATGCCTACTGTAGCCTTGCAAATGATAAAGTTGCTACTAGTGATTTCAAGGACAAAACCGAATTCAACCGTTTCCGTAGAAAGCGGGGCTTTCCTAATGAGAAACGCTTAAAAAGCTATCCTGCGATAAAACTCTGCCGTTTAGGTGTTGACGAAAAAGTGAAGGGACAACAGATTGGCTCCGGCGTGCTCGACTATATTAAGTCCCTGTTCGCTTTGGACAATAAGGCAGGATGTCGCTTCTTGACGGTCGATGCTTACTTGAATGCAGTTCCTTTCTACGAAAAGAACGGGTTCCATTTCATGAACGCCGAGGACAATGACCCGCACACGCGGCTCATGTACTACGATTTGATGGATATAGCGAACTAGTTCGACTTTCTAGTCGTGTATCGAGTTCTTTAGGCTCTCAATGAGGCGGGCGAAGCTCGGGTCGGTCTCCATTTCCTTCTTGACGCTCTTGATGGCGTGCACGACGGTGGAGTGGTCCTTGCCGCCGAAGCGTGAACCGATGCTCTGCAGGCTGATGGAGGAGCATTCGCGCATGAGGAACATGGCGACCTGGCGTGCTTTGGAAATTTCCTTGGTGCCGCGGCCGGGCTCGGTGAGCTTGGATTCGGGAACTTCGTAATGTTGCGACACGGCATGGAGGACTGCGTCCAAACTAACGCGACGGCGCAGCGTGGGCGCGATTTCGGCGACGACCTTCTGGGCGATGCTCATGTCGATGTCGTGGTTCATGAGGCTCGCCTGCAGGGTGAGTTTGATGATGGCGCTTTCGAGGCAGCGCACGTTGCTCGCGATATGCTCGGCGAGGAAGTGGATGACCTCGTCGCTGATTTCGAGGTGGCGCTCTTCGGCCTTCTTCTGGAGGATGGCTTCGCGCGTCTCGACGTCGGGCGGCTGGATGTCCACGGTGAGGCCCCAGGCGAAACGGCTCACGAGGCGGTCGGAAAGGTTCTTGACTTCGACAGCGGGGGCGTCGGAGGTGAGCACGATCTGCTTGCCAGCCTGGTGCAGCGCGTTGAAGATGAGGAAGAACTCGTTCTGCGTCTCGTACTTGCCGGTCCAGTTCTGGATGTCGTCGATGAGCAGAATGTCCACCTCGTTACGGTAGAAGTCGCTCATTTCGGTCACGCGGTTTTCCTTGAGGCACTTCATGTACTGCTGCGAGAAGTCCTCGCTGGTCAGGTAGCACACGCGCTTGTTCGGGTCGTCTTCGAGAATGTAGTTGCCGATGGCCTGCAGCAGGTGCGTCTTGCCGAGGCCAGACGAACCGTAGATGAACAGCGGGTTGTACTGAGTGCCGTCAGGGTTCCTGGCTACGGCGAGGGCCGCGTTGAACGCAAGCTGCGCCTTGTCGCCGGGGACGAAATTTTCGAAGCGGAAACTGCTGGAAAGCGGTACACTGGGCTTCGCGAAGTCCTTGAATACGTTCTCGCCTGCGTTGACCACGGATTGCGGTATGGCTTCCTGGGAAAGAAAATCAAATTCGATGGGGGAGTCGTCGTGGGTGGTCTCGCGCCAGCCGAGACGGATAAGGTCCTTGTATGCGGAGTAAACTTTGGCATCCAGTCCGAACGGGATGGATATTGTTGCATGGCCGGTCGTCTGGTTGACCAGCTTTGTCTGTGCGAAATATGTTTTGTACACGGAATCCGAAAGCATCCCGCGAAGATAATTAAGGCATCTTTCCCATTCGACTTGCATAAACAAATATTCCTTGTCCGGAAAACTAGGATGCGAATCTATCAACACCCAGGGTAATAAATGTAGTATTTTGAAGTATTTTTAGGGAGGAATTGTTGATAAAATTTATGAGATATCAGAAAATTAGTATTTTTGGGGCATGGATTTGATTTCTTTCTTGAATTATGTCACTTGGGTCCCCCTGGTGCTTTGGGTTGCTTTGTTCTTTTGGTTCCGCAAGGTCGCTTATCCGCTTTACTTGAAAAATCAGATGCGTAAAGGCCGCAAATGGGCCTTTTTGCCGGAATTCGCTTCTAAAAATCATTCCTATATCGGTTTCCTGCGCCTGCGCTGCGTGTTCTGGACATTTATAGTCATCATGCTTTCGACGTTGTCCGTGGTGTGGGTCTTGTGGAAGTTTACCAAGTTCCCTCCGGTCTATGGCGCTGCCTCGGCTGTGATTTTCCTGATTCTTGCATCGGTCCTTTACCGCAAGGCAGTCAAGAAGATTGGCAGGCTCCTGCAGGCCGCTTATTTCCTCGAGTACCGTCGCGCCTGTTACGAGAGCGACAGTAGGGGCAATCTCCGGAACGAGACCGACATCCTGAACCGCACTGCCTGGAGCTTCAACCGCAAGTTACGCAATGCCGAAAAGCATCACCGTCTTGTCAAGTATGTCAACGCGATGGCTGTGTGCAAGAAGATTCCCCCCGACCTTTATGCGGAGACGATGAATGTGTTCATCTGATGCTTGGAGATACGCAGAGGACAGGCTGCTGCTGGTGTCCAGGACTTTTGCCCTGAACATCAACATCCTGGCGGGCAAGTTGCACAGGAGCATCTTGCTTGCTTACCTGTATTTGCGCATTGCCGACACTATCGAGGACGATCCCGTGATGGGCGCGTCGGAGAAGGGTCGCATTCTCTCCTTGTTTGCCGCAATATTCGAGTCGGCGGATCTGGCCGATTCCAAGATCCAGCAGTTTGTCGAAGCGCTTCCCGAAAGCTGGAAGTCTTCCGAAGACCCGAACATGGACCTTTGCCTGCATGCAGGTGTCGTTGTCCCGCTGCTCCATGAACTTCCCGAAAAGTACGCGTGCCCGGTACGCGAGGTGGTTGTCGAAATGTGCGGGGGCATGGCCAAGTTTGCGCTTAGGCAGGAACAGGCCCTCTCGAACGGCTGGTTCACACTGGAATCCGTGGGCGACCTCGACGAGTATTGCTACTATGTCGCGGGCATTGTCGGTAAACTTCTGACGAAAGTTTTCGCTGCCGATTCGTGCTTTATCAATGCCGAGCGTCAAAAGAAACTGGCCCAGCTGGACGTGAGTTTCGGACTGGCGCTCCAGGTCACGAATATCGTGAAGGACTGTATCGAGGATTCCGGACGCAGGGTCTGCTTTGTGCCCGAAGAAATCTGCCGCCGTCACAGGTTCGAGCATTCCTACGACATGTTTGCCGAAGGTGCCGACAAGAAGGCTTGCGCTGCTGCGCTTGGCGAGCTCGTCCAAAAGGCGTGGAAGCACCTGGACGATTCTATTGAGTATACGAAACTGATTCCGAGAGTCAACATGCGTACGAGGCTTTTCTGCCTGTGGCCGCTGTTCATGGCTGCCCAGAACTTAAGCCTTATCGGCGACGGGCTTTCTGTGTTCGTTTCGGACAAGAAGGTGAAAATTACAAGGGACGATGTCAAGAACATTGTCAAGAATACGATGCGTCATTTCTATTCCGACAGGTGGATTGACGAGACCTACAACAAGTTGAAAGCATCTCATTAGCGAGTTTACGATGCAATACGATGAAGATTTGAAATTTTATAATAAGTGGCCGTTCCATCTGGGCTTGGTGATTTTTAGTATCGTAGCCGACCAGCTGACAAAGCTGTGGTGCATACACCGCTTTACGAACGAGTTTGGTGCCCCGAACCACGAAAGCATCTCGGTGATTGGTGATTTGATCCGCTTCCAGTTGGTGTTCAACAAGGGTGCCGCGTTCAGCAGCCGCCCGCAGGACCTGATGCCGTTCTTGCCGTCCTGGGTGTTCTTCCTGATTATTTCGATTATCGCTGCCGGTGTCCTGTTCTGGTTCTATCGCAGCATCGACAAGAGGGACTTCCTTTCCCGCTTGGGTGTGGTGATGATCATTGGCGGTGCTATCGGCAACTTTATTGACCGCATGCGCATGCAGATGGTGGTGGACTTTATCGACTGCGATTTCCCGGATTTCATCATGACGCGTTTCCCGACTTTCAATGTCGCGGACTCCTTCGTAACCGTCGGCGTGGCGGTCGTCATCCTGTCTCCGGTTATCTTGCGGAAACTGCATAAAGAAATTAAAGAATCGAAAAAAGCTAAATAAGGCCCGAGGCTTAATCTCCCTAGATCCTAGCCTCTAGATTCTAACCCCTAGATCCTAACCCCTGTTTTATGAACTACCTCGTAGAAGACAAACATTCCGGTGAGCGTATTGACAAGTTCCTCGTGGGCGTTATGGAAAACGTCTCCCGCACCGACGTGCAGAAATTGATTGCCGCAGGCGAAGTGAAGGTGGGCGGGGCTGCCGCGTCCAAGAATTTCCGCGTGGAATCTGGCATGGTCGTGGTGGTGGAGCGCCTCCCCGAAAAGGAAGCCAGCACGCTGGAACCCGAGAACATCCCGCTCGACATCGTGTACGAGGATGGCGACATTGTCGTGCTGAACAAGCCGCGCAACCTGGTGGTGCATCCGGGTAACGGCGTGCAGAGCGGTACACTTGCCTCGGCCCTGCTTTACCATTTCAAGGAAAATCTTTCTGCGGTCAACGGGCCGCTCCGTCCGGGTATTGTCCACCGTCTGGACAAGGATACGCCGGGCCTCATGGTGGTGGCCAAAAACGATGCCGCCCACAGGCATTTGGCCCACCAGCTGGAAACCCGTACCCTGCACCGCACTTACAATGCGCTCGTGTGGGGCTGCCCGCGAGATTTGGAAGGCTGCATCGATGCCCCGATTGCCCGCAACCCGAAAAACCGCCTGAAGATGGCCGTGGTGAAGGGGGGCAAGGAAAGCCGCACGCATTATGTGGCAAAGCAGTTCTTTGCGATTGCGACTCTGCTCGAACTGCAACTGGAATCGGGCCGTACGCACCAGATTCGCGTGCACAGCCGCTATACGGGCCACCCGGTAGTCGGCGACCCGCTGTATGATGGCCGCGAAGAAAGTCTGAACCGCGTACCCCCTCTGATGAAGGAAATTGCCGCGAAGGTTCTCGAGATGGCCCCTGCGCAACTGTTGCAGGCGGTGAAGATTGAACTCATCCACCCGACGACGGGCAAGAAGATGAAGTTCAAGGTCCCGATGGAAGAGCCCTTCGCGAAGGTGCTCAAGTTCCTGAAGAAGGAATGCCCGGCGGATGCACCGGTGTTCGACGAGGAAGAAGGCTTCCATGACTTCGATGCGGACATTCGCTTTGACGAAGGCTTTGATGCGGATGAACCCGATAGCGAAATGCTGGACGAATTCCAGGAAGGCGTCTTCCCGGAATTGAAGGAACGCAAGACGCGAGCCCAGCGCCATGCCGAGAAGGCGGCGACTGCTGCCCAGCGCAGGGAGAAGGCTGCCGAGCGCAAGCGCATCAAGCAGATGAAGGCGGCCCGCAAGCGCGGTATTGCCGCAGAAGACTTTGTCGAGCCCGGTTACGAACCCACCATCGATCCCGATTTGCTTTAATCACGATGTCCAAGATTCTCCTGAAGTCCGTTTTCTTGAACGATTCCTTGGCCGATGTCCTTATCGACGGGAACCGTTTTGCGAAAATAGCGAAGGAAATCCCTGCAAGCGAATATCTCGGCGCCGAAGTGGTCGATTGCAAGAATTTGGCCATTCTCCCGCCGTTCTACAATGCGCACACGCATGCGGCCATGGTCCTTTTGCGCGGCTATGCGGATGACCTTCCGCTCCGCCCGTGGCTCGAGGACCATATCTGGCCCTTCGAAGCCGTAATGGGACCCGACGAAATCGAAATTGGCAGCCGCTTGGCCGCGCTCGAGATGATCAAGTCGGGCACGGTGTTCTTTGCCGACATGTACTGGCACCGTGAGCGCACCATGAAGGTGGCGACGGAGATGGGGTTGCGCGCCGCTATCGGCGTGACCATGGCCGAGAACCTGATGACCCCGGACAAGATCGAGGCGAACATCGCGTTTGCCCGGAACCACGTCGGCGAAAACGACCGCGTCAAGCTGGTCATGATGCCGCATTCCATCTATCTGGTTGGCGAGTCGCTGCTGAAACGCTGCGCCGAGGTGGCCCGTGCCGAGGGAATGCTGGTGCACACGCACCTTTCCGAAACGCAAAGCGAAGTGGAACAGTGCATAAAGGAACATGGCTGTTCTCCCGTGGAATGGCTCAATCGATGCGGCTTGCTGAACGAATCGCTTGTGGCCGCGCATTGTATCCACCTTTCTGAATCCGATATCGCCCTCATGGCTGAATCGGGAGCGACGGCTGTGCTCAACCCGTGCTCTAATCTCAAGCTGAACAGCGGGATTCCTGACATTCCTGCGATGCTCGCCGCGAAAATGAAGGTTGCGCTCGGGACGGACGGTGCGTCGTCCAACAACAACCTCGACATGCGCGAAGAAATGAAGTTTGCCGCGCTGCTCGCCAAGGTCAAGGGAATGGCGGATACGCTCCCAGCCGGAGATGCCTTGCATATGGCGACTCGTGCTGGTGCGCTCGCCTATGGAATCGATGCGGGTGTCATTGCCGAGGGAACGCTTGCAGATGCTTTGCTTGTCCGCCTGGACGATGCCAGCATGTCGCCCCTGTTCAACCTCACGTCGAACTGGGTGTACGCGGCCAACTCGAGCCTTGTCGATTCGGTTATCTGTGACGGGAAATTCCTGATGCGGAACCGCCATGTCGACGGCGAACAGGAAATCATTGCCGATGCGGAAAAATGCGCAAAGGCGCTCGCTTTAAAAGTCGGTAATAGAAGTTAAAGCTTGGAATCGCTGGACTTCGTCTTGATGGAGTCCGCTTTGCTTGCTACGCTTTCCGTTGCCTTGTCCTTGGCTAGCACAGCCTGGGTAGCACTCTCGGAAATCTTGTCGATTGTCTTTCCTGCCGCATCGACTGCTGCGTCCTTGGCCTTGTCCGCGATGGTTTCAGCTCCATCCATGGCTTTTTCGGAAACCTTGTCTGCGATGGCTTCAGCCTTCTTTTCGGCCTTCTTGATGATTTCCTTGCGTTCAGTGGGGTAGCCCATGAACTCGAGCGAGCTCTTGTACGTATCGTAGGCGACGGCTGCTTCGCGCATGTCGTTCAGGTCGCCCTCCTTGAGCGGCAGGAAGTGGACGATGGTGAGCAGGATGAAGCAAACAATAGCGCCCTTCAGCGCTCCAAAGCATGCCCCGAAAAAGCGGTCTGGCTTGCTGATGAAGGTATGGGATACAGCCGAGCGCAAGAAATGCCCGATAAGCTGAGCAATCGTGAACGGCACGACAAATCCGATGATGAGGCAGATGGGCTTGACGGCGAGAGCCGATACGTCGAAGTTCTCGATGATGAAGTCGGATAGGAACAGGTGCGAGAAGTAGGCTCCGGCGATTCCGACAAGCCAGGCCACCACGCGGAAGATGCTTCTGAGGAACCCGCGGTATAGACCGACTAGCGCAAACGACAGAATGATGACTAAGCTTGCTATGTCTATCCAGTTCATTTAGATCCTAAATCCCATACTATAAAATGAGGTACGCGAGCGTAACCAGTACCAAAGCTAGAATAAATCCGGATGCTGCGCCGGTCGCGAAGATGCGTTTTGACCTGTTTGGCGTCACGGGAACCTTGAGCTCGGAGACGGTCTCCTGGCATGTGCTGTAAACCCAGTCGGCCAGGTAGGGCGTGAGGTCCCTGGGGTAGGGAAGCAGCATTCTGGAGAGCTGGTCGGCGGCATCGCAGGCCGAAACCGGGCGGTTCTTGGGCTTCTTTTCCAATAGCTTGAGCACGAATTTCCTGAGCGGTTTCGGCACGTCGTCGGGGAAGGCCTTCGGGGAAAGCTTGAGCTTCTGGATGCGCTTGGATGTCTGCTCCAGGTTCTCTCCACGGAACAGGTTCTCGCCGATGAGCATTTCGCTCATGACGATGCCGATGCTGAACAGGTCGGAGGCGGGGGTAATCTCGAAGCCCAGAATCTGTTCGGGGCTCATGTAGGCGGCGGTCCCGATGACGGCCCCGGCCATGGTGAGCGCGGTGTCTTCTGTCTCGGCGTGGGCGACACCGAAGTCCAGCAGGCGAACCCGACCGTCGTTGTCTATCATGATGTTCGCGGGCTTCAGGTCGCGGTGGATGACTCCTTCGCGGTGGGCGTGCCCCACGGCCGAGAGAATCTCGTACATGATGTACATGACGGCCCAGACGGGAGGACGGCTATCCTTGTTCAGAAGTTCGCGCAGGCTTTTCCCTTGCACGAACTCCATCGAAAGCGAAAGTTTTCCGTCCTTCTCTTTCCACAGGGCGTAAGGTTGGACAATGACAGGGTGGTTCAGGTGCGAAAGGATGACGGCTTCGCGCTGGAACCTCTGCATCAGGTCGTCTTGGTTCATGAGCGTGGCGTGCATCTGCTTCACGACGACCATGCGGTCCATGGAGGGGTCGTGGCAGAGCCAGATGTCGCCCATGGCTCCGTGTCCGATCTGCTGTGTCGGCGTGTATCCGCCGATTTTCGAGGGCTTTGCGTTCTTGCGTGGGGTCGTCGGCTCGCTCATATTACTTCTTGTCGCCCAGGTAGATGCTTTGGTGCTTTGTCTTCGGGTCAAGGTTGGGGTAGTCGAGGATATAGTGCAGGCCGCGCGATTCCTTGCGGCGCAGTGCTGCAATCAGGATCATCTTGGAAACCTGGAGCGCGTTCAGGAATTCGAGGAAGTGGAAGTTCTCGGTTTCGCCGTTCTTGATGGCCGTGGTGATATCGCCTTCGAGACCTTCGATGACCTTGAGGCCCTGGTTGAGCCCGGCGACCGTACGGACGATGCCGCAGTTTGTCCACATCATATCCTGGAGCTGCTTCTTGCGTTTGCGCCAGTAGGCGGCCTTGGTGAAGGAGACCCTTTCTTTTTTAGTAGATCTCGGTGCGGTGAATTTGTCCTTGAGAAGGCCGCTGCTGCAAATGTTATCCACAGCGCGGATGGCGAACACGACGCTTTCCAGAAGGGAGTTGGAGGCAAGGCGGTTCGCTCCGTGCACGCCGGTGTCGGCCACTTCGCCGCAGGCGTACAGGCCCTTGATCTCGGTGCGGGACCAGGTGTCCACGAGCACGCCGCCGCACATGTAGTGGGCCGCGGGCACGACGGGGATCCATTCCTTCGTGATGTCGATGCCGGCGTCGAGGCACTTCGCGTAGATGTGGGGGAAGTGGCTCTTGATGTCCTTGGGGGTGCGGCCGGAAAGGTCGATGAACATGTTCGGCTTGCCGAGGCGCATCATTTCGCTGTGGATGGCGCGGGCCACGATGTCGCGGGGGGCGAGGGAGTGCAGCGGGTGCACCTGGTTCATGAATTCTTCGCCCTTGTAGTTCTTGAGGATGCCGCCGAAGCCGCGTACCGCTTCCGAGATGAGGAAGGGCTTCTTGAGCTGCGGTGCGTAAAGGCTTGTCGGGTGGAACTGCATGAACTCGATGTCCTGGAGGGCAGCGCCTGCACGTGCGGCAATCGCCATGCCGTCGCCGCAGCTGTCGTGCGGGCACACGGTGTACTGCCAGATGCGTCCGGCCCCACCCGTCGAAAGGATGGTCGCCTTCGCGTAGAGGTTTTCGACAATGCCGGTCTTCTGGTGGATGACCTTCGCGCCGATGCAGCGCTTGGCCTTGCCGGTTCCGGTGCAGATGAGGTCCTTGATGTAGCAGTTCTCGAGGTAGTCGATGTTCTTTTGCTTGTGGAGCTCGCAGAGGAGCGCCCTCATGATTTCCTTGCCGGTGAGGTCTGCGGCGTGCAGAATGCGGTGGTGGCTGTGGCCGCCCTCGAGGTGGAGGTCAAACTGCGTGTGGTCGGTCGGGGACGGCGTGAACTGGACGCCCCACTTGACGAGCTGCTTGATGGTGGCGGGCCCGCTCTTGGTGAGGATGTTCACGGGTTCCTTCTTGCAGAGGCCTGCTCCCGCTTCCAGAGTGTCGGCGATATGGAACACGAACTTGTCCGTCTTCTCGGTAACGGTCGCGATGCCACCCTGGGCGTAGTTCGATGAACCGTCCGGTTTGGCCCCTTTTGTCAGAATCAAAACGTGAAGCCCTTTTTCGGCGGCGTGCAGTGCCGCGGACAGGCCGGAAATGCCGGCGCCTAGGACCAAAATATCGTACATGGGAAGAACTCCGTTGGTGTCCTTTTTGTTTTTGATGACCAATAAATAGAAAAAAAGGGCCCTGTACGGCTATATGTATGCTCAATTTATAATTTTTTTATTAGATTTGAGCCCGTCATTTTTTATGGAGTTTTCTCTATGTTAACGTGGATAAATGAAAAAGCCAAGTGGGTTATTGTTATTTTCGCTGCGGGTATCGCGGTGGGCCTTTTGGCCATGGACCGTGTGCCTAACCAGGCTCATAGCTACCCGGTCGGGGAAGTTAACGATCACAAGATTACGTATGCTGAATTTGATTCTCGCGTCAAGATGATCGTTGAAAACCAGTTCCGCGACGCCCATCCGAACGACGAACAGTATACGCAGATCCGTAACGAGGTCTTCCATGGCCTCGTTCGCCAGATTCTCCTCCAGAAGGAATACGGCAAGGCCGACCTCAGGGCTTCCGTTGCGGAACTCCGTTCCGAATTCAAGCGTAACCCGGATGCAGTTCGCGCCCGTCTGGTGCAGGAAGCCCAGCAGCGCCTCTACTCCATCCAGCGTCAGGCGACCTCCCAGGAAGACGCCAACCAGCGTGCACAGGCCTATATCGCTACACTTCCGAAGTTCCTTACGGACACGACCTTCAATAAGGATGAATACGATGCTTGGCTCGACACCCGCGAAGCCTTCCAGTGGGGCGTGATGCTCCAGTTCGAAGAAGACCTCAAGAATACGAACATCCCGATGCGTCAGCTGCAGATGCTGGTCGCTGCCGGTATCCACCCGACGACCCTCGAATCCGAATGGATTGCCAACCGCCGCGAAACCCAGGTCGAACTGCAGGTGGCGGTCGTTCCTAATTCCGCATTCGATGTCTCTGCCGACAGTGTCAGCGAAGCCGATGCCAAGGCCTACTTCGAAGCCAACAAGGATAGTTTCTATGTAGCCGAAGATGCCGCCAAGTTCATGGTTGCGAGCATCCCCGTTGCCGCCACTACCGGTGACGAGGAACGCATCAAGGACTACGCGATGACCATCTACAACCAGCTCACGGACTCTTCCGTCGCGACCACGTTCGAAGACCTGGCCCGCGTCTCTTCCGAAGACCTCGCCTCTGCCGAGAAGGGTGGCCTCCTGAGCGAAGACTACATGCCCAAGGGAACCTACGTGAAGGAATTCGAAGATGCGGCCTATGCTCTTGATTCCGGTGCGATTTCCCTCCCGATCCGTACCCGCTTCGGTTTCCACATCATCAAGTCCTACGGCAAGACCCAGGATTCTACCGGTGCCGAAAAGATCAAGGCAGCTCATATCCTCCTCGTCGTGAACGCTTCCTCCGAAACGGTCGACAGCCTCGAAAGGATTCTCTCCGGTATCAAGGCTGATGTCGATGCCGGCAAGGATTTCGCCGCTGCCGCCAAGGAACGCAACGTCAACGTGTTCGCCTCCAACTGGATCGATCGCGGAAACTCCATCGAACAGCTCGGCTACATGAAGGGCCTCACCGCCTATGCCTGGCCGAACGAAAACCTCCCGGACGAAGTGAGCGCCGTTTCCCCGGTCCTCAAGAACGACAACTTTGTTGCCATTCTCCTCAAGACCGATGTCGTGAAGCCGGGCGAACGCAGCTTCGCTTATGCCGAACCCAATATCAAGAGTTCCCTTGCCCGCAAGAAGTCTACCGAGGCCTGCGCCAACTACCTCAATTCCGTTGCCGAGAAGGTGAAGGCCTACAAGCCGGCTGCTGATTCTACTGAAAGCGAAATCTCCGTCGACAAGGTCAACTTCCAGACGCTCACGACTTCTCTCGAAGGCTACGTCCAGGGATTTGGCTATGCAAACCCGCAGTTCGCCGCTTCCGTCCTTTCTCAGAAGGAAGGTGAATGGGGCCCGGTTATCCAGGCCAACGACGGTGCCGTGATGATGAAGGTTGTCTCGAAGAAGGCTGCTGACGAAGCTGCCATCAAGAGCGCCGTCAAGGACGACAAGGATAACAGCGCACGCTTCGCTTCCTCCTCGATCTTCAACCAGTATGTCGGCAACCTCGAAAAGGGCACTGCTGTAAAAAGCAATTTAGACCTTTACTATAAGGACTAATTTTACTATATTCGTGCCGCTGTTTTGAATAGCGGCATTTGGCCCCCATCGTCTAGTGGCCTAGGACTCGGGATTCTCATTCCCGCAACAGCGGTTCGAGTCCGCTTGGGGGTACTAGAAAAGAACCTGCTTATCGCAGGTTCTTTTTTTTGAAAAAGCTATGTTCTCCCTTGCCTCTAGTCTCTCGTCTAAACCGGCGTCTTGCTCTTCTCGCCCGCAATTTCCCTCACCAATTTTGGTACAAGGTAACCGGGAAGCTTGGTCCGGATTTCGGCGATGAGTTCCCGTGCGGTACTGTCGCTCACTTCGAAATGGGCGACTCCGTTTGCATGGTCGAGCTGGTGCAGGTAGTAGGGGAGGACTCCCTGTGCGAACAGTTTCTTGCACAGTTTTTCGAGCGTCGCCGCATTGTCGTTCACTCCCTTCAACAGGACGCTCTGGTTGAGCAGCGTCCAGCCGCTGAATCGCAGGTGTCCGAAGACCATCTGCGATTCCTCGTCAAGTTCGTCGGGATGGTCCACGTGCGACACCAGCACGCATTCGAAGCGGGCGGGCAGTTCGCGCAACAGCTCGAAATGCTGCATGGCAATGTCGGGGCGGATTACGGGAAGCCGCGTATGGATACGCAACGTTGTCACGGAGCCGTGTACGGCGATAGTTTCTACGAGGTCGCGGAATTCGCCCGGGCCGAGTGTGAGCGGGTCGCCGCCCGAGAGGATGACTTCCCAGATATCCGTGTGCGTGTCGAGCCAGTTGCCCACATGCCCCGCGATGTCGGGAATGTTCTGGAACGGGTAGTTCTTGCGGAAGCAGAAACGGCAGCGCATACCGCAGGTGGCGGTCGATACGACGAGGGCACGCTTGTCGTATTTCTGGATGACGCAGTCGGACTTGCCTGCGGGCAAGTCGCCGACGGGGTCGTCCACGAATCCGGGTACGTCCTCGCGCTCGTCCATGAGCGGGAGAACCTCGCGCATCAGTGCTTCGGGCTCGTCGGATTTCTTGATGAGGTCGGCGTAGTGCCTGGAGCAGAGGAACGGGAATTTCGGTGCTGTGTCTAGCGTGGCGGGAGCGATTGCCTTGATGGTGCTTGCCGCTTGGTCGGCGCCCAAATAGTCAAAAAAATCGGAAATTTGAGTAAAAACTTTAGCAGATGTTTCCATTATATTGCTAAATTTAGAATCAAAATCAACAAGAGGATAATATGGGTACTGTAAGCACCAACGAATTCCGCAAGAAGCTCAAAATTATGGTCGACGGCCAGCCGTACGAAATCATCGAGAACCAGTTTGTGAAGCCGGGCAAGGGCCAGGCTTTCAACCGCGTCCGCATCAAGAATCTGGTGACTGGCCGCACTCTCGAACGTACCTGGAAGAGCGGCGACACTGTCGAAGAAGCCGACGTGACCTACACCGAGATGACGTATTTGTACAACGACGGTTCCACCTGGTACTTCCTGGACAACGATTCCCAGGAAACCATGGAAATCCCGAAGGAATCCCTGAATGGCTGCGAAGTGTGGCTGCTTGACGGCGCTACCGTCGAAGTCACCTGGTGGAAGGACCCGAAGAGCGGTTCTACCTTGCCGATCGAAGTCATCCCGCCGACATTTGTCGACCTGATGATTGTCGAAGCTCCTCCGGCAGTGCAGGGCAACACCAGCGGTAACGTGATGCGCGAAGCCATCCTCGAAACCGGCGCCAAGGTGATGATCCCGCTGTTCATCGAGAACAACACCAAGATCCGCGTGGACACCC
>JAEEGK010001994.1_pt1 | contig 51188 bp, 48 predicted proteins | sample 8958771 | NCBI WGS metagenome assembly JAEEGK01 (sample SAMN16246547, study PRJNA631951) | gut metagenome | biome: gut microbiome; feature: rumen; material: SC-attached | host: Bos | place: Iran: Karaj | collected 2018-10 | reverse complement strand
ATGCTCTTAAGAAAACAATGGCAATAAGAGATAACAACAATCTGGAGACCATTAACTCTATTAAACTTTCACCGTTTTTCTTTTTTAACAGCCTTATCATTCTATCTTGAATCCTCTGAAGAAATTAGATCCTGAATAGCTATCTCCTATCGCCACTACACCCGGCATAAATTCCATTTCAACTTCCAATTCCATATGTTCTGTAGCAACATTGGAACTTTTAGCCATGGAATTACCGGTGAAATTAATGGTATGACCGGTAACACAGGCGAATATACATGTAGCAAAATTACCTTCATCCGTTATATATATATTTGGTCTCTCATTAAACCTGCTATTAGTGTTTTTTCCGTCGATATTAATATTCATTCTGGGGGCATATATAGCTCCGCAAGATAAATATGAATTTCTAAAATTCATTACAGCCCTTTTTTGACCGTTTTGCGGTTCCGGAGCCGAGGAGAATAGATTCCCGTAGAATAAGCAATTGTCAATGTTTATATTGGCAGATCCTGCAGAATAAAAATTGGAGCAACACATATAATGTCTAATGATCAAATCTTCAGATCCATAATAGTATATATTTAGACCGGTCTCTATTATTTTTGAAGCTTTCTCATTTTCTTCAAGATCTTTATCTGTAAATGAAAAATTAGAAAGTGTCTTTAGTTCAACATAATGCCCGTCTTGCAGATTAAAATTATGTTCACCGTCAAAAGTGCATCTTTTACGTGCATAAATATTTATATTCGATCCTCCCGTAATTTCAAGATTTCCATACATTTCAAGATTATCTGCAATAACATTAATTCTGGTTCCTTCCGGGGAATTAAACGCCATGGTATTCCCTCTATTAATACCAAATTTATGATTATTGTCGATACTTTTATTATCAATAACAAAGAAATTAACATCACCGGCTTTTGATTTGTCATCAGGCACCTTAGCATTGAAAATGACCTTTTCATAATTGTTATAATGATCAACGTATAAGTTATTTACAATACAGAGTGTCACCGTTTCTTCATTTGTAACATTAATATTTATTTCTGAAAAGGAATTGTTTTCCCAGGAATTATTCTTTCTCAACTCTTGATAAAAATACATATAAACACGCCCTGTACCTGTAGTAATAATGTCTATATCCTTCGTGTTTTTATCAATATAAAGATTGTTATATTTAAAAATAACATCGTGTCCGTTTGTGTTTATTATTATCTTGCCATTTTCCCCGGCCGTTACTTGTCCAAGATCGAATATGAAACCATCGCAATGAATATTAATAATTAAATCATCATTAATATTCATCACGCCACTTCTTAAATACCCATTAACAACCCCGCTATCCACATTTATCGTTAAACTGTGTCCATCAATATTTGTGGTCCCTCCAAGTTCACAATCTACTCTTTCAACAGGTGTATTAGGATAATAAAGTGGCGCCATAAAAGGTATATTAATAACAGGATGATCTGCAGACTGAATATTATTTGCATAATTTGGTCCAAGCGCATATCCTACCTTTATACTTGCCTGATCTCCCTCATAGGGAGGTGACGGTAAAGTTGAGATCTTAACATTACCTCTTACAAGAGATGAGGTATCCACCTTAAATTCATGTCCGTTATTTTGATAATGTTCTGCATCCGTCGTAGCATTATAATGTCCGGGATAAGAAAAATTTCCTGTAAGCTTGGCATTACCGTTAAGTGAAACCGAATTCTCCGAGGTAATATTTTCCATAGCGGTAAGCATTGGAGTACTTTCATTGATTATCATATAATTAGTATGAGTACTCTGACTACTTTCCGTGAGATATAAAACGCCGTAAATTCCTGTGATCTTCTTTCTTGTATTCCTGTCATTGGAAATAATGGCTGTAATATCATAAAGGCAGGTATACTCATCAGATGTTAAAGAACTGGGCACTACAGTAACACTGTCGATATTATATTCCGCAAAACTTCCGGGCTCGATCTTGGATACAAAATAATTGTCAACCTGACTTGCTATGGTGGCATTGAGTCTGGTAACAAATTCGTCTCTGGTTAGCACCTCTTCATTAATATTAGCATCGTTGGAGATCTTATAGGCCAGCTTATCAATTTCCGTGGAGGTTATCCGAAGAACTCCTTCTCCTGTATAATAAGCTCCGTTATCCGCTTCAGAATCCACGGTATTTGAAACATGTCTGTTAAGGATAGTATATGTGCCTATAATGAACACAGAAAATACGGCTATCAACATGATCATGATAACCAGACTCATTCCCTTAATGTTCTTTTTTAAAAAATCTCTTGTCAAATCAGTAATTACCCACTATAAAAACGTGACCATATACCACTTAAATATATCGTCAAAAAACATATAAGATATTAGAAATCCTGCAGAAAGAAATGGTCCGTAAGGGAAATTTCCTTTGATCATTTTTTTCTTTATCAAAGAATAGATGAGGATGCCCAAAAGGCCTATATAAGCGGAAAGAGCTATACCGAAAAGCACTTCCTTCCATCCCAGAAAGGCTCCGCAGGCAAAGGCCAGCTTCACATCTCCTCCTCCTAAGCCTTCCTTTTTGGTAAGCTTTAAGATGAGAAGATAAAGAAGATAAAGTAAAACACTGCCTGAAAGGGCTCCCACTCCAAAATCTATTAATGACCCTTTAAGTTCATTTCCCATAATAAGCGAAATAACAAACCTGATAATAGCAAGTGCTAAAACAGCCACATTGATCCCATCGGGAATCTCCATTTTTTCCAGATCTATAGCAGAGATCACAATAAGGATCGAACTGAATATAAATCCCAACAAGCAATCCGCCAAGTCGTCCGAAACCAGGAACATGAGCACCCACAAAAGGCAATTAAGCATCTCTATAAATGGGTATCTCACAGATATCTTATTACCGCAATAGCGGCATTTTCCCTTAAGAAGGATAAAACTCAGCACCGGAATATTGTCGTACCATTTAATATTTTTCATACAATTCGGACAATGTGATCCGGGAAAAGCCAGGGACTCATGTCTTGGTATCCTATATATGCATACATTAAGAAATGAGCCCACAGAAAGGCCCATCAGAATAATAAAAACGAAGAAAAATAAAATATATTCCGATGTTAAGAAATTCATGCCTATACCCCCATATATTGTATATATTAGCTTTTATATATACAAAAGTCAAATATAAAAAGCATAAAAAAAACCTCTTTAAAAGAGGCTTTTTTGATTTATTTAACAAGTGTTCCGTCAGCATTGATAATAAAACAACTGCCTGTCTCATCCGTCAAAATATAAACAATATCAGTTGAAGGAAACTCTCTTCCAGCAAGTAAATCATCAATTCTTGCTTTTGTAGCAGTATCTCCAACAGTGGGATTTGTTATGTCAGATTCTTTCACATATTTATGAGATGATTTAAATGCTGCCAAAGCTGTAGGAGCATCATCCGGAATAGTACCTGTTCCCTGAAATGGAGTTGTTGCTTCTGCATTTATCAACATAATTTCAGAAGCAAGAGTTCTTGCATTTGCAATGGCAACAGTCTTTTTAGCATCTGTTGTGCTACTTATGATCCTGGGCACATAAAGTGTTGCAAGTACTGCTAAAATAGCGATAACTACCAGCAATTCAATGAGTGTGAAACCTGAACGGTTTTCCTTAAGAAACTTTTTCATTTTAGTTTTTCCTCCGTCTTTTTAAATGAATATTTTAATTGTGTTTGAAATTATTAGCCCTCTGATCCATAATCTTATACCATATTTATCGTTATAAAGTAAAGAATAATTTATAAATTAACAATTTATTTTCTAAAAAAAATCAATAAAGAGAGAATAGAGGCATTGCAACCGCCAGAATGATGAAGCCCACTATACCTCCCAGAAAGATGATGATGATGGGCTGGATCAGATCCGTCATCTTCTGAGTACTGGTGTCTATCTCTTCCTCAAAAATGCCGGCCGCGTTTTCCAGCATCTTTTCAATATTACCTGCTTCCTCTCCCATCATTATCATGTTTTCCATCATCTCCGGAAAACATTCCGTATCCTTTAGGGGGCCGTAAATACCTTTACCGGCTATTACCTGTCTTCTGACCTCCTGTAACTGTTCTTCAGCGTAACGATTACCCAAAACTCTGGAAGTAATGTCAAGACTTTCGGTAATTCCCACACCTGATGCGAGTAACGTTGCCATGGTACGGGCAAATCTTGCGGAAATGTTTCTTTTGGTGCTCTTAGCCAGCATAGGTAATTTCATTTTTAACCTGTCCACATTTAAAGCCCCTACCGCTGTAAAGGAATAGAGTTTAAAGATCATGAAAAGGCCCGCTATGGCAAGTAAGGTCACAACTCCGTATTCCACGAAGAAATCCGAGACCGCTATAAGTATCTTGGTAGGTAAAGGCAGATCTATCATATTATCTCTGAAAATCTCTATAAACGTGGGTACCACCACGATCATAAGAAATACTGTAACTACCACCGCCACCAATAAAACTATGATAGGATATCTCATGGCCGACTTTATCTTGTTCTGAGTCGTGTAACTCTTTTCAAAGTGAAGATAAAGAGCATCCAGGGATTTATCCAGAGTACCTGACGCTTCTCCGGCTTCTATCATGTAAACCATGAGTACAGGAAGTTTGTCATCCCTGTTTTTTACCGCCTGTGTCAGGCTGGAGCCCATCTGAATGTCTTTCATTATACCTGCGATAACCGTCTTCATGGATTTGCTCTCTGTCTGGCTTTCCACCATGGAAAGAGCATGAAGCACAGGAATACCCGCTTTAAGGATAACAGAAAACTGTTTACAGAAATTCATGAGTTCCTTAGCCGGGATCTTTCTGTTTCCTTCAAAATCCAGAAGATCCTTTCTTTCAATAAGAGGCTTCACTTCCAGCACATAAAAATTCCGGCTCTTTAGCATGTCCAAAACACCTTGTTCATTGGGGGCTTCGTAAACGCCTTCGGTCAGGTCGCCATATATATTTTTTCCTTTGTAAGTGTACTTTGGCATGATCTTTTCTCTTTAGAAAACTGCTATGTTGCTCCTGTCAACACAGAACTCCAAAAGCTGCTGCTGAGTTATCATTCCGTTCTTATAAAGCTTCATAAGACTGTCGTCCATTAGCATCATTCCGTTCATGGCTCCTGTCTTAATGGAGTTATTTATAAGATGATTCTTTCCTTCACGTATCATATTCCTGATGGCATTATTTACCACAAGAACTTCCGTAGCCACCACTCTTCCGGGTTTATCACAGCGTTTAAGAAGCTGCTGGGAAATAACAGCCTGTAATGTAGCTGCCAGCTGCACCTTGATCTGAGCTTGCTGATTGGGAGGGAAAATGTCGACGATACGGTCAATGGTCGAAGCCGCTCCTATAGTATGCAATGTAGAAAGGACCAGATGGCCGGTTTCAGCTGCGGTGAGAGCTATGGATATGGTTTCAAAGTCTCTCATCTCTCCCACAAGGATAACATCCGGGTCCTGACGGAGGCAGGCACGAAGAGCATTGGCGAAGCTTCTTGTGTCACTTCCTATCTCCCTCTGGTTAACTATAGACATGTTGTGTCTGAAGAGATACTCTATGGGATCTTCAAGAGTAATGATGTGCTTCTTTTTTGTATTATTGATCTTATCCACTATGCTTGCAAGGGTGGTGGATTTACCTGAGCCTGTAGGTCCCGTGACCAGCACCAGGCCGGACTTTTTATTGGCAAGCTCTGATACTATGGGTGGTAATCCCAGGGTTTCCATGGGAGGTACCGTAGCAGAGATACATCTCAAAGCCACACAGCAGGTGTTTCTTTGATGGTAGGCATTGACCCTGAAGCGCTGGCTTCCGGGAACAGAATAGGAAAAATCCAGTTCTCCTTTTTCTTCATATTCCTTAAATTGTGTCTCCGACATAAGGCTTTTAACAATCTCTTTGGTATCATCGGGCAAAAGCTTTTTATCATCGTAATACACCAATTCTCCGTGCTGTCTTAAGACTATGGGCACACCGACAGTTATATGCACATCGGAAACACCTTCAATTTCCGTAACCTTGTTTAAAACCTCATCAATAAATTTCATTACTTTTCCTTTTCACAACAAGCAGCGGTCTGATGCCGCTTCAAACAACCCCATCAACTTTCAACGCCGCAGGTGATGTAGCTCACCTCTTCAAAACTTGTCTGACCTTCTTCCAAAAGCCGGATACACTCATCCCTCAAACTGGTCATTCCGTTTTTGGTGGCTATGGCCTGGATCTCAGCCGTGTCAGCTCCCTTGGATATCTTGTTTCTGATCTCGGAATCCACCATAAGGATCTCATGAACGGCAGTCCTGCCCTTGTAACCTATTCCGTTACACTTGGAGCAGCCGCAGGCCTTTTTAAACTTCTTGGGTCCTCTGAGTCCCAAAAACTTAAGTTCGTAATCCGGGACCTCATATTCCTGAGCACAGTCGGGGCAAAGCTTTCTGACCAGTCTCTGGGAAATGACGCCCATGAGAGACACCGCCAGGATATAGGGTGCTATGCCCATTTCGATCAGTCTTGCCACTGCGGATACCGCATCATTGGTATGCATGGTGGAAAGCACCAAATGACCTGTAATGGCGGAACGAATGGCTATGTCTGCTGTTTCCGGATCACGGATCTCACCTACCATGATAACATCCGGGTCCTGTCTCAAAAATGTTCTTAAGGCTTCCGCAAAGTCCAAACCTATCTTAGGATTCACCTGAACCTGAGATATGCCTTCTATAACGTATTCCACCGGGTCTTCGATGGTAATGATGTTTTCGGAAGTCTTGTTAAGCTCCGAAAGCATGGCATAAAGAGTGGTGGATTTACCTGTACCTGTAGGTCCCGTAACCAATACAAGACCGTTGGGGATGGATATCAGTTTTTCAAATTTATCAAAGTTATCTTTTGTAAAGCCCAAAAACTCTTTTCTGATCCTGAAATTGTACTTGTCCAGAATACGTAGCACCGCCTTTTCTCCGTTGGTGGTGGGAAGTATGGAAACGCGGATAGAATAAACGTTTTCTCTGAACTTGTAATCAAAACGACCATCCTGGGGGAGTCTTCTTTCCGCAATATCCATGTCAGACAGGATCTTGATCCTTGTAATAATGGCATTCATGGCATCCTTGGGGACATCGCGGATGATCTTAAGCTTACCGTCCAGTCTGTAACGGATACGCACAGAACTGATAAGGGGCTCTATATGGATATCACTGGCTCCGTCTGTAATGGCCACATCGATAACCGAATTAAGGAGACGAACAATGGGCGCATTGTCCACCGCAGCATCTCTTTCGGTATTGGTTATCTCTCTTGCGGATTCACCGTACTCGTTTTTAATATCCTGAACAGCCTTATCGGCAGAACGATTACCGTAAAGTCTTCCGGCGGTGTTAATGATACTTCTGTAACTGGATATAACAGGGATGATCTCACACTGGGTAGCCACATGGATATCTTCGATGGCAACGAAATTAAGGGGATCCTCCATGACAACGGTAAGATAACCGTTTTCCAGTTTTACGGGAATGGCATTATATCTTTTAACCAGAGGATAAGGGATCATCTGAATGATCTTATCCGGTATCTCTATGGTTTCCGGATCCACAATTGAAAATCCCATCTGGGTGTGCAAAGCATCCAGCATTTCACGTTCCGAAACAAAACCGTGATTGATAAGGACACGGCCCAGACGTTCGCCGTCGGTCTTTTGAAGCCTTAAGGCCTCATTCAGCTTGTCTTCCGTAAGACAGCCCGCATCCATAAGTATCTCACCAAGTTTTTTCTTTTGAATAGCCATCCGATAACCCCCAATATACTTTAAGTTTACCTGCTTACACCTTATCCTGCTGCCTTAAAGCTTTCAGCCCGGATCAGAACAGCTTCACCTCGTCGGCAGTGACTATGCCCAAAACGTGCTTTGAAGGCTCTGTTTTCTGAGCAGAAAACTTATAGGCGCCGCGAACTCTTGCAGAAGCGGCTCTGAGTTTTTCTATATCATTTGCGTAAAGAGTCACGAAACTCTCTCCCTTGGAAACAAAATCTCCGATCTTCTTCCTGATCTTAAGGCCTACGGAAAGATCGATAACGGATTCCTTGGTCTCTCTGCCGCCTCCCAGAAGCAGGCTGGTCATGCCTATCTCGTCCGTAAGGATCTCACTGACATATCCGTCTTCCGTGGCAATGATATCTTCTTTGAATTCCGTTCTCTGGAATCTGTCCACGTTTTCTATGCAGGAAGTGTCTCCACCCTGTGCGGCAACGAATTCTTCAAGCTTTGCAAGGGCCGCGCCGGACTTAATGGTCTCCTCCAGCATATTCTTGGCTTCATTTACGTCTTTTGCTTTGCCTACGCCAATAAGCATATAGGAACCGAGAGTATAGCAGGCATCCATAAGGTCTGCCGGGCCGTTGCCCTTAAGTGCCTCTATGGCTTCATAAGCCTCCAGGGAATTACCTACGCATTTTCCCAAAGGCTGTGACATGTCGGAAAGAACGGCATAGGTCTTTCTTCCGCAGCCTGTTCCGATCTTAACCATGATCTCTGCAAGATCCTTAGCGTCTTCCAGGGTTTTCATGAAAGCACCGCTACCCACCTTGACATCCAGAACGATAACATCCGAACCTGCAGCTATCTTCTTGCTCATGATGCTGGAAGCAATAAGAGATTTATTATCCACAGTAGCAGTAACATCTCTTAAGGCATACATCTTCTTGTCAGCAGGGCAAAGATCCGCCGTCTGACCAATAACTGCGATACCGATACGGTTCACATTGTCGATGAACTCTTCATCGGAAAGAGAAACGCTGAAACCCTTGAAGCTTTCCAGCTTATCAATGGTTCCGCCGGTATGGCCCAGTCCTCTGCCGCTCATTTTGGCAACAGGCACTCCGAGACATGCCACCATAGGTCCTACGATCAGTGTAGTCTTATCTCCTACGCCACCTGTAGAATGCTTATCTGCTTTAAGGCCTTTAATGCCGGACAGATCCAGTCTGTCTCCGCTGTCGATCATGGACTGGGTAAGATCTATGGTTTCATTTATATCCATACCCTTAAAATAAACCGCCATTAAAAAGGCAGACATCTGATAGTCCGGTATCTCTCCTTTTGTAAATCCCTGAACTATAAAATCTATCTCTTCTTTGGTAAGTACTTCGCCGTGCTTCTTTTTGGTAATAAGGTCGTACATTCTCATATGATCACCTCGTAATCTCTCTTTTACAGCTGTTCATCATCCTATTTGTTACGGTTTAGCTTAGCGTAATAGGTCATTACTCCCGCTATGGTCTTTCCGTCCGAGATCTCGCACTTTAAGATCTTCTCAACCAGTTCATCAAGTTCCATCCTGTATATTTCCACTTCTTCATCGGGATCCAGATGCTGAGAGGTCTTTTTAAGCCCTCTTGCCAGATAGATCTCAATATATTCGTCATCATAGGCCGAAGCCGGGTAATACTTGTTTAAAAGCTCTGCCTCTGAGCATTTATAACCCGTTTCCTCTTCCAGCTCACGCATGGCTGCTGTCTTCCTGTCTTCGCCGGGATTAAGGCAACCTGCTGGGATCTCTAAAGTAAATCTGTCACAGCCCGGTCTGTATTGCTTTACCATAAAAAGCTTTCCGTCTTCATCCACGGCTACTACAGCCGCAGCACCGTTGTGATGAACAAAATCCCAGTCCGAAGTGTTACCGTTTTCAAATTTCATCTTCCTTTTGTAAAAGGTAAGGATCTTTCCCTTAAACACTTCTTTGTTTTCAATACATTCAGGTTTAACCATTTTAATATACTTCCTTATATTTATTTCCCGAGAGCGGTGGTTTTTTCATAAACTGCTTCACAGGCCTTTATGATAGACCCTCGGAAGTTATTCTCTTCCAAAGCAGCCGTACCGCAGATAGTGGTTCCTCCGGGAGAACAAACCGCATCCTTAAGTTCTCCGGGATGTTTTCCTGTGTCAAGCATGAGTTTCGCACTTCCGAGAACGGTCTGTGCCACCATTTCATAGGCTTTATTTCTGGGAATACCGAACTTTACGGCGCCGTCAGCCATGGCTTCTATAAACATGAATACAAAGGCAGGTGAACTTCCGTTCGCCACTACAGCCGCATCCATAAGGCTTTCCGGAAGTTCTACGGCTCTGCCTACGGACTCAAAAAGCTTTAATGAATTCTCTCTGTCTCCTGTAAAATTCTCGGAGAAAGCAACAGCTGCCATTCCTTCGCCCACCATTGCAGGGGTGTTGGGCATTACTCTGACTACCTGAGCATGGTTGCCGAGAGCCTCGTTGATCTTTTCTATGGTAATACCGGGAGCTATGGAGATAACTGTCTTTTCAGTATTTATCATTGAATCTTTGATCTCGCTCAGCACATTAAAAATGATCTGAGGCTTAACCGCAAGAACGATGATATCGCTGAATTTCACCAGCTCCACATTGTTTTTGCAGGCCATGATCCCATATTCGTTTGAAATGTTCTTTCTTCTTTCTTCCGAAGTATCGAAGAAAACAGTATTATCTTTCCCAAAGGTCTTTACAGCTCCGTTTATAAGGGCGCTGCCCATGTTGCCGGTACCAATTATGCCTATCATATCTTTATCTCTCCGTATCTCTGTTTTTTCTTTAAAATCTCGGCCTAAAACAAAAAAGAGCCACCTTTTATTTTAACCTATTTGTGGCTCTTTTTCAAACTATTTTGTGTTTTACTTAAGTGTATTTAAAAATTCTTCGATCCTGTCCAGACCCTTCTTGATATCTTCCATGGAAATGGCATAGGAAAGCCTGATATTTCCGGGTGTTCCGAAATCTGAGCAGGGAATTACCGCTGTAAGATAATCATCAATGAGGATCTGTGCTACCTTAGCGATGTTTTCTATCTTCCCGCCCTTATATTCCATGTTGAATATCTTCGAGAAATCAATGAAAACATAAAACGCACCCTGGGGCTTTATAGCTGAGATATAAGGCATTTTGGAAAGTCTTTCGTACATGTACTTTCTTCTTGCATCAAACTCTTTCCTCATTACTTCGGGAGCATCCTGAGGTCCGTTTAAAGCTTCTATAGCCGCAACCTGAGCAATGGAATTGGGGTTGGAAGCCTGATGGCTCTGAATGGAACTCATAAGCTTTGCGATCTCCTTTGGAGCGCCCGCATAGCCTATTCTCCAACCGGTCATGGAATAGCTCTTAGAAAGACCGGAGCAGGTAATGGTCCTCTTATATATCTCATCATTTAAAGATGCGATGGAAACAAATTCATTGCCGTCATAAACCAGATATTCATACATTTCATCGGCAATAACATATATATCCTTTTTAACAACCACATTTGCTATAGCTTCAAGTTCTTCTCTCGTATAGATCATTCCTGTAGGATTGTTGGGAGAATTAAGCACAAGAGCCTTTGTCTTATCAGTTACAGCCTTTTCAAGCTGTGCTGCTGTGATCTTATAGTTTTGACTTGCGGGGCACTCGACAAATACGGGAACACCTGCACAAAGCTTAACCATTTCGGGATAACTGAGCCAGAAAGGTGAAGGAATGATCACTTCGTCTCCGGGATTTAACAATGCTTCAAATATATTGGTAAGGGAATGTTTTCCACCGTTACTTACAACGATCTGATCAATGGAATAATCCAGCTTATTGAAGCTTTTAAACTTATTTGAAATAGCCTGTCTCAATTCTACGGTTCCGGCTGCGGGTGTGTATTTGGTACAACCGTTATCAATGGCTTTTTTTGCAGCAAGGCAGATATTTTCCGGAGTGGCAAAATCAGGTTCTCCTGCTCCGAATCCCACAATATCCTTTCCTTCTGCTTTCATTTTCTTAGCCTTTGCGGTGATCGCAAGTGTTGAGGAAGGTTTTACACCCATTGCTTTTTTAGATAATTCAAGTGACATGGTTAATTTCTCCTAATCCAAGCATCTGTTGTTTTATTGTATACAATAAAACACTCGACCTAATATAGACTATTTTGATTTAAATTGCAAGCATTTTTGCCAAAAAACATATATATTTATTCTTCTGTGATTTATAAGTAATGACTACTGCTCCGAAAATAAAAAAGCAACGCCCGTAAAGCGTTGCTTAATTTTAATTCTGCTATTTTGCGTACTCGATTGCACGAGATTCGCGGATTACATTGATCTTGATCTGACCCGGATATTCAAGCTCAGCTTCAATCTTCTTTGACAGATCTCTTGCAAGAAGAACCATTTCATCATCATTGATCTGTTCAGGGATAACCATGACACGGACTTCTCTGCCTGCCTGAATGGCAAATGACTTGTCAACTCCTTTGAAACTGTTAGAAATATCTTCCAATTGTCTGAGACGCTGGGTATAAGCCTCCAAGGTTTCTCTTCTGGCACCCGGTCTTGCAGCGGAAATGGTATCTGCTGCCTGCACGATCCAAGCAACAAGTGACTGAGGTTCCACATCACCGTGATGGGCTTCAACCGCATTAACGATGGTGGCATTCTCCTTATACTTTCTGCAAAGATCGGCACCGAGCTGTACATGAGTACCTTCCTGCTCGTGGTCAACAGATTTACCGATGTCGTGAAGAAGACCTGCACGTTTTGCTGTCTTAACATCAACACCGACTTCCGATGCCAAAAGTCCGGAAAGGTTGGCAACTTCGATGGAATGCTTTAACGCATTCTGACCGTAGCTTGTACGGAATTTCATTCTACCGAGAAGTTTGATGAGTTCAGGATGAAGTCCGTGAACACCGCACTCCAGAGCAGCATTTTCGCCTTCTTCCCTGATCATTGTTTCAACTTCCTTTTGGGCCTTCTCTACCATCTCCTCAATTCTTGCGGGATGGATACGCCCGTCTGCAATCAATCTTTCAAGGGCTATACGAGCCACTTCACGACGAATGGGATCAAATCCCGAAAGAACAACAGCCTCAGGTGTATCATCTATGATAAGTTCAACACCTGTCATTGTTTCAAGAGTACGGATGTTACGACCTTCACGGCCTATGATCCTGCCCTTCATTTCGTCATTGGGAAGCTGTACAACCGATATGGTGGATTCTGCCACATGATCTGCGGCACAACGCTGAATTGCCGTTACGATAATATCTTTTGCCTTTTTATCGGCCTCATCCTTTGCCTGGGCTTCAAGATCCTTGATCATTACGGCTGTCTCATGTTTAACGTCTTCTTCCACCGACTTAAACAGATATTCCTTCGCCTGTTCGGAGGTCAGACCCGAAATCCTTTCAAGCTCTTTAAGCTGCTCTTCGTGCAATGCTGCGACCTCAGCACGCATACGATCGAGCTCGGCTTCTTTTTGAGCCATTCTCTGATCCCGTTTCTCCAATGTTTCCGCCTTTTTGTCTATTGCCTCTTCCTTTGACATTACGCGTCTCTCGGCGCGCTGGCATTCAGCTCTTCTTTCCTTGTACTCTTTCTCAAGCTCATTTTTAGCTTTGAGATTCTCCTCTTTAGCTTCAAGGAGAGCTTCACGCTTTTTCTGCTCCGCTGTTTTTAATGCTTCTTCAATGATCTGTTTTGAACGTTCCTCAGCAGTACCCACTTTACTTTCATACTTCTTAACGTGGTCTGCGATTCCTCTCTTCCAACAGATGATCCCTGAAATAACAGCAGCAATGACAAAGGATGCGGCTCCGACAATAAAATACCACATGACGGAACACCTCCTAAAAAAATTCTGCATACAAAGGTATAAACCACTGCATACAGAAATAATTATATAGACTTTTGTAAAAACTGTCAAGGATTTAGGCACAACTTTATAAAACTGCAGTGCCTATGTAATAGAATCCTTTACATTGATCCAAACGAACATTTATAAACTGCCCGATCAGATTGTCACAGCCTTCGAAATGCACCAGAAGATTGTTGGAAAGCCTTCCGGTCAACATCTCATTATTGACTTCATCTCTGCCTTCCACAAGGACTTCGACTGTTTTTCCGGTTAGTTTTTCGGCCTGTTTTTCGGCTTCTTCCCTGCACACCTTTAAAAGTCTGTCAAACCTGTCTTTAACCACATCCTCCGGAACCTCATCCGAGAATTTAGCAGCAGGTGTTCCTGTTCTCTTGGAGTAGATAAAAGTAAAAGCCGAATCAAAACCGGATTTCTTTACCACATCCACCGTATCCAGAAAATCTTCTTCCGTTTCACCCGGGAATCCCACGATAATATCGGTTGTAAGAGAAACATGCGGAAGTTCTCTTCTTATCTTTTCTACAAGAGTAAGATATTGTTCTTTCGTATATCTCCGATTCATCCTTTTTAAAAGTGCCGTGCTTCCCGACTGTAAAGGCAGATGTACCTGAGGGCAGATCTTGGGCTCTTTTTTCATAACTTCAATAACGTCATCCGAAAAATCTTTGGGATGAGGAGTCATGAACCTTACTCTTTTTATCCCTTCCACCCGGCAGACTTTCTCAAGTAATTGAGCAAAACTGCAGGGTTCTTTAAGTCCTTTACCGTAAGAATTAACGTTTTGTCCAAGAAGCATGATCTCCACCACTCCCTGAGAAGCAAGGGAAGCTGCTTCCTTAACGATATCCTCGGGTTTTCTGCTCCTTTCCCTACCCCTTACATAGGGAACAATACAGAAGGTACAGAAATTATCACAGCCGTAAGTGATGTTGACTCCGGCTTTAAAATCAAATTTTCTGGCACTGGGCAGATCCTCCACGATCTCTGTGGTACCGTCCCAGATGTCTATAAGCTGTTTTCTGTCGGAGGTCATCTTTTCATATATAAGCTCCGCAAGTTTAAAAATATTATGTGTACCGAAAACAATATCCACAAAACGATAGCTCTTCTTGATCTTTTCAACCACATGCGCTTCCTGCATCATGCATCCGCACAGAGCTATCTTCATAAAGGGATTTTTTTCTTTTAATGTACCCAGATAGCCTATCCTGCCATATACTCTGGTATTGGCGTTTTCTCTGACTGTACAAGTATTATAAATAACAAAATCCGCTTCTTCGCTTTCCACAGGCACATAGCCTATTTCTTCAAGAACTCCCGCCAGTTTTTCCGAATCTTTGGCATTCATCTGGCAGCCAAAGGTCTGAATAAAGTACGTGAGCGGTCTTCCGGCTTTTTGGGACTCTTCTTTTATCATGTCCTGAAGCCTGTCCATAAAATAGTATTGTCTTTCCGGTTCTGTATTAGGTATAAATTCCATTATTCTCTGATCTGACCTGTTCCAAATATAATATATTTAATGGTTGTAAGCTCATTAAGACCCAAAGGTCCTCTTGCATGAAGCTTCTGTGTAGAAATACCGATCTCGGCACCATATCCGAATTCGGCGCCATCGGTAAAACGGGTTGATGCATTTACATAAACCGCAGCCGAATCTATCTCGTTCAAAAATCTCATGGCATGGTTATAGTTCTTTGTTACTATAGCTTCAGAATGGCCCGATGAATGCTCGTTGATAAAATCTATGCCTTCGGGAAGATGGTCCACTATCTTTAAAGATATGATCTTGTCCAGATATTCGGTGTAATAATCTTCTTCCGTAGCAGGTTTGATCTCAGGCACGATGGCTCTGGATCTTTCATCTCCCCTGATCTCTACCCCGTGTTTTAAGGTAAGCAGTTCGTAGATCTTAGGAATGATCCGATCCGCAACCTCACTGTGTACCACCAGAGATTCACAGGTATTGCAGGTGCCGTATCTTTGAGTCTTGGCATTTTCTATGATATTTAAGGCCATTTCTTCGTCGATCAGCTTATCGATAAATATATGGCAGTTTCCTATACCTGTCTGGATAACGGGCACAGTGGAATTTTTGATCACATTGTTTATAAGTCCCGCACCGCCTCTGGGAATGATGACATCAATATAATCATTTAATTTCATGAGTTCGTTAACATATTCTCTTTCAGTCTTATCGATAAAGATCAAAGCATCGGGATTTATATGATTTTCGTGAATAGTATCTCTTATTAGCTGGGCAAGAATGGCATTGGTATTAATGGCATCGGAACCGCCTCTTAAGATACACACATTTCCGGATTTAAAGCAAAGTCCGAAGGCATCAACGGTTACATTGGGCCTGGATTCATATATCATTGCGATAACCCCGAGAGGGACCCTTTTCTTACCGATCTGAAGACCATTGGGACGAAGTGTCATGGAAATGACTTCCCCTACGGGATCGGGTAAGCCCATTACGGTAATAAGGCCCGCAGCCATATCAAATACTCTTTTCTCACTCAAAGAAAGACGGTCGATCATAGCTTCACTGAGTCCGTTCTTTCTTGCAGCATCCACATCCTTTTTATTTGCATCAAGGATCATGTCAACATTGCTTTTAAGGTTATCGGCGCATTCCATAAGGATGCGGTTCTTAATATCGGTAGTAAGGTTTCTTACCGTAAATGATGCCTTTTTTGCTCTTTCGCCTATTTCGGTAATGTATTTGCTCATGGTCTTTCCCTCCTCTTTTAAAGCCATATCATATGCTTCTGAAATCAAAGTTATCGTCTTTATTTGCAACAAACAAAGTGCCCTTTTCCTCACCATTCATAACAGCTCTGATGTTTTCTATATCATCTCCGTTGATGATCACCATATCCGCACCGGTCTTGGTAGCCATTAGCGCAGCATGGATCTTTGTGTGCATGCCTCCGGTACCCAGGTTTGAGCCTGCTCCCTTACCCATATTAAAGATCTCATCGTTAAGTTCCTTTACCACGGAAATAAACTCTGCATCCTTGTTCTGTCTCGGATCGTCTGTGTAAAGCCCGTCAATATCCGAAAGAAGTATGAGAAGATCTCCCTTTATCATAGATGACACATAGGCTGAAAGCGAATCGTTATCGCCTATCTCGATCTCTGCGGTTGATACGGTATCGTTTTCGTTTACAATGGGAATAACGCCCATGGCAAGGAGCTCATGAAGAGTATTGCAGGCATTATTGTAAGAATCATCCCTCATAAAAGTATATTTGGTCAGAAGGATCTGTGCACAGACCTGACCATATTCCGAAAACAACTTCTTGTATACCGTCATCAAGGCCGCCTGTCCTATGGCCGCACATGCCTGTTTACATGACAGAGTCTTGGGCTTTTCCGTAAGCCCAATGACGTGCCGTCCAACCGCAATGGCTCCGGAGCTTACCAGTATCACTTCCTTACCCATATTGTGGATATCTGCGATGATACGCACCAGCTTTTCCAGCTTTGAATAATTTATGGTACCGTTTTCGGGATAAGTAATGGTGGAACTTCCGACTTTTATAACTATCCTTTGCTTATTTTTAAGTTTATCTCTTTCAGTCATTTTGAGGCCTTCCGTATCTTGTAGTTATCATTTCAAAAATTTTAATCCCGTCAACTGCGGCGCTTGTGATGCCTCCCGCATATCCTGCACCTTCACCGCAGGGATACAGGCCTGAGATAGCGGATTCACCATATTCGTTTCGGTTGATCTTAACAGGGGATGAAGTTCTGGTCTCCACTCCCGAAAGAATGGCATCTCCGTCTCCGAATCCCTTCAGTTTCCGATCAAATCCCATAACTGCTTCAATTATATCCTCTTTTACATAATTCGGCAAGCACGGGCTTAATTCAGCCTTTTCGTAAAGTCCCTTTGTATTGGGCAAAACATTTCCGAAATCCGTTGTTTTGACACCATTTTTAAGATCATCAAATCTCTGTACCGGAACCTTACCGTCGCAAAGGCCGAAACACATTTCTTCCCATTTCTGCTGAAAACGCATTCCTGCAAGCACATCCGTATAACCTTCCCGTGCAAAATCCTCGGGATTAACCTGTACTACAATGGCAGAATTAGCATTTTTCTCGTTTCTTGCAGCATTACTCATACCATTTACGCAGGTTCTTCCCTTTTCGGAAGAAGCATTTACCACGAAGCCTCCCGGACACATACAAAAAGAATAGACTCCTCTGCCGTCTTTAGCCTGATAAGTCATTTTATAATCTGCCGCCGGCAATTGATCAAACTTTTCTCCATACTGGGAACGGCCGATCATCTCCTGCAGATGTTCTATCCTTAAGCCTATGGCAAAGGACTTGGGACTAAACTCCAGTTTCTTTTTCGATAGCATTTCCAAAGTATCTCTCGAACTGTGACCAATGGCCAGGATACAGATATCGCAAGGTATCCTTGTATCATCATTAACAATGATGGCAGTGAGTTTCCCTTCACTATCGCATTCTACATCTGTAACCCTTGAATTAAAGCGAAACTCAGCACCCTTTTCTATAGCCTTTATCCTCATATTCTTAACGGTTTTCTTTAATTCATCGGTTCCTATATGAGGCTTGTTTACAAATCTGATATCGGGATTGGCACCGTTCTCGGCAAAGGTTTTTAAGATGAACCCGATCCTTCCCGCAGGATCCTTAACACCGGTATTAAGCTTACCGTCGGAAAAAGTACCGGCTCCTCCTTCTCCAAACTGCACATTGCTGTCGGGATCCAGCTGCCCGCCTGACCAGAATCTTTCAACTGACTTCTGTCTATTGTCAACATCTTCGCCTCTTTCAAGGATCAGTGGTCTGTAACCGTATTCAGCCAGCATATAAGCAGCAAACAGTCCGGCAGGCCCACATCCCACCACCACAGGTCTCTCATTCATTTTGACCGTTCCTGTAGCTTCATAGACATATTCGTTCCTTACGCTTTCTGTGATCTTTCCCTTTGAGGATCTTATACATTTTTCTTCCTTCTTTCGGTCTTTAAGATCCACATCTATGGTATAAAGGTAAAATATATCTTTTTTATCTCTGGCATCCAGCGATCTTTTAACGATCTCAAAAACAAAATCGCCCGCTTTTAAATGAAGCGTATTGGCCACTGCAAGTTCCAGATCCTTTAAACTGTGTTTTATTTTCTGTTTTACCTGTAATCTGATCATTATGATAATCTACCTGTAATAAATCCCGATATATCCTCCGGTAAACCCGCTCCCGCAGCCGATAGTCCGGCTATTGCCCCCGAACTCCAGGCCCATTGAAGATTGTAGCCTCCGCAGGTTCCGTCAATATCAATGATCTCTCCCGCAAAATACAGTCCGGGAACTTTTAAAGATTCCATGGTCTTATTATCGATCTCGGAGGTGTCTACGCCTCCTGCCACCACTTGAGCAAAGGAGAAATCATTGGTGCCCGTAACTTCTGTTTCCAGACGGGTCATTTTATCTCTTAAGGCCTTTATCTTATCATCGCTTATATTCCCGATCTTTCCCACGGGATCTATGCCTGAAAGATTTAAGAGCACATAGTTTAATTTATGATTTAAAAGCCCCAGCATTGCTTCTTCGGCACTTCTTCCGTTTTGGGAAAGATTCTTTAATCTTTTATTCAATTCTGCAAGCACTTCTTCATCATTCATGCCGGGCATGAAATTTACGCATATTTTGGCCTTTTTAGAGCTTCCTGCCGCTTCCGAACAATATCTGCTCAGCTGAAAGGCAGGAATGCCTGAAATGCCGTAATCCGTAAACAATAATTCTCCTTCTTCCGCCGCAGTCATCTTCCCGTTAATATAAATTTTTATTGAAGCTTCCGTTCTGACTCCGTTAATGGTTTTAAAAAAGTTTCCTTTACAACGTATCTGACATAATGAAGGATAAAGCGGTGTTATCCTGTGCCCAAGGGATCCGGCCAGATCGTATCCGTTAAACGAAGATACATCCTTCATGTTGGCAAAACTGCCGCAGGCAAGGATCACCTTGTCAAAACATATGCCATTGATCTTAAAATGATCTTTTTCTTTAACAACTTTAGTCACCTTGTCAAAAACAAACCTGACTTTTTGTGCTTCACAGGTTAGTTTTAAAGCGGCGGAAACAGAAGAAGCTTCTTCGGAATTCGGATAGATATATCCTCCGTTTTTTTCCTTCGGCCTGATACCGATGCTGTTAAAGAAATCTTTTACTCCATTATTATCAAATCTGTCAAGAGCAAAAGTGGCAAAACCGGGATCATTACCCCTGTAATACTCTATTCCCATTTTATCGTTTGTGAAATTACATTTTCCGTTTCCTGTACCATTGATCTTTTTTCCGGGCACATCCTTTGCTTCAAATACGATAACCTCGGTATTCGGACAAGCAGACGCAAAAATTGCGGCGGTCATACCTGAGGCACCGCCGCCTATAACACCTATTCTGGTTTTACTTTTCTTTTCAGACATTACATTTTAAATCCTGTTTTTTCAATGAATCTGACTATTCTTCCGCCCATAGGGAACTCCAGCATCTCTTCTCTTGAGATCGTGCGGGAAAGTATCATCATTACGCCGTAAACAACAGCGCCTATGATAATGCTGCCGATAAGTGAGATCAGTTCGTTATCGACAAGGAAAAGCAGTCCCTCGTAGGCAAAATAAGAGATCACTGCCATGAGTGCCGAAAAAACCACAGGAAGAATAAAGGTTTTTAACCATTCCTGCTTGTAAGCAGCTTCGAATCCTATCCTGAACTCGTTTAAAAGCCCCACCGTAAAAGGGAATATCATATATCCCACAGCCAATGTGTAAACTCCGAAGTTTGTATAATACATGACCCAGAAATCAAAGATACAGTAAACTATGATCCCGACTATGGCATGCATGACAGGATATCTGAGTCTTCCCATACCCTGGAGGATGCTGTTGCCGGTGGTGGAATAAGCATAGAATACCACACTCATTCCTCCGATCTGCATTAGTCTTACAGTCATGGGTGAACTGTCATTGAAAAGGACGAGCATTATGGGCGATGCCAAAGCAATAAGACCGAAGGCACAGGGTATCGCTATCATCATGTTAAGCTTTACCGCCTGATAGATCTTGTAATGTATCTCTTTAAGATTACCTCTGGTAAAGGCGGCAACAACGTTCGGAATGATAGCCACGCCTATAGCCGAGGCTATGGCCAGAGGTACATTTACCATGAGTCTGAACTTACCGGAATAACGGCTCCAAAGCACAAGCCTGTCGCTTTCACTCATTCCCTTTAATGCCATCACATGGTTTAAAAGAACCGAATCAAGATTTCCGGTTACCGAATACAGAAACTGGTTCAGGATAATGGGTAAAACCGTGATCACTAGACTTTTTAAAAGCACTGAATAGCTTTCGCAGGAGCCTGTGTAATCTTTTGCAACTATCTTCATCAAAGTGGGTCTGTACAGATAGTATACAACAGCAAGAAACAATAATGAAATGAGCGCTCCCGCCAGGGTTCCAAGAGTCGCTCCCGCAGCTCCGTAGGAATAGCTGTTATCCTCATTTGCAAATATCTTTAAAAGTAAGGAGGCAAAGGCAATACCAGTGACCACGTGCACTATCTGTTCCAGTATCTGTGATATGGAAGTGGGGATCATGGTGTTTTTCCCCTGGAAAAAGCCTCTTAAAACTCCCATGACAGAAAAAACAAAGATGGTAGGTGCAAGGGCTTTTAAAGGCAATGCGCTGTTGGGCGATTTGATCAAAAAGATCGCTATCTCATCGGAAAAGAAAAATACCAGCAGGGACATGACGAGTCCCAAGGCGCACGAAAAAACAAAGCTTACCTTTAGAATCCTGAAGGAATTTAAGTACTCCTTCCCGGTCTCCCTTGCAGATACGAGCTTTGAAACAGCCAAGGGGATGCTGAAGGTTGATAACAGCAGAGCCATATTGTAGATCTCGTAAGCATTGGAATACGCACCGTAGCCCTCATCTCCCAACATCCTTGATATGGGAAGTCTGAAGGCGATTCCGATAAGCCTTGATATTATGGACGCAGCAGCAAGAATGCTGCCCTGTATGTAAAATGAATTTCTTTTTCTGCTCATGTATTTTACCTGGTAACTCCGGCAGAATCCAGGATCTCCCTCTGCATTCTTTCCATTTCTTCTCTTTCTTCATCATTTTCATGATCAAAGCCAAAAAGATGAAGCATGCTGTGAGCTACAAGGAACAATAATTCCCTCTTTTTAGAATGGCCGTATTCCTCCGCCTGTTCCTTAACCTTGTCAAGAGAAATGACTATGTCGCCCAGCATCAGTTCACCTGAATCAGGATCACAGAGAACTATCTCATCCTCTTCCGAAAAATCACATTTCCCGGGAACTTCCCAATCAATGAGAGGAAAAGAAAGCACATCTGTCGGTCTGTCTATGCCTCTGTTTTCCAGATTCATTTCATGAATGGCATCATTGTCCGTGATAAGTACATTTACCTGAACCTCATATTCACAATTCAGATAATCCACGCAGGCTTCAACGATCCTTTCTATCTCTCCCGGAACATCAAAATCAAATTCATCTTTTATATCTACTTCGTTTTCAAACAACACGCTCATTATTTGTTATTCTCCCAGTCTTCCAGGATATCAAGGAAAAAGTTCTTTATGTCTCCGCAATCTTTAAGGGTAATGCCTGCATTATCCATTCTTCCGTTAAGCATATATTTGGTCATTGCACTGTCTATGATCTTAAGACTGGTAATAGATGCGGTGGTCTTCTTAAGATAAACATAGGTAGTGGTGATAGTATTGCAGATAGCTACCACAAAAGCTTCTTTACTTGTAAAAGGAAGATTTTTCTTGTTTGACACTTCATCCACGGCATCGATCAGTTTCTGAGGATAATTATTCTCACGAAGCATTTTTTTACTGTTTTCGCAAGCATCTCCCGATTTTATCTTACCGATCTCCTGATAAAGGCCGATGGCTTTTGTAAAGTCAAGATTATATCCCAGTTTTTCGGCACACATACGAGATATCGTCGCTACTTTGACAGAGTGATTGTAAATACTTGCTTTACTCTCTTTTACTTCAAGCAATAAGGGTGAGTTTTCGGAAGTATAGGCCGAAAAATCCTCCATGATCTTTGTATTTTTAAATTCACCGTTATTAGAGCCTGCTTCATCATTCTTATCCATTTCCGCAAGCTCCCTGAGTTTGTCCTCTTTTGAACTAAAGTCTATCTTTGCCTCTTCAATCTTTGTATCGCTGACCGAATTGTTACTTAGATCCGAAGCAAAGGATTCAAGGTAGTTTAATCCGTTATTTGCCGTATAATCGTTATTGCCCGCATTATCAATAACATCCACCGGTTTTTTGTTCTTAATAAGCAGCCTGTTTAAAAAATAAGCCACAATACAGATCAGAGTGCATACAAAGAAAAAGATCACAAGACCTTTAAACCCGTCTCCGAAATAATGATATTCCTGGAGTAAAAAGAAATAGCTCAAGAACAATCCCATGGAAAGATCAATAAAAAAGGCTATGGTAAATCCACCTATGATCCATACGGGAGTCACAGTGTAAGGGCCGGTTATAATATAAAACAAGGCTGACAATACAAGCGAGATCTCCAGTAAAGCCATATCATCCTTTGAAAAGGATCTTCTTTTAAATGTTGAAAAAGAATAAAAGAGCAGGATGATCCCCAATATAAGAGACGTAATGAAATGAACCGCATTAAAGGGGTGTTCACCGATCCTGACAGCAGAAATGATCAATGAAATAACAGCCACTGCTAAAAAGGTGACCGCAAATACAATGAAGGATCTTAAACTATCTTTGCTTATTCTGATTTTTTGAGCCTGAATATCCTTTTGTTCCAACCTTGTTGTTCCTCTTTTCCTTTTTCTCGTATTCCTCGTAAGCATTAACTATCTTTTGCACAAGAGGATGTCTTACCACATCAAGAGATGTGAGCTGCGCAAATCCGATCTCATCTACTTTTTTAAGTACTTTAAGTGCGACATCCAGGCCGCTCTCCGTCCCGGAAGGAAGATCCTTTTGAGTGGCATCACCCGTGATTATAGCTTTGGATCCAAAACCTATTCTTGTAAGAAACATTTTCATCTGAGCCGGTGTGGTATTCTGAGCTTCATCAAGAATAATAAATGCATTATCCAGTGTCCTGCCTCGCATATAAGCCAGAGGAGCCACCTCGATCAGACCTTTTTCCATGTTCTTTTGGAAACTCTCTGCACCCATTATCTGATACAGAGCATCATAAAGAGGTCTCAAATACGGATCAACCTTGCTTTGAAGATCTCCGGGCAAAAAACCCAGTTTTTCTCCCGCTTCAATGGCGGGTCTTGTAAGTATGATCCTTGAAACCTCATCATTTTTAAAAGCTTTAATTGCCATAGCCATTGCCAGATAAGTTTTTCCCGTACCTGCAGGACCTACTCCGAAAACGATCATCTTGTTCCGGATCAGATCTACATAATTTTTCTGTCCCAGCGTCTTGGGTTTTATGGGCTTACCCATTGTGGTGAAACAGATAAGGTCCTTATCCACCTCGGATGCGGAGGCCAGTTTATTTTCCATAGAAAGAGCTATGGAATAATTAATGGACTGCTCTGTGATCTCATTTCCTTTTTGAAGGGAATCCGCCATTGAAAGTATCAATGACTTAACCGATGACACATTTTTTTGATCACCTATGATCTTTAATTCCCCATCTCTTGAGATCAAGGAAACCCCGAAGGATTTTTCTATTTTTTTTGCAAATCCGTCAAGTTCGCCAAATATTTCCTTGATAATTGATGAATCCAGTTGAAGTGATTCGGTAACTGCTTCCATTGATCAAATGTTTTCCTTTTCAATTTCTTTATCAAGCTCAATGTGATGCTTCGTCTTTTCCTCATAGAGCATTTCATCGGCTCTGGCAGTGAGACTTTCCAGAGTATCGCTGCCGTATTCGTAAGACGCATATCCGATGGACACTGAAAGCTTGTATTTTACATTGGTGTTCTCGTTACGCTCTTTAATGGCTTTTAAGATATCATGTTTCAAAGTAGTGATCTCATCTTCAAAACGCGACTTTATAACAAAGACAAATTCATCTCCGCCGTATCTTGCCAGAAACATGCCCTGACTTCCGCTGCATATCTTTTTAAGCAGTTCCGATACTTCAATAAGGGCTTTATCTCCCTCGCTGTGACCGTAAATGTCGTTGATATGCTTAAAATAGTCCAGATCTATCATGAACAGATAGAGTTTTAAAGGTCCCTGAGGCTCATTCAGACAGTTATGTATAAACTGAAGATATTGCCTTTTATTGTTCAGCCCCGTAAGACCGTCGGTCGAAATGTGCCCGATCTGTATATCAAAGCAGACTGCGGCAAGTATCAAAGAAAACGCGGGGATGGTAGTGCTGGCACTGTCGAAGAAAAGATTCCAGACCAGTGAAGCCAGCGGTAAAGCTATGAACAAAAATATGGTTTCCACGCTTAAGACCGTTTTAGTCTCGGGATCGTAAATAAAGGCTATGATCAGCTGTACAGCAGCCATTATAATATAAAAACCGGGGATCAAAAATGATAAAAATCCCAGATATCCTGCTGCAGGAATACCGGTTTCAGGATTTAAGACATATACGATACCGCTCCAGGGCGAAAGTATGGTCAGGATAACAAGAATAAACAAGGGTACTCTGTAGCCCCAGCAGTTATCATCCGTAACCAGTTTTTTGCTTCTTGTAAAACTGTTGGCATAAATGAGCCACATGTAACATGTATAAACTATGCAGCAAATGAACGCACATGTAAAGATGTGATTAAACACCAGAGCCGCTGCTGCGGTCTTTTCTTCAAGAACAGCACATACGATATCAGACAGACATGTTCCGATCAGGGCATAAACCAAGGTCACAAAAGCTCTTTGAGATCTTCTCTCATCCTTTTCCTTAAAAAGCCTTCGGAATATCCACTGCATTAAAATTATGCACATTAAGTCAACTTCAATTCTAAACCCCATAAATCTCCTCTTTCTTCCCTTCAAAAAATGAAGGGTGCCCTCCCGGACAATTGAGGTGCTTCAACTGTTTGCAGCGCATACAAACCGTTGTTTGCCAATTTTTGTGTACCAAAAATAATGGATATTTCTCCATTGAAAATGATTATAGCACAATCGAATGCCATGTCAAAGAATAAATTATAGTAAGTTAAATTAGATTAAATTATCAGTTAATGTGAACAATACCGATCTGTACGAAAAAACCCATGACCGGTATAGGTCATGGGTTTAATAGTAACTGTTTTCGTAGGCTTTAATATAAGCGAACTAATTCTTATATACTATTTATACTTGCGCTTACGAGCAGCTTCGGACTTCTTCTTACGTCTTACGCTGGGCTTCTCGTAATGCTCGCGCTTGCGAATCTCCTGCTGAATGCCTGCTTTTGCGCAATTTCTCTTAAATCTGCGAAGAGCGCTGTCCAGTGATTCATTTTCTTTTACGATTACGTTTGACATCTTGTTATCCCTCCCTCCGGTTGGATAGTTTGTGCCTATACAACTGATTGGGTATTTATAAAAGCACTTTGACAATTATAGCATAAAATTTCAATCCGTCAATGATATTTTTAAATTTAATAAAAATAACTCAACGAAACCTCATAAATACAGCGGAAAAACCTCTATTTATTAAAGGATCTGTAGTAGTTGATCAGACAACCCTTAGCGATAATGTCTCTCTCATCATCCGTGAGTTCTCCGATCTTAAGAGTAAATTCCTTCAGTTCCTTATTTACGATATAGGCCTTTACTTCCGACTTTTTGTTTACGATGGCATCTCTTATATCTTTTACAAAGATATAGTCCCCGATCTCAAAAGGCACCTTGTCTTCAAAGATGAAAGGAACCATACCCCAGTTGATAAGGTTGGAACGATATCTCTTGGTGGCATATTCTTTCGCGATGTTTGCAAGACCTCCCAGCACCTTCTGACATGAAGCAGCCTGCTCTCTTGCGCTACCGTCTCCGGGCTTTACCGCATAGATCACACTTCCGATCTCTGTCTTCAAAGGATCGATACCGAAGTGTTCCTTAAGCATTTCCATGACAGGCTTGGTCTCGGCAAGAACATCATATATATCATTCTCGGAAGAAGCTTCCCATCTTGCCTTTTCTGCCTTTTGGATCTCCTTTGCACGTCCAACGTACTTAGGATCCTTTCTGGAAAGGGTAAACTCAGCAAGTCCAAGAGGGTTGGATCTGAAGGAAGAGGTTTCTCCCGAAGGGATCAGCTCATCCGTGGTGGTAACAGGGTCATTGATGAGCGAAGCCACACGAAGGACCATATTGTCCTCAAGACTGCACATCTTGGGCCAGTCAACGATACCGGGGCCAAATTTTACTTCAACACTCGGATCAGCCTTGCCCCAGCCGTTATAGACACGATTCTCATAAATGGCTGAATCGAAATGATAAACAGGCTTTGAGAAAGTACCTTCAAAACTCTCCGCACTGGTAAGATAGCCCTTGTTGGCAGCAGTTGCCGCAATGGAACGAGCGTCCATAAGCGCAACGGATGCGATCTGACCGTTGGTAACCTTACTTCCCTCTCTGTTGGGGAAGTTTCTCGTGGAGTGACGGATGGAGAAGCCATTATTAGCAGGCACATCTCCGGCTCCGAAGCAAGGTCCGCAAAATGCTGTACGAATGGTAGCACCTGTCTCCATAAGTCTTGCGATAATGCCGTTCTTGACCAATTCCATCATGATGGGCTGGGATGCGGGATAAACACTTAAAGAGAACTCATCGTTTCCGATGTACTTTCCGTCAAGAATATCAGCCGCAGCACAGATGTTTTCAAATCCGCCGCCGGCACAGCCTGCGATAACCCCCTGATCAACGTAGATCCTTCCGTTTTTGATCTTATCCGTAAGTGTAAATTTTATCTTATTATTATCAAGAGATACAGCTGCTCTCTTTTCAACTTCTCTTAAGATATCGCCGGGGTTTTCATTGACCTCATCGATGGTATAAGTGTTGCTGGGATGGAAAGGCATAGCGATCATAGGCTTGATCTCGGAAAGGTCCACATCGATAAGTCCATCGTAATAAACCACTTCCGGAAGTGTCATTTCCTTGAAGCCCTGAGGGCGTTTGTGCAGCTCATAGAAATCCTTAACCTTGCTGTCTGTGATCCATACGGAAGAAAGACAGGTGGTCTCGGTGGTCATAACATCCACTCCGATCCTTTCGTCCACGCTCAAGGAATTCACACCGTCTCCAAAGAACTCCATAACTTTATTATTTACATATCCGTTGGCAAATACTTTACCGATAATAGCAAGCGCCACATCCTGAGGACCTACTCCTCTTCTGAGCTTACCGGTCATATGTACGCCCACTACCTTGGGACGGTTAATATCGTATGTCTTGTTCAAAAGCTGCTTAACCAGCTCAGGACCGCCTTCTCCGATGGCCATGGTTCCCAATGCACCGTATCTGGTGTGGGAATCGGAACCAAGGATCATCTTTCCGGTTTCAGCCAGCATCTCTCTTGCAAACTGATGGATGACTGCCTGATGAGGGGGAACATATATACCGCCGTATTTCTTTGCACAGGAAAGGCCAAACATGTGATCGTCTTCATTTATGGTACCGCCCACAGCACAAAGAGAATTATGACAATTGGTCAAAACATAGGGTACAGGGAACTTTTCAAGTCCGCTGGCACGAGCCGTCTGAATAATGCCCACGAATGTAATATCATGGGAGGTTAGCTTATCAAATTTGATCTTAAGCTTATCCATGGTATCGGACGTATTATGAGCCTTTAAAATATTATAACTTAAAGTATTCTGACTTGCTCTTTCCTTATCAGGTATCTCTTTTGTATACTTGGAATAAAGCTGTCCTATTTCCTCCTCGGCAACCACATTATTGCCTGCGAAAACATATGCACCGTTTTTAAAAAGATTTATCACAGTCTGCCTCCTAATCTTAGCTTGATCCCGGCATAAATTAGCCGTTTAAAAAACCGACTATATGATTATATATGATTTTGATAGAAAATCAACCTAAATTTTAGTACACTAAAGCAATACCATTAAAAAATTGCAGAACGAAAAAAAAATAAAAGCCTGCATAAAAAGCAGGCTAAGGTCTACATCAGTTCTTAAACATAAAGCAAAGCATAACTTCGTAATTCTCATAGAGCAAAGGCACCTTGAACATGGTACTGTCCGGAGATTCAATGGTGGTGGTACCGGTGATTATCGTGGGCGGTGTGATGTCGATCATGACATTGTTATTCGAAAGTATGGTCGCCGCATTACCCATAACCATGTTTCCCAGCTCCGATATAGCACTTCGTGCCATGTCATCAAACTCATTTACGGGCATGCCCATCATCATTTTGGATGCAATCTTTTTCGCAATTTCTATATCCATTACGAAACAAGCCTGTCCGCAAAGCTCTCCGGTAATACCCAACATGATCAGCATAGGGTTTCCGTCGAGTTTGAAATCAGTCTTTTCAATTTTACCGAATTTTATATCAACCATGCATACCTGCTGCATTACCTGCTTGGCAGATATAAGGAAAGGGTTGATCTGTTCCGCTCTGATTGCTGCCATAATTTCCTCCAAAACTTGCTGTCGCTATCAGTTTAATATAGATAAAATAACAAATTTGGTTAAAAAAATCAATTTATTAAGTATAAATTATCTTGTAAATATAAACATTCCTACGCCGGCTGCAATTGTAATATTCAGAGAATCAACTTCCTCCGATTGCGGAATAATTATGCTTTTTCCGTAATTTAGAAATTCATCGGGAAGTCCTGTGGCTTCGTTTCCGAACACCAGTGAGTACAAAGGGCCGTGACTGCAATCCTCAACATTCAGGTTGCTGGTTGCATTCAGCATAAAGCAATATATCTCATGCTTAATAAAATCATTTTTATAACACTCGAAAGAATCATAATACTTTATGTTCATCCTGAATTCAGCGCCCATTGAAGCTCTGACGGTTTTAGGATTGAATATATCAACTCCGGGAGAAATGATAGCCATGTCCTTAATACCGAAAGCCACCGCAGTCCTCATGATGGTGCCCATATTTCCCATATTGCCGGGATTTACAAGAACAATATGAGGCTTGTCCTGGGACAGATCACAGGAGAATTTATCAAATACTGCGATCACAAAACAATTCTCTTTGTCGGATAGCTTTCCGATCAATTTATCATTTATAATAACCGGAATCCTGTGCTTAACCGCTGTTTCATCGATCAGAGCACGATCCTTAAAGGAGGAATGGATTATTATCTCCTTAACCGTTTCCGGCCTGGTCTTAAGAAGTTCTATTGTGGGAAAAGCACCCAAAGTATATGAATATTCGCTGTCCTTTTTGTAGGTCTTAACTTCCATAAATTATACCTCTTAAAGTACAACAAAAATCTGAATTTTTCACCTCAAAAATATATTGGTTTTGATCAAAAATACTCAGACATTTTAAATAAAGAAATGCCCCGAACTTTAGGCTCGGGGCATAAATATCTTTTGATGTAAACAAGCCTAGGAATTAAACACCCATCTGCTTTGCTACTTCTTCTGCAAAGTTTTCGTTCTTCTTCTCAAGGCCTTCACCGGTCTCGTAACGAACAAATCTCTTTATCGAAAGAGTCATGTTGTTTGCCTTGGCAACAGAAGCAACATACTGGCCAACACTCTGCTTGCCGTCTTCAGCCTTAACATAAACCTGATCGTTAAGGCAGATCTCTGCCATTTCCTTCTTGATACGGCCTGCGATCATGCCCTGAATAACCTTTTCAGGCTTGCTTGCTTCCTTGGGATCGTTCTTGATCTGCTCAAGAAGAACCTTCTTTTCGTTAGCAAGGAAATCCTGATCAACTTCATCCTGAGAAACATACTTGGGGCTCATAGCGCAGATCTGCATTGCTACGTTCTTTGCGCACTCACGTGCAGCATCGTTGTAATCTGAAGCAACCATCTCTACAAGAATAGCCTTGCTGCCACCCTGATGGATGTAGCTCTCAACAAAACCGTTCTCAGCCTTGATCTGTTCGAAACGACGGATCTTTAAGTTCTCGCCGATAACTGCGATCTGAGAAGCGAGCTCCTCGTTAACTGTCTTGGAATTGTCCTCATCCCATTTCTCTGCAAGAAATGCATCGATATCCTTAGCGCTTGTCTTTGCAGCCTGAGCAGCAACCTTAGCAACATAGGATGTGAACTTTTCGTTCTTAGCCACGAAATCTGTCTCGGAGTTAACTTCAACGATGGAAGCAACTTTGCCGTCTGCGGATACATTAACAGCGCAAACGCCTTCTGCTGCGATCCTGCTTGCCTTCTTTGCCGCCTTAGCAAGTCCCTTTTCTCTGAGGACTTCAACAGCTTTATCGATATCACCGTTAGTCTCGGAAAGTGCCTTCTTGCAGTCCATCATTCCGGCTCCGGTCATCTCTCTTAAGTCTTTTACCATGCTTGCTGTAACTTCTGCCATTGTATTATCTCCTTCCCTTTTTATTGAATTAAGCTTCCTCTGTCTCTTCTGTCTCTGCAGGAACCTCGGGAACGAATTCTTCGCCCTGGTTAGCTTCGATAACAGCATCTGCCATCTTGGAAACAATAAGCTTTACGGCACGGATAGCATCATCGTTGCCGGGAATTACATAATCAAGTTCTTCGGGATCGCAGTTTGTATCAGCAATACCGATAAGGGGAATGTTAAGAGCATGAGCTTCCTGTACGCAGATTCTCTCCTTCTTGGGATCTACAACAAAGATAGCCTCGGGAAGAGACTTCATTTCCTTGATTCCGCCAAGGTTCTTCTGTAACTTATCCCATTCCTTTTTGATGTTGATAACTTCCTTCTTGGGAAGAACATCGAAGGTTCCGTCCTGGCTCATCTTCTCGATAGCCTTGAGACGAAGGATTCTGGACTGGATGGTCTTGAAGTTTGTAAGCATACCACCGAGCCATCTCTCATTTACGAAATACATACCGCAACGCTCTGCTTCGAATGCAACTGCATCCTGAGCCTGCTTCTTTGTTCCTACGAAGAGGATCTTGCCACCGTTAGCAGCGATGTTCTTAATAGCATCATATGCTTCGTCAACCTTACCAACAGACTTCTGAAGGTCGATGATGTGGATACCGTTTCTCTCGGTATAGATGTACTCAGCCATCTTAGGGTTCCATCTTCTTGTCTGGTGTCCGAAATGTACACCTGCTTCAAGCAACTGCTTCATTGAAATAACGCTCATTTTTATTACCTCCGTTTGGTTTATACTTCCGCATACCTTGACATTTTTTTGAAAGGACCGAACGGGATTTCCCGCACCCCGGTCTCTTATATGTATGCGTGCTTTGTCGCGGGGCGTTACCCGCGCATGCTGAGTTAATATATCACAAACCATTTATTAATGCAAGAAATTTTTTGAATTTTTAAAACAATAAAAAAATCCCGCTCACTCCGGGATGGGAATGAGTTTGGGATCATCGGGGTCAGGAGTCTCTTCTGCCTGTGGAGCCCCTGTCAGTTTTGCTTTTAAAGCCTCCATATCGATTGTTTGAGAAGGAGCTGCACTTACATTTTCGTTCAATACATATCCCAGCTCCCGGGCACGTTTTATCACCTTTTCATCCGTCATTCTGTCATTATAGTGTACAATTCCCAGAACAATGGCCGTGATCAAAATCCCAAAGCCCAATCCTCTCATATAATACTTCTTTTTGTCATTCATAAACCTTAAGCTCCGTAAAGATCGATAACCAGTTTCACTTCACCCTGTCCCAGATTAAGCGCTTTGGATATATCAAGTATGCTCTTTCCTTCTTTGTGAAGTTTTAAGATCTCTTCATTTTTATTGTCTGATTGCATCAACTCCGGAAGATTCATCTGTCCGACGGCTTCATCCGCCATTACGGAGGATGATCTTTTAAGTGCCGCAGTGTCCCTTACTTCCTTCGGTTTGGCTTTTGCGGCCTCAGTAGCGGATCTTTTAATGTTCTCCAGTGACTTTTGCACTTCGGGACCTGTCTCCTGAAGCTTTGTACCCTTTTTTAGAGCTGCATTAAGCTGTCTTGTTATCCTTACCACATCATTTACGGTTTCCTTCATGCCCTGCCTTGAATTTTCCATATCCGATAAAGTCTGCTTGATCTCATCGTCCTTGGCATTAAGCATATTGTAAAGGAAAACCACATGATCATGATTCTCTTTTATCTTTTCAAGGTTGGTCTCCGAGAATTCATTGATAGCCATGATCTTCTCATTTGAAATACGGCTTAAGGTGTCATCGGTATCGACTATTGCCTCCTCTGTCAGAGTCTCGATCCTGGATCTTACCATTTCGTCCACCATATTCTGTTTGGAATCAATGAATTCTTTCGTAAAAAAAGAATCGTCTACATTGTCCTTTTTGTTACCCGCGAAGATAACGCTGGCCACCAGTATAACGATCCCTGCGATAATAAAAATAATGTCAACTACCATTATTATCCCCTTCAGATTTTAACATCAAATGTACATCCGAGCATTTTTTTCAATTCTTCTTCTTTTTTCTGCTCTTCTTCTTTTTTCTTTTTTTCAGCCTCAAGCTGTTGATATTCGTTGCTTCCCTTATCCTTAGCATCATGTTTGAAAGGTGTCTGGGATTTATCCTCGGTCTTTCCTGTCCTGTTCAACTGTTGTTCATGCTGCTGATTTTGAGTCATAGCAATAGTAGGCTGCTCCGACTCTTGTCTGTTCAGCTGACTGACCTTGAAATTTGAAGCTTCCTGAGATCTTGGTGCCACCACCAAGGTTTCATAACTGATAGCCATAAGTGCCCCTCTCTTTACACGGTTAACAGGATCAGAAGTAAACGTCCAGCTTTACATCGCCATTCTCTTTGTAGAATCTGCAATAAGTAGTTTCGCCTTTAACATAATATACGGAATTGGAGATAATGATCTTACAGCCGGGATGAATAACCCCCTGAGCTCTTACTGCACCGCCCACATAACTGTCGATCAGGCTCTTAAGATCTTTCATTCTTAGATCTATATCTTCATTTCTCTTGTTGATCTCTTCTCTTCTTGCATTGGAGCGCTTAAGCTGAAGAAGCTTGTCTGCGGGAAGTTTTTCTCCCAGCTTTATCCTCTTTATTAGGGCCTGAAGGCTTACCATCAATTTTTCCATTTCCTGTGCATTGGCTTCCAGTTCGTCACCCAGTTTATGATATTCCTCTACAATAGAAGGATCGATACCACATTCCAATACGGTTGTGGCACCCATGGAAGATCCTATGGTACGCGCTGAAATAAGAGTACCGGAGCGGATAACACCGCCACTGATAAAGCCCTTCTTACCATCGGCAGTAACATCTCCTTTTGCGGTAACATTACTGTGCATGATGCTATCGGCGGTTACATATCCCCCCGCATCTATGGTAGCACTTTCGATAAATTTAGAAATAATGTTTCCTCCGGCCTTGATCATACCCTTTTCCATGCCGGAAATACCTCTTTTAAGTACGATATTTCCACCTGCGGAAAGATAGGCACCTTCAACAACACCTTCAACAACGATGTCGCCCTTGGCCGTAACGGAATAACCGGTATTTACATTACCTTTAACATGAACATCGCCTTCGTAGTCGATATCACCCGTGGATGCATCCACATTGGCTGCAACTTCATAGGTATTGGAAACAAAGATCATTTCACCTTCCAGTGAAGCATGACCGTTGATCTCGGAATAAGCCCTGAGTCCGTCTTCCGAAAGCTTTATATTTTTTCCTACACGAAGGATCTTTGTACGAACCTTTGTCTGCTTTAAAAGCTTACCGCATACGTCTATGCCCGGTTTACCCAGATCGGCAGGCTTAAGTTCAGCCAAAAGCTGTCCCTGAGTAACGGGACTGATCATGTCCAGATGATGGAAATCAACACTTCCGTCCTCATTCATTTTAGGTTTCATGGTAAGGTCTGTATTAAAGAAGTACTTTATCTCCGCTTCGCTTCCTTCCACCTGCATGGTAGCCGAGGCAAGAAGATATCTCTGAAGATAGACTCTGTTTCCAAGGAAATTGTCAATCATATCATTATCAACACCGTACTTTACACCTGCTTTAACAAGTTCCTGTACAATGGAGTCATGAGTAAGAGGCTTACCGCCTTCCATAGCAGGGAAAAAGCGTCCGTAAGCCGCAAATTTGTCCTGTGTAACTTCAATTATCGCTGTTTCATCCAGGGGTTTTATCTGTTCCGGCGTAAGAAGCAATTCTTTAAGTCCCAAAACAGGTTTTCCGAGAAGTTCAGTAACCTGAGCCTTGTCATAAGGAAATTTAAGAACTTTGTCTAGATAAATAATGGCATCGGATGCAAGGATATTTGCATTACCGCCTTCTATTGCAGGATAAAGGGAAAGATAAGTTCCCCCGTTTTTAACATTCAGTCTGAAAAAAGCATTCTTAGCCATTAGGCCCTCCCCAAAAACATTTCTGTAATATCTGTTTAGAAAAATAATTCAATATTGGCACCCAGCTTAACACGAAGTTTCTGTATCGCCTTTGTGTGAAGCTGTGAGATCCTGGATTCAGATACATCCAAAACCATACTGATTTCTTTCAAAGTCATTTCTTCATAATAATACAACAGGATAACTTGTTTTTCCTTATCGGTCAGATCCTCCAAAGCAGCTACGATAGCCGCCTTCATAGCTTCCTTGTCCATAGCGGCACCGGGTTCATAACCCTCGTAATTTCCGCCGATAACATTGGAAATTCCCGCTTCGCTTCCCTCTTCCATATATTCGTCAAGGGAAACAAGACCGGAAGCCTTGGTCTGGGCCTGCCAACGGTCCAATTCATCCGTTGATATCTCCAGAGCCTGTGCAATCTCATCATCCGTTGCCGGTCTTCCCTTTTCGCTTTCGATCCTGGAATAGGCCGCATCGATCTGCTTTTGCTTCTGTCTTACACTTCTGGGCAACCAGTCCATCTTTCGGATCTGATCCAAAATCGCTCCTCTGATCCTTAATGATGCATAGGTCTCAAACTTAACGCCTTTTCCGTAATCAAACTTGTCTATGGCATCTATAAGTCCAAAAGTACCATAGCTTACCAGGTCATCATATTCTACGGCATAACCCAGATATATGCTCAATTTGCCTGCAACTATCTTAACCAGATTGGCATATGATAATATTAATTTTTCTCGTAAGGCCTGAGAAGGAGTCTTTGAATACTCCATCCACAGTTTTTCCTTATCCTCAACTCCCATATGCTTTTACCCAATAATTATTTTTATTCTTTCGAGCCTTCTTCCGTTTGCTCTTGGCTTTCCTCAGAATCTTCAGGCTCCTCTTCCTGTTCTTCTTGCTCTTCCTGTTCACGAAGGGCAGCTTCTTTTTGCATTTTTATAAGCTCTTTGGCTCGTAATTCAGCCTCTGTATTTATTTTAGTGATTATTTTCGCAATAATCAAGCCTATTATGTAAAAAAATAATAATGTGGCTGATATATATAACAATGAGGGAACGAGTGCTATCTTGTTAAACAAACAAGTAAAGGCGATGACCGTTCCCGCAAAGAGCATGATAATAACTGCCGCCGATTTATTTTTCATATTACACTTCCTAAATGGTATAAGGTGGAACACCCACAGACTTTATAACAAGATTACATGTTTCGGGATCGAATTCTATGGTACGACCCACATGTCCGCCTGTATCCTGTGCCTTAATAGGGATCTTAAGTTCATTAAGCTTCTTGATAACACCTTCTGCATTGCGTTCGCCCACCTTCAACATTTCATTGTCGGTTTTAAACGCAAACATCTGTGCCCCGCCGGCGATCTTGGCATTTAATCTGTTTTTGGCCGCACCGGCTTCAAGCACCTTATCGTATAAAGCCTGTACACCTGTATCGGCAAACTTGGCAATATTCTCATTATTTCTTATTTTAGTACTGTCGGGCAACATTACATGTACCATGCCGCTGACTTTGGACACAGGGTCATATATAACACATCCGATACATGATCCAAGTCCCAGTGTCGTTATATTGTCCGGCGGAAGACATACCGATAGCTCAGCCATGCCTATTTTAATCATTTTACCCATATTTGCTCCGATTAAAAACTAACGCCTAATGACGTCATTATCTTGGAATAAGAATCCATAGTAGGGATCAAAAGGAAGTAACCGTTCAATTCCTGTGTTTCATCCAGATCAAATTCCGTTTCGATCATAACAGCCTTATCGCCCAGCTTGCCGAATTCAATGGCAGGCACTGAAAGAATAGCTGCGGCCATATCTATCGAAAGGTAAGGGACACTGGCATTTATTTTCAATTTGGTAAGATCCGAAAGTGAAGAAAGATAAGCACCGGTAATGATATTACCGATCTCCTGAAGAGCCGACATGTGCATCTCGTTAAGGGTATCCTCTTCCTTAAGATCACTAAACATTAATTTTCTGAGTAAAGCATAGGAAGAAGGCAGATCCATAATGAACATCATCATGCCTTCCACATCGTCGGAAAGCTGAAGAAGTATTCCTATAACAAGCTTTTCCTCTCCCCCTACCATCTGAACAAGGTAATTAAAATCACAAACAACAGCCTGAGGAACCTTGATATCTATCTTCATATCAAGCATTTTCGCAAGAGCCGTTGCAGCATGTCCCGAACCAATATTACCGATTTCCCTTAATACATCAAACTGCATATCGCTGATCATTTGTTCTTCCGCCATAAAACCCTCCGTTAATATTATTGGTTGGAAGTAAAATATATGTCAAAAAACAACAATAGGGCCTCTTATTACAGGAGACCTTATATGCAGGCTTTCCTGCCGGTGATCCCGGCAGGAAAGCTCTGCTTATGGACGCAGTAAGACTGCAATCCATATATTTACTTTTCCTCTTCCTCTTTATCCTGGATAACTTCAAGGATATTAAGGATAGAAACCAGCTCGTCGCCGTTCTTGCCTACGCCTGTAAGGAAATTAAGCTTATCATCGTCAACTCCCTTTGCGCTGGGCTTATCGATGCAATCGTTGGAAAGTGTGAGAACTTCCTTGACCGAATCAACGATAATGCCGACAGAGCCCTGTGTTTCGGGTTTAAGGATCAGGATCCTGGTCTTACCCGTAATCTCGTCGGCCTCAAGGCCGAAACGCTTTCTGAGGCTCATTACCGGAATAACTTCACCTCTTAAGTTTATAACACCTTCGAAGTAAGGCTGAGCCTTGGGAACTCTGGTAATGGACTGCATTCTTACAATATTGTCAATGTAATTGATATCAACACCGTAATGCTCACTGCCAAGAACAACAACTATATATTGTTTGGATTCAATGCTGTTTACCGATACTGCTTCTGCCATATCTCATCCCTCCTTAAACCAATGTATTTACATCAAGAATCAATGCAACTTCACCATCGCCAAGGATCGTAGCACCGCTGATCATCTTAGGACTGTCGATATACTTACCGATAGACTTGATAACGATCTCCTGCTGTCCGATGAGATTGTCAACAACAAAGCCTGCAAGCTTTTCGCCCTTGGATACGATAACTACCGTAAGGTTGTCTTCTTCGCCCTTTGTAGACTGGATGTCCAGGATCTGATTGAGACGGATGATCGGTATTACCGAACCGCGGAGATGTATAACCTCCTTGGACTGAACATACTTGATATCGGATACCGGAATATCTTCGATAGTCTGTATGCTTCCGAGAGGGATAGCATATTTCTCTGTGCCTATCTCAACCATAAGAGACTGGATAATGGCAAGAGTAAGAGGAAGTCTTACAATGAAATTACTTCCGCCGCCGAGGACGGTATGAACTTCAACATCACCGCCAAGCTTTTCGATATTGGTCTTAACAACGTCCAGACCAACACCTCTTCCGGAAAGTTCAGAAACCTTTTCCGCAGTGGAGAAGCTGGGTCTGAAAAGAAGATCTATGATCTCCTTATCAGACATTACTTCAGCCTGTTCCTTGGTGATCGTACCCTTTTCAATGGCTTTTCTCTTAACCTTTTCTACGTCGATTCCCTTACCGTCATCTTTAACTTCGATAACAACGTTGTTACCTTCCTGATAAGCATTAAGGTTAATGGTTCCGACTTCGGGTTTATTTGTCTTGGCTCTTTCTTCAGCAGTTTCAATACCGTGATCTGCTGCATTTCTCAACAAGTGAGTAAGAGGATCTCCGATCTCATCGATAACGGTACGATCAAGTTCTGTCTCTTCACCGCTGATAACGAGATTGATCTTTTTATTCAAAGACTTGCTTACGTCTCTGATCATACGAGGGAAGCGGTTGAATACGCTTTCCAGAGGAACCATTCGAACCTTCATGACTGACTGGTGAAGGTTTGTGGTGATCCTTTCAAGATATTCTATCTGAGGACCTATGCCGGTTCCTGAATTATGAGCTGTCTCATCCTGCTGTGCATTGAGAGAAACAAGACCGTTCTTCGCAATGATAAGCTCGGAAACCAGATTCATAAGGTCATCAAGTTTTTCGATATCAACGCGAACAGAACGATTGACAACGGGCTTACCTGTGGAAGCAGCAGCTGCTGTCTGTCCTGCGGCAGGCTTGGTCTCTGTAGCTGCTGCTGTAGCAGCCGAGCTCTCTGCAGGTGCATTTTCATCTTTAACGGTAGAAGCAGCAACAGTCTCTTTGGAAAGAGGAGCAATGTAAGCAGTTTCAACTTCGGAAACGTTCATTATTGCTTCTTTAACCTTTTCTGCGCTTTCCTTGGTAAGAAATACCATGGAGAAGTCAAGATCGAATCTTTCATCTTCGATATCCTGAACTGCAGGCTCTGACTTTGCTATAGTACCGATCTCTTCAAGCTTCTTGAATACCATGAAAGCTCTTGCTGCTTTAAGCAGGCAGCTCTCCTGTATATAAACCGTGATACCGAAAGCATTTGTGCCTTCTTCAATGGCTTTATTGATGGCATGCTGTTCAAAATCGGCATACTTAAACTGTCTGAATTTCTCTTTTTCTTCGGAAGCGCTCTCGGTAGCTGTAGCTTCGGCAGCTGCTGCAGCAGGTGCTGCGTTGGCCTTTGCGCTTTCCTTTTTCTTGGGTGCGGCTGCGGGAGCAGCTGCTGACCCGCCATTCTGTACGAATCCGATCAACTGTCCGATGATCTCTTCGCACTTATCATCACCCTCGTTACCTGCGTTGATGATATTATCAAGAATGGTCTCAAGCTTATCCAAGCCCTTAAACAGAACATCCACAAGATCGGGAGTGACTTTCATCTTGCCGTTTCTCACTTCCGAGAAAACGTCTTCCCACTTATGGGTAAGTTCCTGCATGGTCTTGTAACCCATGGTTCCTGCCATGCCCTTTAAGGAATGTGCTGCACGGAAAATCTCGTTAATGGTATCAGCATTTTCCGGCTCTTTTTCGAGAACAAGCAATTGCTCGTTCAGGCTTTGAAGGTGTTCCTTTGTTTCGTCGATAAAGATTTCGAGATATTGACTAACATCCATGATCTTGTACCCCCGTACTTTTAATTATTTCGTTTGCAAGTTGTCCAAGCGGTTTAACCGTATCCGTAAGACCGGATTCATATGCGACCTTTGGCATACCATAAACCGTGGAAGTGGGTTCATCCTGAGCAATTACGTAGATATTGTTTTTTTCGGCCAAAGCATTTATGCCCATCGTGCCATCGCCGCCCATTCCTGTCATAACGCAGCATATAATGTCGTCAAAGTCCATCCCGGCTATTGATTCAAAAAGGATATCGGCACAAGGCTTCAAAGCATTTCTCGGTGGTTCTTCCGAATTCAGGTCAATAACATAATCTCGACCGTTTTTCTTTAGTCTCATCTGAGCTCCGCCCTTTGCGATGTAAACCGTTCCCTTCGCGATCCTTTCGCCGTGTGCGGCTTCAACAACATGTATCTGGCTTTCCTGGTCAAGTCTTTGAGCCAGGGAAGCGGTGAAGCCTTCAGCCATATGCTGGACGATCAGAACGGGTGCGTTAATGTTTTTCGGCAGGAAAGGAATAACTTCCTGTAAAGCTTTAGGTCCGCCTGTGGAAGATGCGATCAAGACAAGCTTTTTGGCCATATCCGAAACAGTTTTGTGAGGTTTCTTAACAGCTGTAATGTTTGCTAAGATCTCTCTGGGATTCATGGGTGAAACCACATGAGGAACTCCGGGATGAAGTTGACCATGTCCCGGATGATGTATCTCAGCCTCAGGATGATGTGGCCCATGTTCTGTGATACCTGTAGCCGGGTGGATTTCTTCACCCGAAACTCCTTCAGATACCGACCTGCTGTCCGCCTTTGTTGCCAATGCGATCTTTTCAAGGACACTTCTCTTAAAAGAATCGCCCATCACTTCAGCGAAGCTTTCCGGTTTCTTTATACAATCGAAGGCTCCCAACTGAAGTGCTTGAATAGTCTCTTTACTGTCTATTGATGTAAGTGCGCTTATTATAATGACTTTTATGTCGATATTTTCTTTCCCGATAGCAGCCAGAAATTCAAGACCTGTCATCTTGGGGAGGTTTATATCGCATATTATCAGGTCATAATCATTTGGCGCTTGTATGACTCTGTCGTAAGCATCGAGACCGTTGATGCAAGTTCCGACTACGCAAAACCTGTTGTCGGAGTTAATTATATCAGATTCCATCCTTCTCATGAGTGCAGAGTCATCTACTACCAGTATTCTCTTTTTTTCCATTCTCTGTACTCACCACTCCTTAAAAGCGCTGAAACCCGCTTAATTACTGCTCTGAACGCATTTTTTCACGTTCCATCGCGAAGATGTATGTTATGATTTTTTCACGTTCTTCATTCGAAATGTTTACAAACTTAATTTTGTTTTCATAAACTGTTTTTTTCGAATCTTTGGACTCAAGTCTGTTGCAAAGTACCACTTTTCCCATTAAATAAGGGATTGTATCGGTTATCTCCGATATCTGGGGGATCATGATCAGGGTATCGTCCTTTTCCATCATCTCTTTGGAATTAAATCTCATACCTCCGCCGCTGATGTCCATCATGAGGCCTCTGGTAAACTGAATATCTTCCATCTTGATCTGTTCTTTGATGATCCTTTTTCTGGCATCCGTAACTGCATTCTTAAGATCGACATACAGCTTTTCCTGGGATTCGTTAAGCTTTGCCCAGGAAATGTCCGTTCTGAATTCCAGGCGGTAATACTCACGTCTCTGGTGCCTTTCCAGACCGGTTATCATCTTTATATTAACAGTGACTATATTTCCTTCGCTGCCTTTGCCCAGGACAACACATTTCCCCTGATACATTCCGCTCTTGGTATAAAACCTTATAAAATACAGATCGTTGGGCGTCATGGGTAACAAAGCACCGCTGAAGATAGGCACCGCAATAGTCAATTCGTTGTCTGATATCACATGCATCAACGAACTGTTATATGTTGTCTTATCAACCGATTTTGTAGAAAATACATTGCCTCGCTTGATAAGTTGCAAGGTTATTTTATTTCCAATTTCAAAAACCGATTTTGGCATTTAAACCTCCGCGAATTTATATTGTATAAGCCCTATTGCTTCTTTTTGAATTTATTTCTGATGAGATTGGAGAAAAGCAGAGTTATGCCCCGTTCTTCCGGAACATCCGCTTCTTCATCCTGATCTTTAAGAAGCTCCTTGGCCATTTCCCCTATGGCTTTTGAAGCTCCCGAATTTGGAAAACTGATGGTTACCGGTGTCTGCTTCATTACAGCCTTTGACACCTGATCATCCTGGGGTATGGATCCCAGGAATTCAAGTGAAAGATTTAAAAACCTGTCAACCACGTTTTTCATATTCTCATAGAGAACGTCTTTTCCCTCTTCTTCGTTTCTTACCCTGTTTGCGATCATCTTTATGGTAGTGCTGCTCTTTGAAAACTCCGACTTACGGTTAAGTGCCTTCAATAAAGCATAGGCATCCGTAATGGATGTGGGTTCGGGAGTTGCCACAAGCAAAACTTCATTTGAAGAAGCAACAAATTCCAGAACACTGTCTGAAATCCCCGCTCCCGTATCTATGATGATAACGTCAGCAAGCTCGTCAAGTTCCACCAGCTTTTTGGTAAGATATATACATTGTTCTCTGTTCATCCTGGCAAGTTCCTGAATTCCGGAACCGCCCGAGATAAATTTTATTCCCTCGGGGCCATCCATAATGATGTCCTTTAAGTCACGTCCGCGGAACATAAGATCCGCCAGATTTGCGCGGGGTCTCATGCCCAGCATTACTTCTATATTGGCAAGTCCGAAGTCGGCGTCCAAAAGCACCACTCTCTGTCCCATCCTGCTCATACTTATGGCAAGGTTCAAAGAGATGCTTGACTTACCCACTCCTCCTTTTCCGCTGGTAACGGTAATGACACGAGCCGAAGGTTTCTCCTCGTTTTCGGAGACCATATTTCTTAAACTGCTGGCCTGATCCATTATTCAACACCTCCCAGTAACTGTTTTGCAATACTTTGAGGGTTGATCCTGCATATGTCATCAGGAACGTTCTGTCCGTTGGTAGAATAAGAAAGAGGTGCATCCGTCAGCATCTTTACATTCAGGATATTACCGATGCAATCTGTCTCATCAAGCTTGGTGAAGATCAGATTATAGTCGGATATTTCCGAATAGCCTTCGGTAATGGTGACCAGATCCTTATATTTGGTGGTAGCGGAAAGCACAAGATAAACGTCTCTCTTTTCTTCAGGTACGGAAAAGATCAGTTTTTCTATGTCATCTCTCTGTTCTTTATTCTTTAAGGTTCTTCCCGCTGTGTCTATGAGCACTGCATCATATCCCGAAAAGTCTTCCATGGCTTCCCTCATTTCCGTGTCCGAATAGATGACTTTTAAGGGGATATTAAGAATGGATGCATAGCTTCTTAATTGATCGATGGCTGCAAGGCGGTAGGTGTCTGCCGTGAAAAGGGCCACTTTGGCTTTTAACCCCAGTTTCAGACTGGAAGCCAGCTTCGCTATTGTGGTTGTCTTACCTACACCTGTGGGTCCGATAAAGAAGATAAACCTGGTCTTCCCTTCGGTTATTTTTATTGTCTGGGTCTGTCCCAGCTTCAAAACCAGCTTCTGATAGATGTTTGAAAGCACTGTCTTTACATCGCTGTCAGGCTTTATAACAGATTCTATCTCTGAGATAAGCTTATTTGCAAATACTTCCTCCACTTCATTGGAAAGCAATTTGTTGTAGATCATCTTAATGCAGGTCATTGAAGGACTGTCCGGCTTGTCTTCGGGTTCTACCCTTGTAGGATTCTCTGTCACTGTTCCTGTCTCTTTCGTTTGTTTTTCCAAAATAGTTTGAATGCTGTCAAGCACATGTTCAATCGGAAATGCTTTATCTTCCTCCTTAGGAAGTACTCCGTCAAAAGGATTGGGTTTAACGGTCTTTTGAAAATCCGCGGAATTCTTTGCATAGGCATTGGCGCCGCTTCTTGCTGCCGTATTGGCCGGCTTTTTTTGATAGTCCGTTTCCGTTTCAACAGAAGCGGTCACTTCCACACTGGATTTTTTAAACAGCTTAAAAAAGCCCTTCGGTTTTATCGTTGTGATATGTGTGATTATAACGTCTTTCCCCAGCTCAGCTTTGGCTTTTTCCAAAGCCTCCTGCTCAGTGGGTGCTTCATACTTTTTGATCAGCATTTCAGATAGTCACCATCCCTACAGATTGAATTTCAACATTTGATTCTATTTCGTTATAAGATATAACGATCAAGTCATTAAAGTAGTCCTTAGTCATCCGCTTAAAGTACATGCGTACTATTGGCGAAGTGATAATGATGGGATTTCCTCCCAGGTTTTCAAGCTTCTCCACTTCTTCCTTAACGGATTTCATGATCCTTTGATTCTTATCCGGATCTATGGCTATATATGATCCCTGTTCCGTCTGTTTAACGGAATTCATTATCTCCTGCTCTATCTTGGGATCAAGGGTTACCACACTGGTCTGTGTATTGGCAGGAAAATACTTCATGGATATAAAGCGTTTGATGCTCGGACTCTGCCTTACATATTCCGTAAGCACATCCGTATCTCTCGTTGTGGAAGAATAGTCTGCCAGAGTTTCGAAGATGGTTACCAGATCTCTTATAGAAATGCCTTCTCTTAAGAGATTCTGCAATACCTTTTGCACTTCGCCTATGCCCATGAGCTTCGGAATGAGTTCCGTAACCACCGTGGAATTGTTTTCCTGCAGGTTGTTGACCAGATTCTGAACATCCTGTCTTGTGAGAAGTTCATCAAGATGCTGCTTGATAACCTCCGTAAGATGTGTCGCGATGATGGAAGGCGGATCCACAACCGTATATCCGAAGGATTCTGCTCTTTCTCTCTGGCTTTCCGTGATCCAGATAGCCGGGAGGTGGAAAGAAGGTTCGAAGGTAGGTATACCTGTGATCTCCTCCTCAACATAGCCCGGATTCATGGCCATATAATGGTCAAACAGGATCTCACCGTCGGATACCTGTATGCCTTTTATCTTAATTATATATTGGTTGGGATTCAGCTGGATGTTATCTCTCATTCGAATGGTAGGCACAACGCAGCCATATTCAAGAGCTATCTGGCGCCTGATAAGAACAACACGGTCCAGAAGATCTCCGCCCTGGTTGGCATCAGCCAAAGGAATGATACCGTAACCGAATTCCAGTTCTATGGAATCCACATTCAAAAGCTGTACAACATTTTCCGGCTTTCTGATCTCTTCCGCACTGGTATCCACTTCCGAGACCTCGTTTTCCACCTTGGAAACCTCGATCTTACTCTGTATGGATCGGGCAGTAAGAACGAAAGCCACACCGTAAACAGCAAACACCAGCGTAGGCAGCTTTGTAAACAAGCCCAAAACTATCATGGCACTGCCGACGATATACAAAACCTTGGGGATCGAAAACAGCTGTCCGATCAGCATATCGCCCGTATCCGTTTCCGAAGAAACCTTGGTTACCACGATACCTGTTGAAAGGGAAATTATAAGTGAAGGGATCTGGGAAACCAGACCATCACCTATGGTAAGCAATGCATAGTTGTTCAAGGCAGTGGTGGCATCCATGCCAAGGAAAAGCATACCTGTAACAAGTCCTCCCACCATGTTGATAATGGTGATCAGAAGGCCCGCGGTGGCATCTCCTTTAACGTATTTGGTAGCACCGTCCATGGCTCCGAAGAAGGAAGATTCATCCTGGATCTTTTTTCTTCTTGCCTGTGCTTCCTTATCATTGATGGCTCCGGTATTAAGATCTGCGTCAATAGCCATCTGCTTACCGGGCATGGCATCAAGTGTAAATCTGGCCGATACCTCAGCTACTCGTTCGGAACCTTTGTTTATGACCATGAACTGAACGATGATAAGGATGATGAATACGATGGCACCGATAACGATATTACCGCCGCCCACGAATTCTCCGAATGCTTTGACCACCTCTCCTGCATATCCTCTGGAAAGAATGTTTCTGGTAGAAGAAACATTCAGGGAGATCCTGAATATGGTGGTAAAGAGCAGCATCGTAGGGAATGATGACATTTGAAGAACATCCGTCGAAAACAATGCGGTAAACAGTATAACAAACGCAATACCGATGTTTAATGCCATCAAAAGATCCAGTACCATCGTCGGTAAAGGAACGATGAGGAATAATATCGCACACAATATGTAAATGCCTACAAATATATCATTTTTTTTCATATAATGTGCATGCCTTTCGTGTCAATTAATACTGTAAATATTCTTTGTTGCGGGTAAACTATCCCGCTCAAGTTCTCTCTCATCAACCGGCTCTGAGTCCGTATACGTAAGCAAGGACTTCCGCAGTCATCTGATAGAGTTCTTCCGGTATTTCCGAATCAAGGTCAACATTGTAATAAAGCATTCTGGCCAGAGCCTTATTCTCAACAATGGGCACCTTGTTTTCTTTAGCCGTATCCTTTATCTTCTGAGCCAGATAATCGGCTCCTTTTGCCACAAGTATGGGTGCTTCCGCAACCGCCTTGTCATACCTTATCGCGCAGGCAAAGTGGGTAGGGTTGGTGATGACAACATCCGCATCCGGAACTTTCTGCATCATTCTTCGCTGTGATGCCTCACGCATTTTGCTCTTGATCTTACCCTTGACCTGAGGATCACCTTCCTGCTGTTTGTATTCGTCCTTAACTTCCTGCTTGGACATCTTCATGTCCTTGTGGAATTTCCAGCGACGATACATATAGTCGGCAAAACCTATGATAAGATATATAAAGGCTATCTTAAAACCTATATTGATCACAAGATCACAGATGTATTTTATGGCCGGCCAAAGTTCCAGCTGGTAGATGATCTTTATCTTATCCACCTCATCTATGATATTTGAATAGGCTATATAAAAGATCAGACCTATCTTGACTATGGCCTTAATAAGTTCAAAGACCTTGTCCATGGAAAACATTCGCTTAAAGCCGCTTAATGGACTTATCTTACTCAGCTTTGGCTGTAAAGGCTTTGCTGTGGGTTTCCATTTAACCTGAAAAAGATTTATGGCAAGGGCCGTTACCAAAGCCAATGCCAAAACAGGCAGACATGTGACCAGGATCCTTAAAAGAGCCGCCTGTATGATCGCCACGACATAGCCGTTATTATCCTTTTCCAGGCTATAAACGGCCATGGAAGAATAACTCTCGGGAAAAGCCTTTATAAGATTATCGGCAATGTAAGAGGCAAAAAGCTTTAAAGCGATAAACAGAGCAAAAAGCATTCCTGCAGTGATCAGTTCCTGACTTTTACCGACCTGTCCTTCTTTTCTGGCATCTTCCAGTCTCTTGGCAGTAGGTTCTTCTGTCTTGTCTCCGCTGTCGCCTGCAAAGAACTGCAGGTCCATTGCAAGAGGGAACTTTAAACTATTCAGCTTTAATAACTTTTCTGTATCTGTCATATGCTATCCCACATAATTGGAAAAGATAAAAAGCTCCCTTATAAACTCTTCCAAAGATTTAAGTATCCAAGGTCCCGCAAACATCAAAACTATAAAAATGCCCACAAGCTTCGGAACAAATGTAAGAGTGGACTCCTGTATGGAAGTCAGAGTCTGAAACAAACTTATAACAAGGCCTATTACCAATGAAACAAGTAAAAGCGGTAATGCTACTTTTAAGACTATGACCAGCGCCTGGCTGAAAATATCAACAAGTAATTGTTCGTTCATCAGACGCCTCCTCCCGTCAGATAAGGGATCGCATCCCTCATATAAAAGATCATTTTATTAAATATCATGTCAGATATGCTGGGCAGGAACATCATCATGATGATCAAAACAGTAAGTCCCACCAGGATCTTAAGCTGAAATCCTATAACAAACATATTCATCTGAGGCGCCACCTTTGCAAGCACGGCAAGTAAAGAGTTTACTATAAGTATCGACGCAAAGATCGGAAGTTCTATTCTGAAGGCTATGACCATATAGTCAAGAATAAAGTTCAATACAGACTTATAAATGCTTCCCTGTATTGAAACGCCTCCCAAAGGTACTACCTGAAAGGAATCGATAACCGCCTTTACTATAAACAGATGCATATCGGTAACTATAAGCATAAGCGTCACAGCATAGGTAAAAAAAGTACTGCTTATGGTAATATTCAGATTACTGGTAGGATCGAATTCCTGAATATTCGAAAAACCTATCTGCATATCCATCATCTGTCCCGACATGGACAGAATGTGACTCGCAAGTGTGGCAAAAAGCCCCAATATCATGCCACAGACAGCTTCTTTTAATATCAAGCCCGCAAAGCCGATAACTCCCGTATACTCCAAAGAATTCACACCGGCACTGTTGTAAACTATAAGGGTGAAACCTACGGATAAAAGCACCTTGACTCTTTGGGGTACATTTCTTAAGGAGAAAAAAGGTGCAGTATACACAAACCCGGTGATCCTTCCCAAAAACGCCAGGAAGATCTCAAAATTAACAAGGTTAAATGTAGCCATATGAACCTCCCGTTAATAGAAGGTCATAACAAGCTGTTCAATAACAAGTGACCAACCGTCAACAACTATAAACAGAAGGATCTTAAAAGGTGTCGATATGGTTGTGGGCGGTAACATCATCATACCCATTGACATAAGGGTTGCCGAAACTACCATGTCTATTACAAGGAAAGGTATATAGATTATAAATCCCATATAAAAGGCTATCCTGAGTTCGCTGATAATGAAGGAAGGAATAAGAACATAGGTGGGTATATCATCCAGACTCTCTACTGTCTCTATTCCCGCCAGATTACAAAACAATGTAAGATCTTTCTCATCTCTGATCTGACCGAACATAAACTTTCTTAAAGGCTCCGCTCCTATGTCCAAAGCTTCTTCGTAGGTTATCTCGTTGGCTTCCAAAGGTTGAATGGCGGTTTCATTTATCTGCACAAATACAGGCTCCATGATAAAGAATGTAAGAAAAAGAGCCAGACCGATAAGCACCTGATTCGGAGGTGTGGTCTGCATTCCTATGGCGCCTCTTATAAAATGAAAAACGATGAGGATACGCATAAAGCTCGTGACCATTATCAAAATGGACGGAGCCAAAGAAATAACGGTCAAAAGGATGAGTATCCTTAAGGTGGTTGAAAGGCCGTTATCAGCGTCATCATCATCGTTGCCTGTTGTGATCGATATACCGAGATCTCCGAGATTACCGTTAATGGAAATACCGGATCTCCGCGAATTATTCTCATCAGCGGTATCGTTTTCTTCTTCTGTCTCCGTGATCTCGGTAGCGAAAACAGAATAATTTTCTGAAATGAAAACAGAGGTTATTGTGAGTACAATACCAATAATTACAAAAAAGATAAACTTTTTGTAATTGTTTAAGCACTTGCTCATAACCCAATAACCTTTATAAATACTATGCTATATATTTATTCTTCGGTCTTATCGTTACCGTCGGAAAAATCTTTGTTATCGCTCTTTTTAAAAAAAGCGCCGAGTACATTAGAGAACCCTTTAACTGATGTACCGTTTGCCTTTCCGGCTAATACCAGATCTTCTTCGGGAATCTCGCATATCACATTGACAGTATCTTTGCCCACAGCCATGGCGTAGTATTTTTTACCTATGCGGACCACCTGTAAAAAGCGATCCTTTGCTATGGCATATGTTTCCACAACTTCAAAATTGCCCGTGTTTTTCCCGGATATCTGCTTCGAGGCAACAAACCTCGTAGTAGCCCAGCATGCAACAAGGACAATAATGAAAATCAATATGATACCGAAAAACTCCAGAAGATTCTGTCCGGAAGACTTAATCCCCGTTGTTTTTCCTACCGTCAAAAATATAGAAGAACCAAAGTCCAGCATAATTATCCGATAACTTTTCTTACCGCTTCAAGGACTCTGTCAGCCTGGAAAGGTTTAACAATGAAATCCTTGGCGCCGGCCTGAATAGACTCGATAACCATTGCCTGCTGACCCATTGCGGAACACATGATAATGTTTGCCGCACCGTCTTTTGCGCGGATTTCCTTAAGAGCTTGAATACCGTCCTTCTCAGGCATAGTAATATCCATCATTACAAGATCAGGTTTTGTTTCGGAATACTTGTCTACAGCTACGGCACCATTTTCCGCTTCCCCGGCAATATCATAGCCGTTCTTTGTCAGAATGTCTTTAATCATCATTCTCATAAATGCCGCATCGTCGCAAATCAAAATACTCTTAGCCATAATCTTCACTCCTATCTTATTATTGTTTGAAAATATTATGTTACTTCATTATAACATAAAACTCCAACAAAAGATAATCAATTATAGGATTTTATCCTTTTTTTACTTAATCACTTCAGTGATCCTTATACCAAATGATTCACCGATAACTACAACCTCGCCTTTAGCCACATATTTACCGTTTACCAGAACATCTATGGGCTCTCCTGCGAGACGATTGAGTTCAACTACTGTACCGGGTGCAAAGTCCAGGATCTCTTTGATAGTCCTGCTGGTTCTTCCGAGTTCAACAGATACCTCCAAAGGTACATCAAGCAAAAGATCTATGTTCTCAGTCTGAAGCAAAGGTGACTGTACCTGCATAAAAGGCTGGAACTGAGCGGGAGAAACATTTACATCCTGCTGAGGTGGCATCGCAAATCCCATCTGAGGCATCTGCATCTGCTGAGGCATCATTCCCATTCCGTAGCCCATATTCATTCCCTGAGGTGCCATGCCCGGCTGTCCCATCATATTGGGATTGGGAGCAGCTGCTGCCTGAGGCGCAGAATGAGCAGGTTCGGGAGTAGGTTCGGGAGCGGGAGCAGGTTCATCTCCGCCCACAAATTTACGATAAAGACTACGGGCAAACTCAATGGGATAAAGCTGCATGAGTTCACTGTCAACCAGATCGCCTACGGTCATCTTAAAGGAAACCTTAACGAAATCACTGGTAAGGTAGGAAGCAATCTTT
>JAEEGK010001993.1_pt1 | contig 51190 bp, 23 predicted proteins | sample 8958771 | NCBI WGS metagenome assembly JAEEGK01 (sample SAMN16246547, study PRJNA631951) | gut metagenome | biome: gut microbiome; feature: rumen; material: SC-attached | host: Bos | place: Iran: Karaj | collected 2018-10 | reverse complement strand
AGATAAACCAAAAGATTTAAATAATAAAATGAGTATGTTATTAATGCAATTTTTATTTCCAAATGATAAAATAAATAAAATGAAAACAAGAAAAGGAGTTTCAGTAGAAGCTAATATAAAATCATCATCAAAGGATTTAACTATATTATTAAGTGGAGGTTGTTTTACTCGAATATGTGCAGATCAAAGAAATTTTCAATCTTTAGCAACCTTATTATCATATTGTACTTCTTTATTAGCATATCAATTCACTCCAAATAATAAATACGTTTTATGTCAAATGATAAGAAATTATTGTTCTAAAAATTCAAAAGTTTTAGCTGTTGGAGATGGATTTAATGATTTTACAATGTTAAAAGAAGCAGATTTATCAATTGGAATTAGAAGTAGGGAAATATTACAAGTTAGAAATACTTGTGATATTATAGTATCTAAATTTTCACAAATTGTTAATTTAATTATTGTTCATGGAACTTGGAATTATTGGAGATTAAGAAATATTTCTTTATTATCTTTTTATGCTAATTTCGTTTGCACTTTACCTACTTTTATTCATCAAAATTCTAATACTATTGGAAGCTGTTTTTTCCTTTTTTCTCATGGAATGATTACTATAATGATTTTAACTATTAATATATTTATTATTATTGTTTTTTGTTTTGATCAACCTGTTGAAAGAACTCTTTTAGCTGTTAATTCTAATGTATATAAAGAAAATTTCTATAATTTGAAAACTTTAATTCTCGAATTTTGTTTAGAAATTATAAGAGGAATTGCTGATGCTTTAATTATTTATTTTTATTTTTACAAAGTTTCTCCTATTAATAAAGAAGGAGAAACTCTTGATCAAGAATTATTTGGAATTTCACTTTATTGTACTTCATTTTCTGCTATTTTTTTTAAAATTTATGCTTTGAGATTAAGAACTATTAATATTATTCAAATTTTGGCTGGTGTTTGTTGCGTTGTTGTCATTTATGCTGTTTCTTATGTAAATTCATTTCATCAAAAAGTTATAATTCAAGGTTTTTCTTATTTAACTCTTTTTTTAAATTCGATGTTAGTTGTTTCAATGTGCTTTCTATATGAATATATAGCTTTAACTTTAATTGATTTTTTCTCAAATGAACAATTTTTAAGAAAGGTAAATAGAATGTTTAATGATTTTATTAAAGATAATTCTTTCTTTAAAAATTTTAATGGAATGTATACAGCTTTAGCTAAAGAAATGCCTGCTTTAATTAATAAAATAGATAAAATAACCTATCCTGAAGTTTTAGAGAAAATTAATAATAATGGTCATGCTTTAGATCCTGCTTTAGAAAATATGGCAGATGTATCAAATGAAGAAGTAGCAAATTTAAGAATTAAAAAACCATTTTTAAGATTTTATGATAAAAAAATTGAATTAGATTATAGAAATTATATTTCTCAAGGAATTGGAAGATGCTTTTTAGCATATTTAATTGCCTTATTATTTTTCTGGCTTGTAGATATATTATTAAATGGAATAAAAAATCAAAAAGTTCCAGTATTTTTAAAATTAAGTTATATAATATTAGGTGCATTTATGTTTATTCCATATATAATGGAAAGATTCAATAAAATATTTCCAATATACTTTTTCCTCATTTTAACTTTAGAAATAATAGGAATATATATAGAAAAGAAAAATAATGAAACAAGAATATGTATTCAAACTTGGGTAATTTTATCTTTCCCATTATATTTCTTAAATTATTCTTTTGAAATAATGATTCTCCTAACAGTATATTATTGCATAGGAATTACACCTGCAATATATTTAAATGATTTTGGTTTTAAAGAAGAAACAGGAAATGAATATTTTCTTTATTCCAATCTTCCTCTTTTATACCGTCGTCAAGTATATACATATGGTTTAGTATTAATGATGATAGTATATTCATATTTCAATCAATTGGTTTCTCGAATAGAATTTCTAAAATATTTCAAAAGTAAAATAGAATTAAAAAAAGACAATCTAATAATGGCAAATTTAATCCCTGATTTTGTAAGAGCAAAATATAACAGAAGAGAAAGAGGAGCAGTATATGGATATGAAACAGTGACAATAGTATTTTGTGATTTAAGTGACTTTGATTCATTAGTAGCGAAATTAACTCCAAAAGATTTGATCACATTTTTAGATGAATTATATTCAGTTATGGATCAATTTTGTCAATTACATGGATTACAAAAAATAGAAACAGTAGGAAAAACTTATATGGCAGCAGGAGGAATTAAAGAATGTGAAGTTGATGTAGATCCAATAACATTATCAACTCATGCTGCAATAAGATCATTTGAATTTAGTATGGATATATTAGATTTAGTACAAAAAATGGTTTTAACTTCAGGAGATAAAATAAAAGTTAAAATTGGTATTCATACTGGGAAAGTTATACCTGCAGTTGTAGGAGAACATAAACCTCAATTTTCTCTTATTGGAGATGCTGTTAATACTACTGCTAGAATGTGTACTAATTCTAAAGATAATTGTGTTAATTGTTCAGAATTTTCATATGAGGAAATTAAACAAAAATATAAAGATTTTACTCAAAGTACTAAAGAAGTTAAAGGTAAAGGAATGATGAATTTATATTTATATGATCCTTCTAAACATAAGAAAAATGCTTTGGATTCTAAAATGAAAGGATTTGGAAGAGATTCTTCTGGAAATATGATTGTGAAAAGCGTAACTAAAAATATTCCTGTTCTTGTTAGACAAGGAACTAAAAATTCTAGAGGAAATAATAATAATATGATTAAAACTAATGAGAATAATAATTATGTTAGAAATTTTGATAAAGCCAGTATTAATACTAATAAAAGAAATAGCATTGATTCTTCTATTTTTATAGTTGAAAATTCAAAAGATTTACTTGTTAATAATAATAATACTGTTAATAATTTATTAGGTCATGTAGAAGGAGAAGAATATTTTAATAATTATGATGAGAAAAGAATCAGGGAAAAAGTTGTTGAAAAAAAAGCTGAAGAAATATTAGATGTTAAAAATTCATTTTTTATTAATTCTTTTCTTTTATATAAATTCAAAGATGAAGTTGCTAAAAATGGTTTTGCTCGTTTTGAAAAAATAAGATTACAACATAATGAACTTAATTCCATTATGATAAATGGAATTTTAATTGGAATATTACTAATGGGTATATATATGATAAGCCAATATGCAATTTTATCAGATGATCCAATAGACATGATAATAATATTTAATGCCATATTCTTAGTGTTATTAGTAGGAATAATATATAAATCTAATAGTTTAATTCAGTCATACCCTGAAATATTACCATATTTTATAATGACAATATTCTTAGGATTAGTATTAGTAGAACAAGTAGCCATGAATAAAATAAATGATACATATTCTTTAAATTTCCTTGTTCAAACAATTTTAGTAGTTACTGCCTTAGAAACAAATGGTTTATTAAGTTATATGCAATTATCGTATAATTTCCTAATATATATAATAATCTTTGCAATAAATTGTATAATAAACAGAAATAATACTCGAATAAAAAAAGCATGTGTATTCCTAATAGTATTAACATTAATAAAACAAGCTTTCATAATATTAACATATTATAACTTAACAATTAATTTCATAAGAAATCAAGAAGAAAGTAAAGCTTTAAATGAGAAGGAAAAAATGTTATTTAACTTAATGCCACTTCACGTAGTTCAAAATATGAAAGATGACATTCCAGTAGCAGATGTTTTAGATAATGTAACATTATTATTTGCAGATATAGTAAGATACACAGATTTTGGTAATTGTCATGAGCCGGTAGAAGTTGTTCATATGTTAATGGAATTATTTAAAAGATTTGACAATGCAACAAAAGAATGTTCGGTATATAAAGTACATACAATAGGTGATTGCTATGTTGTAATGGGATTTAATGGGAAAGTTTCTATGAATGATAGAAATTATTATGAAGAAGCTAAAAATGTTTGTAAAATGGGTGAATGTATGATTAAGATAATTAGGGAAGTTAGAAAGAAAGTTAATTTTGAAAAATTAGATATGAGAATTGGAATTCATACTGGTCCTGTCATTGCTGGAATTATTGGTAGTACTGTTGTCAGATATGATATTTTCGGAAGTGATGTTTTAATTGCTAATAAAATGGAAAGTTCGGGATGTCCTGGGAGAATTAATATCAGTGAAGATACTAAAAAATTACTTGAAAGTAAGGAAATGCCATATAATTTAGTTTTGAATAAAGTTGTTCAAATTCCTAGTGTAGGAAAAGAAATTAAATGCTTTTTAATTGATAATGGAGATCCTGATAAACTTTGAGGTTAAATGAGGATTTTTAAATAATAATTCTCTTATTCTTTTTTTTTCTTCATTTATAATTAAAAGTATATTTTTTATTGAATTTATATTAATATATGTAATTTAGATTTATGATTTATTGTTTTAATATATTTTTTAAATGAATTAATGTTTATTTGGATTAATTTTTATAAAATCTGAATATATATATAATGAATAATAAAAATACATGTATATATTTATATTTTTATATTCCCTCAAATGGTGAATTTATAATAAAAATAAATTTAAAATTGACATTAATTAAACTTTTGAATTCAATCATCTTAATATGAAAATATCAAATTTAAGAAATTAAAAGTTTAATATGGTTTATAATTATCATTTGATTTTGAACTTTTAGATATTCTATTTGTTCTATCTGGACCAAATAAACTTTCAACTTTTATATTTTCATTTATTTTTGAAGAGGCATTTTCATTTTCGATTTTTTCTTTTTCACTTTTTGATTCTTGGGAATTTGAACTTGAATTTTTATCATCTCTTTCTTCTGGAAATAATTTTATTTTTTCAAAGCTTTTTTTATATATATTTAATTTAGATACCTCTTCGCCTTTTTTATCACATAATTTATAATGACAATAATTATACCATAAAGGATTTTTTATATAATTATTAAAGTAATTTTGAAATTTTTTATTATCTAAATTTTCTTTTATAATGAAATTTTCATTTAAATTATTTACAAAATTGTTATTTTTTAATTCTAAAGATTTTGTATTATTATCATTAGTCAATAATTGTGGATATAAATTATTATTTAAAGATGTAATTATTTCATCATTGAAGTTATTATTATTATTATTATTTTCATTAAGGTTAACTTCAGGATAATAATTAAATAATTTATTTCTATTATCAATATTAATATTAGTTTGATTTTGATTAAAATCATTTTCATTTATCAAAAAATTTTTGGGTAAATTATTGTCTCTAATATTATTATTATTTATCTTAGGTTCCGCCCTTTTACATTCAATCCATTTTCCATAAAGAAAATGACAATTAGCATTAAATAATATTTTATCAATAGTTTCTTTTTCAGAAAAAATAATAAATCCGAATCCTCTTGATCTTCCTGTTAATTTATCTTTCATAATAATTACTTTTTCAATTTTTCCAAATTGACTAAAGTAATTTTTCAAAGAATCTGTGGTTAAAGAAGGATGTAATCCTCCAACAAACATTTTTCTTTCATATATATTAATATTATTTTTCTTATTTGCTTTTTTTGTATTTTTTAAATTATTATCCGAAGAAAAGGGGTTAATTTTTATATTATTAGTAGATTTATTTAATGATAAACAATTATCAATTTGATCTTTTGGAATAGCTAATTTACAATCTAATTTTTTACCTTTTATTATATGTGGTTGTGATTTTAAAATCAATGGAATCATTTCTTCTTTTTCTAAAGTAATAAAACCAAATCCTCTTTGATTTTCTATATTTTTATAAGTTAAATATATTAATTACTTGTTGTTTTGTCTATTATAATCACACAATCAGTTAATCTACCATATCTACTTTCGAAATATTTATTTAAATCTTCTAAATATTTTAATCAATTAAATTACTTTCAGTTATATTCTTTGGTATTCCACCTATAAATATTTTATTACTATGATATAATTATTATAATAATATCTTACTTTATATTTGGAGAAGACATATATTATTTTTATAATAATAAAATATTAATAAATATATTAGAAATAATTTAGATTAAGTTAAAAAAGTTTATACAACATTTTGGTTTTATGAAAATAAAGATACTTCATATATTTTTTAATAATATTTGCTTATTTAAAAAAAAATTATAACAATATAATTTTTACTTGTTTAATTTTTTTACAAAAAAGGAATGAATTAATTTAAATATTTCATAAATAAAAGAATTCAAAAAAGAAATAAAAAGGATTCAATTTCATAAAAAGAATAACAAAATACCCTTTTCAATGAATATCATTATCACTTTGATGATTACAGTGAACATAACTTAATCTTTTAATTTGAGTGTTGTCCTCAACTTGAATTGAGCAATGATGAATCCCAAACTTTTGACAAACTAAAGTAGCTTGTTCCAAAGTTTTTTGTGGAGAATTACTTAAAATATGTAAACTAATACTAGGTCTCCCAATACTGATACACCAAATATGAATATCATGAATATTAATAACTCCAATTACTTTTTGTAATTCACAATATAATTTTTCAGTATTAATATCATTTGGTGCTGCTTCCATTAAAACATTAATACAATCTTTTGAAACTGGAATGGTAGTACATAAAACAATTATTGCAAATACAAAAGTACAAATAGGATCAAATATTCTTATTCCAGGATGCTTATCTTGAAATAAATATATAATAATAGCTGCAATTAAAACTCCAAGTGATTGAATCATATCACCAATAATATGAATATAAGCTGCTCTAATAACAGGATTATTATCTCTATTATTAATATCATCACAATCATTATTACACAATAAATTAATTTCTAAATCATTGTCTTCAATTTCTTGATTCATTTTTCCAATACTTTTCCCATCCATTACATTAGGAAGTGGATTATAAGCAAGTACTCTACTCATAATAATATTAAATATTAAACCACAAGTAGCAATTCCCATCATAATTAAACCTATAATTTCTCTAGGATGAAATATTCTATCAATAGCTTCTGAAATTAACCAAATTGTAAGAACCCAAATAATTAATATTGATGATAAAGCTCCTATTACTTCTGCTCTATGGTATCCAAATGTTAAAGATGAATTTGCTGGTTTCATTGCTATAAATAAGGAAAACATTGATATTAGAAATCCTGCTAAATCAGATAATAAATGAGCCGCGTCTGTCATTATTGCTAATGAGCCTGCTATGTATCCTCCTATAAATTCTATTGACATAAATGTAAAACAAAAGAAACATATTCTTATTAGTTTTGATATTGCTGGATTATTTTGGTCTTTTAACTTTTTTTGAAAGGTACTTTTTGAAAAATGAGATTCTAATGTTTGTATTGGAGGATTATATGAGGAAGACATTTGGATCTTTAAATTTTTTTTAATTTTTTTTTTGAATTTTTAAAAAAATAAATAATTAATTTATTTGTTTGAATTTTAAAATAAAAAATAAAAAAATATATTAAATATTACGGAATTGATGAAAAAATATATTTTTTATGAAGAATTATATATCAATTTAAATAAAAGAGTTTGTGAAAAAGTATCATCATCATTATAAACAAACATTAAAACTTCCTTATTTCCTACTTGTCTTTGAACAGAAGCAGAAAATCTAATTTTTTTAGTTTCATTTCCCATAAAATCAACTTGTGTATCAACTACATTTAAAAAGTTTTCATTATCACTTTCAAAAAAGAGAGTAATTTCTTCATCAAAAGGATTAATAAATTTATATTGAAAATTAGTTATGCTTCCAATTTTACAATTAACTTCAACAACATCTTCAATTTTAGGTTTTAAAGTAGTATATTTAATTAACCAACTTTTAAAAGCTTCTCTTCTTCCAACATCAACACAATTTAAAATAGCTTCTTTTCTATTTGTGGTTTTTGGAAATAAGACAAAAGGAATATCGATACTTTCATTTTTAGATAAATTAAATTTTTCTCCACTTCCCACTGGTAAAAAAATATTTGGAGAATTTGAAAATAATTGTAATTCTTTATCTTCTATATCATTACTTATTTTTAATAATTCCTTTTTTTTATTTCCTATATTTGTTTGTAATTCTATTAACTTCACGGAAGCTATTTCTATTTTCCATGTTAAATAAAGTCTTGATTTAGTTTCTTCTAAATAAAAAAAAAAGTAAAATGAATGGAATGAATCTTCTTCTTCTGAGTCTATTGTAAAATAAAAGTTTAATGATGGATCTACATTTAAAAATATTTTATCATCTGAACATGAATAATTGTTTTCTATTTGAATTGTCTTTTTTCTACTATTTTTAAAAGGGTTAGATAAAGGAATTTCAATATTTTTAGTGTTATTTTGAACATAATATTGAAAAATATGATCAATAACAGGGAAAGAATTTTTAATGATTATTGTTAAATTATAATAAGGTTTACTATTTAATCTAGAAATATAAACATTATATCTTTTTTCATCACTTGAAATATCATAAGTTAATAATTTAAATAATAAAGGTATACTTTCATTAGGAGCCATTTGGAAATTATAATTATTGGATATGATATTAAAATTATTTGGTTTAATAAAACCATGATTTCTAACTAAATTTTCCCATTCTTGAGGAGATTGAATAACAGAAATAATATTATTATCATAATTATTATTATCACTATTATTATCTTCATTAGCAGATAAAATAACAATATGAAAAGTATCTTCACTATTAGAAGGATTAGAAATAACATAATTAAAATAATGTGGTTGACCAACAATTAAAGTTATTTCAAATGTATTTTGATGATTTTCTTGAGTTACTTTTTGTAATATATTCCCTCTTTTTGCATCTCTATATTGTTCTGCCATTTGAATTTTTTGGAAATTTTTTTCTTGATTTTTCCTCTTCTCTCTAATTTCATTTAATTTTTCTTCTTCTATTTTTATTCTATTACTTATATCATTATTTTTTTCATTAAAATATCTTAAAACTCTAACTTTCTTTTCCACTTCTGGTTCCATTCTCATTTGTCTATATTTATTCATTTGAGATTCTTTTTCACTTGGTAATTTTTTATTTATTAATTCATCTATTTTTTCTTTTTCTTCTTTAGTTAAATTTGAAAATGAAATTGGTTTACAAATAACTTTTTTTTTCTTTGAAGAAAAATTAAAACCTAATTTACTGTCTAAAATTTTTAATTGTTGTGGTTTATATTCAAAAGTTTTTGAAGTATTTGCTCCTTCATTTTTTAATAAAATTCCTATAGTACCTTTATTTTCAAAATAGTTATTATATATATTATATTGTAAAGTTTGATAAATTTGATGTTTTCCATCTCTAATTAAATCTTTTAAAGGAACTTTAATAAAACCAATACAAAAATTTTTTTCAACATCCATTACTTTAATTGGCATTTCTCTAGTTAATAAATATATAATAAATTCTCTAAAGTCAATAGTATTATCTATTGAAGGATCATATTTTAATTGTACAATTACTTTTTTTTCCTCATCATCATTTGATAATTCACTTCCTTCTTTTACTAAAGTTAATAAATTATCATAATTACGAGAATAATTATTAGGTATTTTAATATCAGAAACTGGAGAACAAAGATTTTGATGATTAAAAAAATCAAAATAAAATTGAATTTTATTTGGAATTTCACTTGTTCTTTTTATTTCTTTTGTAGGTTTATAACCTAAAAATTGAAAAGTTATATATGAAGCAAATTCACCACTTTTAATTTCTTTATCTAAAGTATATTCAATTAAATTTTCACTAGGAGGTTTTATATCTAAAGATAATATTCCTTTAGAAATTAATTCAGATTTATCTTTCAAAGGAATTTCTTCTTGTCTTTTATCATAAGTTAATTTTGGTTGATATTCATCTTCAATATTTTTACTTTCATTTTCTTTGTCAAGTAATTTATTTTTATATTCTAAAAATTCTCTATATTCTTTTGGATTAATTTTAATTCCAGAATCAATGATTTGAGGTTGTTGATTAATTATTTTAGTAGTTTCTTTTGTTATAATTTTCTCAGTATATATATTATGAATTTCTTTAGTATCAAATCCAGTTTCATTTCTATCAATGTTATTAAGTTGATTTACAACTTTTAATGATTCGGGATTTGTATCATTACCAATTGGAATTTCTTCACTTTGAAATTGAATTTGCATCGGTGGATTAATATCATTATTATTTGTATTTGCACCTGTATTTTTCAAAGTATTTTTAAGACTTTGGATATCAAGTTCTTTCATTTTTAATTCATTTCTTAATTTTTCTATTTCTTTTTCGTTTTCTGCATTTTGGAAAATCATTTGATTTTGTTGGCTAACAATACCTCTTTGTTCATTATATTCTCGAGCTTTTTTCTGATTAAAAGTACCATCAAATGGGTTTTTATCTTTACTAATAATAAAATTAATTTTAATAATTTTTTCATTTGAATCCCATAAATGTTCATTATATATAGTTACTCCTGGTCCAGTTATAAAAAAGCTTTCTCTAAATTCATTATCCATTCCTATTCTTTCTGGAACATAAACTGAATATCCAATTGGAATATTTAATAGTTCATCTTTTTGATTTTCTGATAATGGAAGTGATACAGTATAATTTAATTCAATTATAAAAGCACATGAAGATTGATTATCTGAAAAATATTTATCTGTTGCTAATACTCCTTTATATATTAAAGTGTTTTCATCTTTCTTTATTAATGTTATTGAATTTTCTAAACCATTTGAATTTATAAAACACCATGTATTATGTAAACCACATTTTAATCTTCTTTCTTTTATAACAACTTTATTATTAGTATTCTCATATATACCATATTTTTTTTCACGATAATAATTTGCAAATTCAATTAATTTTTTTTCTAGTTCATTTCCAATAATAATTTGAACATTTTTTAAATATACATCTTCAAACATAACAGTTTTAATTTCTTCATTAAAATCAGGGTCTTTAGGTAAATATCTCAAAAGCAAACCAGGTAAAGGTTCATTATATGCTAAAACAATATAATTAGGTAATAAATAATTAATTTCTTCTAATTGAGGATAATTAATGGATTCATATTCTAAAGAAGCTCCATTAATTTTAATATCATTTAATTCTTCAAATTTTTTGAATAATAAATCTCTTGGAGAACCTAAAAAAATATCTGATGTTGCATTTGAAACTTGTTGATTTTGATTCTCTCCAGAAACATTTCTATTTATTTTTAATATTGTCCAACCTTCACATGATTGATTTATAATATCTTCATTTTCATTTGTTTCAACGAATATTATTTGAACTACATAATTATCATTCATTTCATCTGGAGATAATACATATGCATAAAATAATTCTGGGTTTACCACTGTTATTTGGTAATTATCATTTATTTTAACTTCTATTTTTTCTGAACGAAATGTATTACCATAAAATTTTTCATTTGATGTATTATACATGTTAATAAAGTAACGTATAAAATATTTATGATTTGGATTTGGTTTTTCTATTATTTTTTTTAAACCATTAAATTGAATTATTTTTAATGAAAAACCTTTTGTCTTTCTATTTTTATCTAATGTATTTTCTATATTTATACTATTATTCATATTTCTTTCTATTTTCTTTAAAAAAATACGAAGATTCTTTACACTGTCTTCTCCATCATATTTTACGAGGTTGCTTAGTGTAGTATTGTTCATTTTTATATAACTTTAATTATTAATTAAATTTTAATTTAATCTTCATTTAAAATGTTAATTTTGGATGCAAATAGTATTATCTTTATGATGGAGTTCATAAAAATATCATTGCTGAAGATATTGATGAGGTTCTTGAAATTATTATGAAATGAAAATTTTGTAAATTCATTTTTTGTTGTTTTTAACAAAAATTGTGGAAAAAGAAAAAAGAAAAAAGAAATTTTTCTAATTTATTTAATTATAATACCAATAATTTAAATAAAAAAAAATAAAGGTAACAATTTAGTTCAACAAATAATTCTGATTTTAAGAAATATAATTTTAGAGAAAATATACAAGATAGAAAATACAAATTATTTCCTATTAATTTCTAATAATAGATAATGGAAATAATATTCATGAAAATATTTATAATATAACTATGCAATTATTTTTAATCTCATTACAAATATATCAGAAAAATTTGATTTTACAATTTATGACTTTAGTAATAATAACCTTTTATAAAAAAATAAAACATAAAATTTATTAATTATACTCAATATCTAATACTCGAAATTATAATAATAATAATAAACCAAATATTATTAAAAACCTGAATACATTTTAAAAATATTAATGTTCTTGATTATGATTAATATTTTCAATTTCTTCATAATGATGAATACTTTCCATTTTTTTAATTTTTTGAATTTTTTCTTGAATAACTTTTTCATCTCCTAAATAAAAATGTCTAATAGGTTCAAACAAATGATTAAATTCATAAACTAAAGGAACAGCATTAGGAATATCAACATCAACAATTTCTTCATCACTTAATTTATCTAAATATTTAACTAATCCTCTAATAGAATTTCCATGAGCAACAACAATAATCTTTTTTCCACTTTTAATATCAGGAACAATAACATCATTAAAATAAGGAATAACTCTAAAAACAGTATCTTTTAAACTTTCAGTTAAAGGTAATTTCTTTTTATCAATATTTTTATATTGTTCGATATTAGCAGGATTTCTTTCATCATCTTCATCTAATTTTGGTGGTTGAACATCATAACTTCTTCTCCATAAATGAACAATCTCTTTACCATATTTTAACGAAGTTTCTTCTTTATTTTTTCCTTGAATTGCACCATAATGTCTTTCATTTAAATGATAATTTTTAACTATTGGAATATATAATAAATCTAATTCATCTAATATACAAAATGCAGTTGTTATACATCTTTTTAATGTTGATGTGTAACATTTATCAAATTTATAATTATGCTCTTTTAATGTTTTACCTGCATTATGAGCTTCTGCCATTCCTGTTTTTGTTAATTCTACATCTGTCCATCCTGTAAAAAAATTTCCCTTGTTATATTCACTTTGACCATGACGGATTAAAGTTAAACGATATTTTATTTCATCTTTTTCATTTGTAGACATTTACTGTTTATTGTTTTTTTTTTTTTTTTAAAGGGAAATTTATTATTTTTTTATATTTTAAGGATGTTATTGAAATTTTTTTTATTTATTTTCAAGTTAAGATGTTTTATGATTTTTTTTATTTTTATATTTTTTTTACATTTTTTTTAATAAATTATTTTTGATTTTATTTATTTTTTAATAAGGGTTTTTGTTTTGTTTTTGAACATATGATATATATTTATCTTGATATTCTGTAATATCTTTTTCTCCATTATAAAAATATTTCTCTCTTTCTTTACTTGCTTGAAGTCTCAAATATTCTTTATCATACCATCCAGGAGGAGCTTCTAATCTAACATCAGGATCTAATTCCCTAAATCTATCTCTACCATATCCATATTGAGGTCCTTGATTATATTGTCCTTGAGGATAATTCATATAATTGCCTCCCATTTGCATATTTGGATTATTCATATAATTACCTCCCATTTGCATATTTGGATTATTCATATAATTACCTCCCATTTGCATATTTGGATTATTCATATTGTTACCTCCCATTTGCATATTTGGATTATTCATATATGTTCCTCCCATTTGCATTTGTTGATTATAAGGTGGATTCATATTATTATTATTAAATTGACCATTATTATTATTCATATTATTATTTGGATTATTAGGATCAAATCCATTCATGTTATTACCTTGGTTAAATCCTTGTCCATTCATATTATTACCTTGGTTAAATCCTTGTCCATTCATATTTTGCCCATTGTTATTCATATTATTAGGATTAAAATTACCTCCCATATTCATATTATTATTAATAGTTCCTCCCATTTGATACAAATAATGGTTTTGTTGTTGCATAGGAGGATCCAAAGGATTAGGTAATTGATTATTATTTTGATAATTTCTAAAATCCATGTTAAAAACACCAGCTAAGAACAATTTCCCATTTCTAATAAAATCAGGATCAGGTTCTTCAGTACCATTACTCATAAAATTATATAAATTTCCTTTTCCAATTAATCCACCTAAAAAAATTCCTCCTTGTTTTTCAATAGGTTCTCTTAAATAATAACCTCTTCTTTCTAAAGGACTTCCTGTTATTGAAAAGGAAAAACATAATTTTCCTTTTAAACCATATATTTTATATAAATGATCATATACTTGTCTGCTATAATCCCATTTCCATAAACCTGATGCAAATCCCACATAATCATATTTTGATACATCTTTATATTCTTCTGTTGGTAAGGGAATTAAATCTATTGTTGCTTGAGGATGAGTACCTAAGGCATTTAGAAATTTATTTATTTCTTCTACATGATATGAAGATGAAAAAAGTATTATTTTCTTCGGTTCCATTTATATTATTTTAATTTTTTGTAATTTTTTTTAAAGGAAATAAATTGTTTTAATATTATGAAATTTTAGATTTATTTAATTTATGATTTGAGTTTAATTATATCTTCTTTTGATGATAAAATACAATCATTAAAATGAGGAAACAAAATATTAAAAATCTATATATTTTATTAGTTTAATTTATAATTATGGATATTATAAATATTTTGCTCTTTATATTTTATTAAATAATTCATAATGTATTATTTCATTTATATTTCAATAAATATTGAATTATCTAAATTTGATTGGATGACATATTTAAATTTCAAAATTACAATTTAAAAATCATATTTACATCCCAAAGAAGGGAACCCAAACTCATATTCCATATTTATATCATTAATATTTCTTAAAAGATATTTTTTTTTTTTTGAACAAACATCACTGTAGAATTGAAATCTTTTTAATTCATCAAAAACATTTTTTATTTTCTTTTGATTAAAATCTAATTCATTTTTAAGTGTCTTAAATTGATTTTTTCTATAATTTTCAATTTCTTTTTTTTCAGTAACAATATTCCTAAGTAATAAATGAATTATATTTTTATCATTTTTTGTTTCTTTCACATCATGAGTTAATGGTCTTTTCAATTTAGATTTATTTTCTACACAAGGTGAATAAATTTTGTTTCCATTTATTAAAAATTTAACTTTATTTTTTATTTCTTCATTCTTATTTATTATTGTTCTAAAACTTGGAATTGAATTTATTTTTCTTTTTATATTACAATTTGAAACTTCTGTTTTTGAAGAATTTATAATAAAATTAGATTGATAATTCCTTCCTTTTTTTTTATCCATATTTATAAAATCTCTTGATAAAGTTTTTCCCTTATTTTTTTTGATTTTTAACTTATCTTTTAATTCTGATAATCTATTCTTATTTTCATTGTTTTCATTTATATTATCCTTTAATTTTATAAGTTTCTTTAACTTTTGCTCTGAAAAAAATTCTGAAATATTTTTAAATCTTTTAATTTTTTTCATTTTTACATCACTATTAATAGAAGAGTAATTATAATTATCAATTGTTTTTGAAGGACTATGAAGATTAATTAAGTTTTTTTTCTGTTTTTTCTCCATTAAATTTTGAAATTGAAAAAAACATATTTTAATTTTATTTTCAATAATTAATAATATATATTAATATTATACAATTAAAAAAAGTAGTTTTTTAATGTTTTTTAAATTTACCAAAATTTCCAATTTTAACATTTGAATTAGTAGGAGTAGATTTTCTATTTTGAATAGGAGTACTACTTCTATTTATACTTTTAGAACTTCCTCTTATATTTTTATTATTATCATTTTTATTACTTCCAATACTTACTTTTCCAGTTGTTCCTTTCTTTTTTTTCTTTACATTTTTCTTAGGTTTTTCAATTACTGGAATATCATTAATTGAATAATCAGAATTATCATTTTGTTTAAAATTAGAAATTTTATTTCCTGATTTTGAACGAACTCTTCCTATTATTGTATCATTTTTTGAATTAACTGTATGAAAAACTTTAATATTTGGATTATTGTGATATATATTATTCTGAATATTTTTTTGAATATTTAATTCCTTTTCTAATATATTCACTCTTTGTTCTAATGTTTTATAAATTTCTAAAGTTCCTTGATTCAAATTTTTTCTATTATTTAAATGATTTATTTCTAAGTTTTTATTTAAATTTTCATAATTGTTTTCAAAAACATTTTCAGGGCTTTTGATTAATCCATTAAAATTACTTCCTGAAGTATTATATGAATCATTTACAATATTACTTATATTAGAATGTTTTTCTTTATTATTATCATCTTCATAAATTTCATTAAATAATTTATTATTATTAGAGTCTATTAATTTATGATATTTAATTTTTAAATTTGAATTTTCTTTTAATATATCATATACAAAAGCTTCTATTTGTTTTAATTTCTGTTGAAATTCTTCTAAAGAAATTAAAATATAATTTTGTTTTTCAATATTAAAATTTAAAGAAGTTAAGGCATTATTTGTGATATTATGAAAAAAAAGATAAGTTAAATGAATATAAGAATTATATTCTCTAATTTGAAACTTTAATTTTTCAATATCATTATTATATTTAGATTTAATAATTTCTATTGAGGAATCATATTCTGCTAATTTATGTTTTAAATCCATTAATTCATGATTTAATTCTTCTGAAACTTTATTATTTTCATTATTTTCTTTTATATTCTTTTTAAGTAATTCATTTTCTTTTTTAAGATGATTTATTTGTTCTTGAAGATTTTTATCTTGATAATTTATCATATCAATATCATAATCTGAAGAATTTAATCCTTGAATTACATTTTCCTTTTTAATTGAAATATTACTTTTTGTTTGATTATTTGAAAGAATATTTGAATTTGATAAATTATTCATAAAAGAATTTTTAGTTTTTATTTGAAAAATATTTGGATTTGTAGTACTATTAGTATCTTTAAAACTTGAAATATTATTTATATTATTATTATTTTCTTTTATTGATTCAATATTTATTTGTTCATTTTGAAAAGGATTATCTGAAATTTTTAAATCATTTTCACTAAAAATTGATTTATTAATATTATTAGATTCAAGAATATCTTTAGCACATTTACTTTTAGATACATTGTCCAATTCTAAAAATAATATTAATGAAAAAACAAAAATTACGTTTTTGATGTTCTTTGATAACATTATCAATCCAAGAATTATTTTGTTCCATTTAAATAAATTAATATTTAAAAATTAAATTTGATAAAAAAAACAAAAAATAATAATATGAAATATAATAATAATACTCAAAAAAATTATTTAGTTTTAGAAGTAGTATCACTGTTGTTAGCAGAACCAACAGAATTCCCTGCAGAAACATTAATTTCACTTCCTCCATTTAAAATACCAAAGTTTTTAAACATCTTTTGATCATCTCTAGGTAATAATTTTAAGCATTCAGTCAAATATAGTTCATCACTTTTATAAAAGCTTTTAAAAAATTCCATTAAAAAATCTTTAAGAACAAAATTCGAATCTATATCTTTTAAATATATTAAATCATCTTCAGTAGTATCATCATCATCTCCTTCAATATCATTGTAATCAAAACCTAACATTTCAGTTAAATATATTTCAGAACCTTGTTCAATATTATTTAAACCGCCAGTTTTACCTTGATTATTTAAAAAAGGTAATTTAGAAGAAAAATCTCTTGGTTCATCTTGAACATCTTTAAATTCATCTTCTCCAATATCCATTTTATCTTCATTATTTTCAGAATTTGATTTTTTATCTTCATTATATTCATTATCATAATTATTATCATTCATTTCATTATTATTATCATCATCATCTTCATCATCATTATAATCTAAATCATCATAATTTGTTTTTTCTTTTTTTATTTTTTCTTGCATTATTTCATTATTTAAACAACGAATTAAAACAGATAATATTTTACAAGGAGCATTTACCTCTACACTTGCTGTTGAATGAGATGGATTATATCCTATAACCATTAAACTTTCTACTATATTATTTTTCATTGAATATAAAGTACTTAAAGCTTTAATAGATATATTTTTAAAATATTTTCCACGAAATAAAGGTTGATGAAGTAACCATTTATCAATTAAAACTTTTAATCCTACTCTATTTTCTACTTGGATTTTAATTAAGAAATTTAATGTATCTATTGGGAATTTTACTAAAAATCTACTATATACTAATATTAAACTTTGGACTATCGAAGGCATTTTTGCTTTATATATTCTTTTTACTATACTTTCTAATAAATCTGGAATTATTTTATCTTCTAAATAATAGAAAAATTGACTTATTACATTTCCCAAAAATAATATTGAACTTTCTAATAAAGTAGGATCAAAATATCTATTTATAACAGTTATAATTAAATCTTTTTGTTTTTGTTTGATTATAATATCATTACATAAAGCAATATAAAATCTTAATAAAGAAGATCCTCTTTGCAATATAGTAACATCATTTGATTTAATTAATATATCACATAAAGCTTTTACAATCAGAGAAACCCAAATTAAATTTTGTTCATCTTTATTTTCTTTACAATATTTAATTAACATTGTAATTATATCAATTAAATTAGGAAGCATATCTCCAGAAGCTTTAAAATCTGGATTTGAATGCTCTGTCATAACAGTTTTTTTAACTTCTTCAAAATGAGAATCTATATTACCTAAAGTGTTTTGATAATAATCTTCGAAAACTTTTATTGCAATTGGTATAAATTTATCTAATAATAATTTTGCAGATTGTTTATCTTCACACCATATTTTAATTAATTCTAACATTTTATTTCCTATATATGAATCATTGAAATTTTCTGCATAAATTTGTAAAACTTTTGTTAAATGTTTTAAAGGAATATAAAGGCTTTTTTCTTTATTTAATTTAGTTAAATATAATAAATTTTTAACAGGGATAAAAATAGTTTCTTCATTTACTTTGTCTAATAAATCAATTAATTTATCATAATCACCAATTATTTTTTCACTTTCAATCATTTTTTTTGAAGCAATTAATCTTTGACAAATTATACTAATACATTGAGCACAAACCAATTGAACTGATAAATCACTTAATTCATTACACATTGTTGTACTTACAGAATCAAATATTTTTGTTAAAAACTCTAAATTATTTCTTATTAAACATAATAATTTACTTAAAAGCCAAACTGTTCTTCCAACTAATATACTATTTTCTTTTTGTGGATTTAATATTATTGATATCAAATAATTTAATAAATCTTCTACTTCATTTTGAGAAATTAATTGTTTTTCTTTTAATCTAAGTAAATCATCTGAAATTGTTCCTAAAATTAATAAATTACTTTCTTGTCTTGTTTGTAAATATAATTTATCAGTATTTAATTGTTCTAAATAAGGAGTCATTAAATTATAATCATCTAATTTAATAACTTCTTTATAATTATCTAAATTAATTCCATTAGTTAATTCATCAATTAATAAATGAACAAAATTAACTAAAGCATCATCTTCAATTTCTTTTGAAATTTCCCTAATTAAACCTAAAGTTTTACTTCTTATGCTATTAATATTTTCTTCATCATATTCTTCACTAATATATAAATTAGGATTATTTTTCCATAATAAAATACTATTATGAGGCATTAATAAATAACCTTTAATACAAAGTAAAAAAGTAAATAAAGCAGGTCTTAAAGCGTCAATAACTGAATTTCTTTTTAATAAATCTATAGTAAAATCAATTAATTCCATAATTAAACCTTCCATTCCTTTATATTCTTCATCATCATCACTTTCATAACCATGTTCATAAATATGATTTTCTTCTTCCATTGTAATTTCTTCATCATCAGTATATTCAATTTCTTTATTAAATACTATATTATTTCCATACAAAGATAACTCTAAAACTATTAAACGCCACGTTGGTTCAATTAAAACACTAAAAAATTTACTTGAATATATTGGCATATCTCTTACCATTATATCTAATATTCTTATTGTGTATTTTTTTATTTCTAATAACATTTTGGGATTACTTATTAATATTGATGTAAATAAACTTATTGAATTTTCCATTAAATTATTTGTGTCTAAAGCTTGTGATAATATATTTGTATCATCATTTCCATCTGCAAAGGATAATTTATTTAAAAGAAGAGAAATTATAATTAAGCATTTTTCCCGGTTTTTTTGATTATTTTTTGAAATTTTAAATATATTTATTATAACTGGTAAAACATCCCCAGTTATAATAGCACAAGCATCATCACATTCATTTAATACTGAAATAAATATTCTTAATATTGTATCTATTATATTATCATTTATATTTTCTTCATTGTTTTCTTTTAATTTATTTAATAAAATTTTAATGAAACTTTCATAACAATTTGGAAATTCTTTTGTTGCTAAAAAACCCAATGTTTTTGCTATGAAATTTTTAATGTAATAATCATCTGTTGAAATATTAGTTAACAAATAAGAAACGATTTCTAATTTTTCTTCATTTGTTATTTTATCTGAGTAATTTTTCTTAAGGAAAATTAAAAAGGATATTGCAGATAATTTTTTTTTGTTATAATTTTTTTCTTTTTGAGAATCGAAAACTAATTGAAGTAAATATTTATAAAAGTTTATTTTGTTTTCTTCTTCAGATAATATTGTATATCCTTCACATAATTTTTGAGGAGAATCTATCATTGATTGAATTATATTTGAAATATCTTCAAAAGAAATGCTTAATCTATGTTGAAAAGAATTATTAGTATCTATTGAATTTTTTGTTTCTTCCCTTGAATTAACTTCTTCTTGATTAGACATTTTTAAATATTTACAATTATTTTTACATTTTTAAATTTTGAAACAATTAATATAAAAAACAATTTTAAATTTTTTATTTTTTTTTTATTTTTTAATAATAAAATAATTTATTTATTTTTATATATTTTCAGCATTTATTTGGAATAAAATACTTACTATAATTAATTTATCAATAGATATTCCTTCAAATCCGTCTTCTTTTCTTTTTTCAATAATTCTTAAAATAGCTTCTTTTGCCAAAGGATGATTTACATCATTTAAAATCAAAGGATTATTTTTTATTATTTGTTCCATAAATTCATTACAAATTTTAGTATTTTCATCTTTATCATATTTTAAAGGAATTAATTTGATAAATTCACTTGCAGAACTAATGTTTTCATTATTATTTTCACATTTATAAAATATATATTTCCCTAAAGCACTTATACATGAATCATACGTATTTTCAGTTATGTTATTTAATGGTCTTTTAAAAGTTTCTTTTATAAAAGAAATTAATTTATCTTTGTATTTTTCATTAAATAAATTATTTTCCATTCTCTTACAAATTATTCCATAACCAGAAATGATATTTTGTAAGCAATCTTCATTTATATTAGATTTTTTTGATAATTCAATAAATTTATCATAAAAAGAATTAAAAGTATTTATATCACTATATTCCATATAATCGCAAAAAAAGCAAATTGAAGTTAAAATATATTGTTCAAATGGAATTTTTTCATTATTAATTTGAGAATTTTTTATTCCTTCTTCCCAAGACAAAAGGAAAAATTCTCCTAAATTTTGTTTAACTTTTTCAGTTAAATTTTCTCCAAAGAGCCCAAATAAAATTCCAGATAATTCCATTACTCTTCTATTTATTTCAACTAATTTATCTATATCTGCTTTTTGATCTCCTGCATCATTTTCATCATAAAATCCATCTTCATTATTAGTTAAAGATAATATATCTTTTGTTTTTTCTTGAGTTAATTTTACAACATTTCCTAATATTTCATATAATTTAATTATGAAATTTTCAGGGATATAATTTTTATTTTCAAATAAAGGACAAAATTCACAAAATCTTTTTAAATAATTTTTAATTTCTCTAAAAAATTTATTTTTAATATTATATTCAAAAACTCCAATTATATCATCTTCAACAAATTTTAGAATTTTACTTCTTTCATCATCATTATGACAAGAATTAATACAAGAATAAACACTTTTAACAGCAGTTTTTCTTAATTTTCTACTATAAGGAAATTTAAGTAACTGTTTAGATAAATTTAAAAACCTTTCAGTATAAGGGAAAAAATCATTACCTAAATTAATGCAAATATCATTTAAAACTTCAAAAGCAGTGATTTTATTTTGTAAAGCAAAAGTATCTAAAGATAATTTAGTATTATTTGTTCCTAAATTAACAACAAAAGAACCAATTTTATTATTATTATTATCATTTGGAATTAATTCACCAACATCAGCATCTTCAATTTTTAATTGAATATCTTCTTTAATATATTTTTCTAAATAAGGAAATAAATAATCTAAAATAGGTAAAAATTGTTCTCCCATTGTTAAACTTATTTGATTAAAAGAACTTAAAATTGCATTTAATTGAGGATCTTCTTCAGATAATTGATCTAAATTTTTTACGAAAGATTCTGATATTTCCTTTAAATCATTTGTATATTTTTCATAATCATTATTTATTGAAGAAAATATATAAGATATTGTTTCTATACATTTACTTTTTAATTCTTTTTCTTTTTCATTTTTAGGTTGAATATTATAATATAATTTTTTTAAACCTGGCATTATTGTATCATAATAATTTGAAAAATCAATTGTATTTGCAATTAAACTTATACAATCTAAAGTATTTTTTTGTAAAGGAGAATAATTAAGAGATAAGCTTTGTTCAAATAAATTAGAAATTAATAATATTAAATCCTTAGAATAAGGTTCAATTATATTAGAATTTTCGGTACTTTCTTTATTGTTTGATATTAAACCACTTAAAAATTCAACTAAAACAGAACAAGCTTGATTTTTTACTTTTAAACTTTTTTCATTTTCACTTAATAAAATAGCTAAACCAGGTAAAATATTATTAGTATATTGTTTTTGTATTATTGGTGAAGTTTCTCTTATAAAATTTTCAAAAAAAACTAAAGCCGAATATTTCACTATTTGATTAGAATTAGTTAAAGCTTTTGATATATAATCTAATAATTCAACTAAATTATCTTTATACACTTCTTTACATCCTTCAGATATCGAAGCCAATATCATAAAAGCAGAATAAATATCTATCCAATTTTCACTTGATAAATAATTTTTTATATATGGACTTATTATTTCCATAAAATATTTTCCTCCTAAATCTATACTTAATCTTTCAAAACCACTTTTTACACTATAAAACATATCATCTAAATCATTTTCATCATCTATTAATATTTTTTCCCATGTATTTACATCTTTAATATTTTCTATTTCTTTTATTAATTCAAATAATTCAGGGATTAATAAATTTTTAAAATTATTTGATTTACGTATTTTTGAAGGCATATTTTTTGTTAAGGAATATATTAATTCTAAAGATGATGATCTTATAGTATTTAACAATATTTTTTCTTTGGCTATTTTAACTACTAATTCTATTAAAACTTCTATTTTTGATTTCCAAAATTTTGGATGTTTATCTGTTAAATAATTTAATGAATCTAATATTTCTTTATCTAAATTTTCATTTTTACCAATAACACTAAAAACAGAAATTAATAAAGTATCAATTAATTGAGAAAATTCTTCTATTAAAGTATCATCATTTAAATTAATAATAAATTGAGTTAAAGATATAATTGTACTTACTTTTACTTGAATATCATTATCATTTAATCCTTTATTAAACATAGATTTAAAATCATTAAGATTACTTTTTACTAAATCATTTTTAAAAACTAACAAATCACTTAAAACTTCAATAATATATATTGCAAATTTTCTAGCTAAAGGTTCATTATTATTAAACCAATTTAAAATTTCAGAAAAAGATTCTTTCATATCAGATAATTGATATAAATGAGATAAATTATCTGCAATTCTTTGTAATGTTTTCCAAGATTTATTTTGATTAAAAGTAATTTGACTTTTAAGAAAATTTTTCATTTGTAATATTTGTTCATCAGTTAAATTTGACATTATATTTTTATTTTCTAAATATACTTTTTTAAACATTAATGAAGATAATTGAGATATATTTTCATCATTTGAAGATATTCCTGTTTGGAATATTGGAAATGATTGTTCAATTGGTAATTGCTTAATTTTTTCTAAATCTTTTTCTGCTTGTTGTCTTATTTCTTTATTTGGACTTTTTAAATTTTCAAAAAAATTAATATATTTAGATGAATCCATTTGAACAATATATATAATTTTTTAAAATTATTAATTTTTATATAAAGGATAAATTTAAAAAATAAGGTTTTTTTCTATTAAATATTTAAATGAATATATTTTCTAATATTTTTTTTTTAAACTTGATTTTGTCCAGTTCTAATTTCTACTTGTTGTTTATTTTCAGTGTTAGGATTATTAAAACCAATTGAAGTTCTTAAATTTTTAATTTCTCCAAAAACAGAATTATTAATAGAATAAATAATATCAGGAGTAAAATGATATTTTAAAGAGAAAAACCAATCAAGGAAAAAGAAATTACAAACTAAAACAAATTAAAAAAATAAAAACTTACTGAATAAAACACAAATAATAATTAAAGTCATAAAATTTCTAAAATTATAATTAATATTACCCCAATCATGTAAAAAAACAAAAAACAAAATAATATCAAGTAATATATTAATAGCAGTAATTAACCAATAAGTAATAAATAATGGTTTAAGTTTATCTGAATCATCAGTAACTAATTTAGAATAAGCTTTATATAAATTTGTTTGAATTTCATTAACTGGTAAATTTTCATAATTATCTAATTTAGATATTATATCTGAAGTTCTTGGTAATCTTTTTAATATTACAAAACCTGTAAATCCTCTTGCAACATGAAATATAAAAAACCAATTTCTCCAAAATTGCTTTGGATATGAACAAAATAAACAAAATGAAAGAAAGAATATAAAAAATTCTAATATTCCTATCCAATAAAACATTAATTGAACTTCTTGAATTGCTATTTCACTTTTTGTACAATAAATTAAAAAATTATAAAATTGTATTTTTTCCTTATTAACTCCTTTATTCTTTTCATATATTGCATTATCACTTTCCATTTTATTAAATTAAATAAAATAGTTTTATTTAATGTAAAATAATCTCAAAAAAAATATAAAAAACAATATATACTAAATAAAAAAAATAAAAACAAAGATTATATAGAAAAAAATTTAAAACCTTAAAAAAATATAATTAAAGCTCTTAAAAAAAAAATGGCATCATCAGTGGAAAACACATCATTCGGTCGTCACATATCTAAAAAATATGCAAAAACGGAAGGATTAGACTTTAGTAAAATCCTAATGAAAAAGAGTCAATTAGAAGCTAGAACAAGTGATGACACAGTGATAGCATTAAAGCCAACTGATTTTTTTAAAATTTTAAAACTTATAGGAGAAAAAAATGATGATGATATAGAAAGTGCATGTTATTCATTAATAACATGTCTTTTAGAAAATGATGATGATGAACTTGATCCTGCATTTGTAAATTTATTAAATAATCAACAATCATATAATATTACTTTCCCAGAAGATGGAGAAAGTTACAATACTTTAGGAAGTGCTTTAACAAAAAATGAAATTGCCATTTCTTCAGTTTCTATGAATGAAATTGCTAAATTTTTAGGAAAAAAAGATTCAATTGGAATTAGTGATTTTATCTCAATTGCAATATTAATGTTTTCTCCTGAAGAATTAGAAAATAGGAAAAATTTCTTACAGAGATTAACTTTAAAAGCTAAAATTTTAGAATATGGGAAACCTAAAAATGAAAAAAAAGAATTTAATGGTATTGGTGAATTTGATACAAATGATGATCCTAAACCAATTCAAGGTATTCAACAAAAAATTTCTCATTTTGATACTTTGTTTAAAAATGTTGATGCCTTTATACAAAATGAAGAACAAACTCCATTTGCCGCTCATAGATATCATAAAGATAATTTACCTTATAGAAGTAATAGAGTTTTCCCTTCTGCTTTAATGAATAGAATTAAAATGAATTCTCGAGAAAAAATTTCTTCCCCTAAAAATTCTATTTTAAGTATTAGTAGAATGGTTTCTAGAATGAAAGAAAAAAATGTTAGAAAACCTTATGTTAAACCTGAAGATTATTATATGATTAGAGATATTTCCGGAGAAAATCATTTAATTAGTGAAAAAGATGTTAATATGTTAGAAAAAGCTAAAGAAGATAATAAATTAAATAAAGGAAGTACTTTAAGTTTACTTGATAAAAGAGGTAATATGTTTAAAATAAATGAACAAAATTTAGATGTATTATTAAATAATAAAGAATATAATCATTATGTAGGATTAAAAGATATTAATGGAAAAAAGGTTATAGTAAATAAAGCAAAATTAGATACTGAAGTAAATAAATTAGATAATAATGAAGAAGACCCAAATAACATAAATAAGAATATTGATCAATATAATTTATTAGATTATGAAAATAATAAAGTAGTTGTAAATTATATAAAACCACCAGAAACTTTTATAGATCCTTCAAATGGATTTACTCGTGATGTTCGTACAGGAGATTATTTAGATCCAATTACTTATGAAGTTTTAGATGTTGATCCTAGTTCTGGTTTACCTATAATGAAAGAAAAGAAAGAAGAAGAAGAAAAAGAAGAAGAAGAAGAAAATGAAGAAGAAGAAGAAAATAATGATAATGAAAACAATGATAATAATGATAATAATGAAAATGATAATGATAATGAGAATAATGATGAGATGATTAATGTTAATGAAGGATTTACTGATGAATTACCTGAGAAAAAAGATGAGGAAAAAAAAGAAATTTTCAAAGTAAAGCTTCAGAGGAAAAAAGAAAAAAAACCAAGTAAAGATGATAATTTGAAAAATGAGGATGAGAAAAAAAATGATGAAGAAGATAAAAAAGAAGAAGAAGTAAAGGAAAAACCTAAATGGGTTTATAAACCTAAATTTAGACCTAAGAAAAACACTTTTTATATTAGATTAGCTAGAGTTGAAATTCAACAAGAAAGTGATTCTGAAGAAATTTAAATTCTTTTTTTTTTATTTAATTAATTATTTTTTTAGGCTTTTATTATATTTTTTTTTATTTGGTTTTTCTCTTATTTTATTATTATTATTATTTAGAATTATATAATTTTTATTTTTTTAATTTTTTTCAATTTTAAAAATTTAAATTTATGGAAAATAAAAGTAATTATATTGAATTGAATGAAGATTTTATTACAAGATGTTTAAAATGTAATTTAATTTGTTCTATTAAGACAAAATATAAAGAAGGGGATTTATATATTATTTATGAATGTGATAATCAACATTTTGGAGAAATATTATTTAAAGATTATTTAAATAAATTTCAAAAACATTCACTTTCAAATGAAAAATGTAAATGTGGGACAAGTCAAAAAGAAAAAAAAGAAAATTTTTTTTATTGTTCAAAATGTAATTTATTTGTTTGTGGTTTTTGTCAAAAAGAACATTCAAATGAAGAACATGATTTAATAAATTATAAAAGATATGATTCATTATGTAAAGAACATTCAAATTTTTTTGATTCTTATTGTCTATCATGTAAAAAAAATCTTTGTGTTTTTTGTAATGAAGAACACAAAAAACATAATATTATTAATTTAATTGGAATTTCAGAAGAATCAAGAGAAAATTTTATTAATGAAATAAAAGAATTAGAAATTATTGTTGGAAATTTAAATAATATAAAAAATAATTTAAGTAGGAAAATAGATCAAATAACTGAATTAAGTTTAATTGAAATTCAATATAGAAATTTAATATTTAATACTTATGAATATGAAAATAGTCAAAAAAATTTAAATTATTATGCTATTCAAAATTTTAAAAATTGTCAAATTTCAAATTTAAACAAAATACAATATTATAATAAATTATATGAAGAAGGAGATAATTATATAACTTTTTTAGATAATATGAAAAATATACAAGTTAATAATTTTAAAATAATAAACAAACAAAATTCTGCTTTATATTATAATATTGAACAATTAAAAGATGGAAGATTAGCTTCTTGTTCAAATAAAAAAGAATTAACAATTTATAATAAAATAAATTTTGAACCTGAATTAATAATTGTAGATCATTTAAATTATATTATTTCTTTCACTCAATTAAATAATGGAAAAATTATTACTTGTTCAGGAGATAATACTATGAAATTAATTAATTTAATCGGGGAAAATAATTATTATATTGAACAAACATTAAAAGGACCTAAAAATGAAGTTTATAAAGTTATTGAAATAAGAGATAATGAATTAATTTCAAATTCAAAAGATAAAACAATGAAAGTGTGGAAGTTAAATGATGAAAATAAATTTATATGTGTTAATAATATTAATATTGAAAATTCAGGCAATTTATTAAAATTAAATGAAGAAGTATTTGTTAGTTTAGAAAATTCAATTAATAATTTAAAATTTTGGAATTCACATTTTTTTACTGAAATAAAAACAATAAATAAAATAAATAATTCTTATAGTACTCAAAATTTATGTTTATTAGATGATGATATTTTAGGAGTCGGAGGAAATGAATATAATGGTATTTATATTATTAAAATATCAACTTATCAATTAATCAAAAATATTGTTGAGCCTTTTGAGATTATTTCAATAAAAAAATATAAAGATTATTTTATATGTTCTGGTTATTATGAAGGAAGAAGTATTATGAAATATAAATATAAATATGAAAATGAAGATTTGGAAAAAATATATGAAATATATAATGCACATGAAAAACAAATTTTGTCTTGTGTTGTTTTAGATGATAATATTTTTGGTTCAGGTGAAATTATTGCTTCTTCTGGATGTGATAATATAATTAAATTATGGGTTAATTAAATAATATAAATATTTATAATATATTTAATTAAATTTTTCTTTATATTTTTTTAATTTAATGAATATTAATAATGATATTATTAGACTAAAAAGAGAAATTAATGAAATAAAATATAGAAATAATCAATTACTTTCAAAAAATTATAAATCAAATTCAAAGACAAATGAATATCTAATAAGAAATGAAAATATAATGTTAAATCAAAATAATTTTTATTCACAAAATAATAATAATAAAAAAGTACAAAAAAAAAATAATTTAAAAATTAATTCTATTCTTCCCTTTAAAAAAGGATTATTTTCATATCACAATCCATATAAAGAATCGCCAATGAATAAAAATTTAAAAACATGTATGTCTTCTATTTCAATAATTCCTCCTCCTAATTTAAACTTTAATAGCAATTATAACAAATTAGGAAATTATTTTAGTTCAACATTAAATCTAAATAAATATAAAATAAACATTAAAAAAGAAAACATAAAATTAAATACAATATTAAACACAGATGAAAAGTCTAAATCTGATAATCAAAATTTAAAGACTCCAATGTCAAATAATTTAATTGATTTAACTTTTAATCAAAGTGAAAAAAAATTAAAAGCAAATAATGAAAATAAGAAATTGATTTTAGAAGATGATAATTACAATAATAAAAAATTATATGAAAAGGAAAATAGAAGAATGATAATTGAATATATAAAAATTTTAATGAAAACAGAAAATAAGGAGTTGAATAAAATAATAAAAGCCTATAAATTTTCAGAAAAATTATTAAACCAAAAAAAAATAAATAATGAAAAATCACAACAAAATAATTTATATCCAAAAAATTCATCAATATCATTTATATCAGTTTCTGATGTTCAATCAATATTTCCTGAAATGAAAAATAAAAAGAATTCATATTTAACTTCATATAATAATTTCATAAACCAAATGAAAGATTATAAAATAGATAAAATTAAAATGTTAAAATATCTTTCAATTCCTAGAAAATTTAAATTAACTTTTAAAGACAATAATTATGAATTTATATTTCTTTTAAGACCAAACAATTTATCTTTTTTAAAAGGAATTGAAAGTTATGTTTTTCAATGGTTAGATATTGAGAATAAAAGTTATATTGGAGGTTTTGATTTAATTAAAATTAATTCTTGTTATGTTAAAAATGATAATCCTAATAAATTTATAATTGAAACTTTTGACTCTGAAAATAAAAGATTATATGAATTTGATACAAATTCTTTTGAAATTTCTTCTTATTATGTTAAAGGTTTAAATTACTTAAATCAACTTGAAAAATGTAAAATTTACAATAACAATTATTTTTCTTAATATAATTTTGAATTAATGTTGTTATAGATAAAATAATATATATTTTATTTCACATTTTTATATATTTTTAAATAAACTTAATTTATCGTTAACGTTATTTTTTTTAAATTTCTAAATATTAAATAAAAACTCTCCGTTTTTCTCCTACAAATTATATATAAAATAATAATAAATTTAATCAAATTAAAATGTCATCCTCATCACCAAATCAAAGATCAAAATATACGAGAAATTTTCATATGGAAAAAATAATTACTACTCCAAAAAGATTATTTGAAAATTCAACCTCATCAATTAATACTAACACTTCTTCAATTTCAGGGAAATCATATTTTAAAAATTCAAGTAAAGAATTAAATCATTATAATACTGAATATAAAATTAGAGATCTTAAAAGAAAATCAAGTTGTGGATTCATAAAAAAAAATCTTTCTGATGAACAAATTATTTCTTTCTTATTTGAATATGAATATGAAAAAATTAAATGTAATATTTTAAAGTACTTAATTAACAAAGAAAAAATTGGTCAAATTGCATTAAATTGTTTTAGAAATATCCAAAATGAAATTGAGAAAATACCAAGTTTAAATAATTCTTCTTTAAATAATATTCTCAAGAAAAATTATGATAAATTCAGAGATAAATTATATTTCGAATCTAATATAATAAAAGAAACAGTGTTTTTAAAGTATTTTTCTGATTCAAATTCTAATTCTTTATTAAGAAAATTACCTATTTTAACTAATTATAAAAAACATTGTTTTTTATGTTCTAACTCAGCTTTACATAGATGTAAAAAAAATTTATATATAATACCAAATTCAAATTATATTATTTGTAAATATTGTATAGAAATATATCATAAAGAGCAAATAGAATGTTATTGTGATTATGATAAAAATGTATTTATAACATATGAAAAGAATAATATTGATAATGAAGATAATAATTATTGCTTAATTACTTCTAAAGATGGAATTAAAAATGAAATGATTAAATGTGAATCTTGTCATGGAATTGTTGATTTAAATATGAAAAATGGGAAATTATATTGTGATAATTGTGATATTGAATATGATAATAGTAATGATGCTATTTTATATAATTCAGCTAATTTTGAAAAATTAAATTCTGAAATTACATATGCTTTAATTATGAAAGAAAAAGTTAATGATGATGAAAGTTTCGATAATCAATTTTGTGATTGTTATGGTAATTTATTTAAAGGAATTTTTAATGGAAAAGAAATTTTAGTTTGTGAAAAATGTAATAAAGTTAAATTATATAAAAGAGGTAAAAGCAATTTAAAAAATATTGGAAATAAAAATAAAGAAAAAGATAAATCAATAAAAAAATTAAATTTATTTTTTTCTCATGATAATTTAAAAGACGAAATAAATCTACATAAAAATATTCAAACACAACCTTTAAATGTGTATCGAAAAGTTTCAAATCAAAAAATGAATAATTATAAATATACAATTTCAAATGATTTGAATTCAAATGATGAATTTTTTAAAAAACCAAATAAAAATTTTACAAGAATTCATTATAAAAATAAAGAAATAAATGAAAAAGAAAAAGCAATTCATCCTTTAAATAATTCAACAGCGCAAAACAAATTTGAATTTTCTCCAATAAAAAAGAAAATTAATAAATATATAGAAGAAGAAAAAAAATATGAAATACCATCAAATTTAAATATGTCAGATTATAAAATAATAGATATAATAGGAAATGGTTCTTATTCTAATATATATTTAGTTGAAGAGATAAAAACAAAAAAAAAATATGCCATTAAAAAAATAATAATAGATGGTGAAGAAGATTTACAAAAATTTAAAAATCTAATTGAAATAAGACAAACTTTATACAATAAAAACTCAGAAAATTTTATTCTTCCAATATATAAATATATAATAAAGAAAATAGACATTACCTCATATAGTATTTATATTTTAATGCCTTTAGCAAATTATGATTGGAATGAAAAAATAAAGAATAAATCAATAATATATGATGAAAAAACTTTAAGAAAAATATTATCTTATTTAGTAAAAGGTTTTAGTTATATGCAAGAAAAAAAAATAGCTCATAGAGATATTAAACCAGCAAATATATTAATATTAAATGATAAAGATTATTATATAGGAGATTTTGGAGAAAGTATAAATGTAAAAAGTGATTACGGTACTTTTGATATTAGAGGAACCAAAAATTATATGAGTCCAATTTTAGAACAAAATGTAATTACAGGAATAAGAAAAATTAAACATAATGTATATAAAAGTGATGTTTATTCACTTGGATTATGTTTTGTTTATGCTATGACTAAGAAATTAGATTTATTTGATTCTATTAGGAAATCAAATAATGATGAAGATATTCGAAAAATTGTAATGGAAAATGTTATATATAAAAAAGGTTATAGCAAAGAATTCTATAATATTTTATTAAAAATGATTACACCTAATGAAAAGGATAGAGTTGATTTTATTCAACTAAATCATTTAATATAAGTTTATTTTGATATTTTTTTCCACTTTTGTATATATAATATTGAAATTAAATATCAAATTATCAAATTAATGTTAATTGGAAAATATTATTATAATATTAAAATTATATATTTAAAATAGTGAAACTATAATATATATTATTTATTTGTTTTTACTCAAAAATATCACCTTCTAATTTTAACGTTTCTTTATAAAAGTTTTCATCTTCAGATAAATATTGAATTGGAAAAATTCCAATAAAATTCAGAAATGAATTAAAATCATTTTTTCCGGTGTAAATAAAATATTCTATAACAAACATTAAAACAAAATTAATAATAAAAAAAACAGCTAAAATATAATTAAGTACAGTTTTAAATTTTTTATATTTATCATTTCTAATTTCTTCAAAAAGAGAAGAAGTTTTAGAATAAGCATTTAAGAAAAAAAAATTAATAAAAACTTCAATTTGTCCTAAAGCTCCACTATAATCATTAATTTGTTGTAAAGTTTTAATTCCTGAATTTATTTGCCCAAAATCGTCTAATATAGTATTTAATTCAATACCTAATTGAGTAATAGTTTGTTCCAAACCTTGTTTCATTATTCCAGACCAAAAAATATTACAGTTGCTTAAAATATTTTCATTATTAGAATATAATAAATTACACATATCATTATAATATAATTGATATAATTGTCCATAAGGAGTTTTAAGTCCTTTAAATTCATTTCCAGATACTAAAGGCATTAAAATATTTCCTATTTTATTTATATATAATTCACTAGTTGATGGTATTAATAAAGTATAATGTGTTGCATTTAATAATGTAATATCTGAATCACTTGAAGTATATGTTATTCCATTTAATGTTATTGTTTCTATTTCTCCATTTTTTAATTGATTTATATATTCATTTTTTTCTATTTCATAATTTTCATAATATAATGTTTGATTTTTTAATAATGAAAATACTAAACTACTATCATGAAATATCCCTATTATATTACTCATAATATTATCTGTTTTTATTAATTTATTTTTGTGCTGTTTATATAATAATATTGCAAATAAATAATATATCATTGATAATACTAATGTAGAACCTAATTTTATTGAAAGTAATAATTTAAATATTTGAAAATATTTTCCCATTATATGAATTTTCTCATTTTTTTGTTGCTGAAGTTTTGATTGCTTTCCATGCATTTTTCTTCTACTTTTTCTTTTAAATTTTTTGTCTTTTCCTTTATCATTTTCATTCGTTAAACTTTCGTTTTTTGTTGTATTTTTCATTAATTTTTTTTCTAAATTTTTTTCATTATTGAATGAATTTTCATTATTAACGTTATTTTCATTTGATTCATTTTTAAATTCACTTTGAATATCTTCTCCATTATCATTTCTTAATTTTTTTTTCAATTCTTCTAAATATTTAATATAATTATCAAAATTATTTGAATGAAACATAATTAATTTTTTCAGAAAATACATTTCAATTTGATCAATTTTATGAAGCAAATATAATATAATAATAAAAATTCCAAAAAAGAAAATAGCATTAATAATAAAATACACATAATTATTTTTAAACCGACTTTTTTTTAAATTTTTAATTCTTTTTTCATTAGAAAAACCTGAAATATCTTCATTAATAATATAATTGAAAGAACAATTAATAATATTTTCTTCAAAAACTTCAAAAACATGATCATTTTTATCAAATAAATAAGTTTCAATATTACCTTTTAATCTAAGTCCATTAGAAAGAATAAAATTTAATAAATTTGGAGTATCAATAGTAATATTAGATAAAACATTAAGTGAATAAATATAAATTTGGAGATTTAAAGTTTTTGCTAAAATTTTTTTATAATCATTATCATAATATGCAATATCTTCAGCAGTATCTTTTATCATATCTAAGCATTCACTAAATAAAGTAGAATAAATAGTTGAACAATTTCCTCCTAAACAACCGCTTTGAGCTATTGCTCCATATTTTATAAATTTTAAATTTACTCCTGTTAAATAAACACAATTGATTACTAATTTAGATGAATTGAAAAAATAATTTTCTATTAAATACGTATGAATATCTTTATATTTTGATATAAAGGAATAATTATTTAATATTATTAATAAAAGTGTTAATAATAAGTAAAAGATACTTAATATTTTTAAATATGACACAAAAAATGGTTCATTTTTATCTAATATTCTACTTTTTAATTTATTGAAACTTGCACTATCAAGTGATGATTTAGTAAGAAAAGAATTTTGAGAAATATGTTCTTGAATATTATCTCCATTTCCAATTTTATCATTTATATTATTATTATTTAAATCTTGTTTACTTTTATTTTCGTTATTATTATTTTCATTATTATTTACTAATACTTTATTATCTGGAATTTGAATTTTAATTGCTCTCTCTTTATTTTCTATATGATAAGGTATTTGAAATATATTTGAATCACTTGAAACTTTTGTTCCCATATTTGTAAGAGTATTACCAAATAAATTTGAATTATTTGTATTAAATTTAGTTATTGAACCTTTATAATTATTATTTTCACCATTTCCCAAAATATCTTTTGTTAAATATAATCTATAATAAGTATGTTTTCCATTTAAAAAACATTTCATAACAATTTTATAAAAAATACTAAAGGAACGATTTTGAAATTTTTCTTTTAAATTATCAATTAATTCATTATATTCTTTAACATTGCTTTCTTTTTCTCTTTTAGAATTTCTAGTTGTTGTTCTATTAATAGTATCTCTAGTTATAGTAGTAACAGGATTTATATTTTCATCAGGAATTAATTGTCCATTTTGTTTGATTCTTTCTAATATAATATCTATATTAGATTCAAATTGAGAAAAATCATTAATATTTGGATATAATATTCCTTTTAAATCCATATCATTTTTAGATAAAATAAATTTTTGATCTGTATATTTTATTTGTTTTAATATTTCAGGAATTATTACTGCAATATGATGATTAATAATATTATTATTTAAACCAAATGATATATTCCTATTAATTGAATTATATTCTCCATTTGCAAATGATAAAGGATCACTCATTGCATTTATTCTAAAATTATTATCTAATATTATTAAAAATTGATTATCTTTTAATTTTTCAATTGCAGAAATATAAATAATACCATAAGATAAATTAGGAACACATTTAACATAAATATTAATATTAAATAAACCATTAGTTTTTGATTTCAAAATAAAATTTTTCATTTTTTTATTATATATATAACTTAAATTTGAATATTTTAAAGCATCATTAACTAATTCTTTATGAAAAGAAGCAACACAATTAGGCATTAAATCATGATTAGTTAAATTTAATATTTCTTTAGGTAAATAATTATATAAATTTGGAAAATTTGGAGTATGATAAATTACTCTTGCTTTTGAATTTGAGCCATCTAATAATATTATTGATGTTGTTTCCTTTGTAAAAAGTGAATGATAAATATTTTTCTTTTCACTTAATTTAGACATTTTTATTTGATTATATCTTTTTTCTTCTTTTTGTGCTAAATCTTCATCTTGAATTATTGTTTCTAAATATAACATATAATCTTTTTCATTTTCATCACTAAATGGATTTAAAGTAATTATTTTATTCCATAAATTTAATATTTCTTTTCTTAACGATAATATTGTTTCACCTATTCTTAAAAAATTTTTTGTTGATTTTGGTGATGTTGTTGTATTTTTTAATATATCAAAGTAATCTATTTGATTACATGCTGCATCATATATTTTTAATTTAAATGAATCTATATATGAATTATATAATATTACACTTCCCATTTGAACATGTTTTATTGTTTCTTTATTATTTGAATTTTTAGCAAATTTTCCTAATAAATAATCTTTTAAATCTTCCATTAAAACATATTTTAAATACGAAGATTTATGTCCTGATATTTTTATTTTTGAGCAATAATAAATTGATAAATTTACATTCTTTAATCTATTTGATAAGAAATAACAAAATAAAAGTAAAATATCATCTTTTAATTCTGATTTATTTAAATAATAATCATATATTAGATAGATAATATTATAAACTTGACATGTTTGATTTTCAGGACCTCCAAATTTCTGAATTATCATTTTATTACTTTCAAATTTTTCATATTTTTCATATAATTCAGGATTATTTTGAAAAAAATCTTTTAAACTTTGAAGTAATCCAGTTAATAAAGTTTTAGATTTCATAGAATTATCAGAAACAATTTTTAATAACTGAAAAGTGAAAATTTCAATATCTTTAATATTACCAACTTCTAAAATATTAGCTTCTGTTAAAATATATTCAATTTTATATTCTCCAAGAAAATATAATATTAAAGAAATAATAACCCAACCAATTAAAACAAATAATATTGTATCTGTAATATCTAAATAATGTTTAAGTATTAAAATTATACTAAAATGACTGACAAAAGCCCATCCAAAAACAGAAAATAAATTTAAAATATAATCATAATATAAAACATATTTATATGCATGAATCATTAAAATAAAACCTAATGTTGATATAATTACTCTATTTCCAATTTTATAAATGATTTTTTCATCATCAAAATAAAATTTATTTAAAAAACCTATTACATAACTAATAATTGCAAGATTATTTGAAAAAATTTCATGATTTGAATTTATTCTTGTTTGATTACTTATTATTTTAATAGTTCCTATTCTATAATAATAAATTGAAAGTAATTCTGAATAGATTATACAAAGTAATAAAAAAAGAATTGATACTATTGCTATTATAATATGTGAAATATCACTCCAACATTTAACATTTAAAAAAATATGTTTATCATTTTCACATTTTAATGATACTAAAAAAATATTGATTAAAGGACATAAAAAAAAGTGTTGTAACATCAAATTTAATATATTTAAAATTTTCAAAGGTCTATGTCTTACTTTAGTTTGTGAAAATATCATTAAATGGATTACTAAACCAAATAAAAAAAGACAAAATCCAACACAAATGCAAAATCCAATTATATAATGTTCTTTTTTTTTTATTATATCTTGAATAAAAATAATTTCTTTTATATAATAAAAAAATTTAACTAATGAATCATTTTTTTTAGTTTCTTCTGCTATATTTATTAATGGAATCATCATAAATTGAAAATAAAAGAAAAATTTAAGAAAATAAATAAATATTAAATCTTCACATTGAAATTTTAACATAGTTCGAAAAATATTAAAATATTTTACTAATTTATCTTGCGAATAAATTTCAATTTTTTGAAGTGAATCTCCTAAATCAATTATATCCATAATTTGGCTTTCAATCATTTTTAAATTAATATTTTTTATTGAAAATTACAAAATGTTTTAAAAACATATATATTTAAATTTAAAATTAAATAAAAATTTAAAAAAATTAAAAATTAAATTAATTCTTCTTCTTCGTTGTAAATATTTAATTCTATTAAAATATCTTCTATTTTATTTAAATCAAAAAGATTATCTCTATAATTAGAATAATATTCATCTTCTTTTTCATTATTTTTTATCACAATATGTTCAATTAAATTTTCTAAATTATATTCATTTGAATTCAATTTATTTTTATCTTTAATATTATAAGAATTAAAAATATCATCAATTTTTTTTTGAACTTTATTTTTATTATCGGAAGAAATATCTAAATTTAAAAAATTATAATCCTCATTCATAACTTCTTCAATACTATCTATTTTTTCATTCATTAAAATTTCTTGATCTCTTTCATCAAATCTTTTTCTTAAATCAGATAAACTTAAATTAGATAATTCTTCTAAATTTAATTTTTTTTTTCCTCCTCTTAATATTTCTTTCTTTTTATTGGGCTCACTTTCCTCATCATCATTAACTTCTTCAATATTATCTAAATTATTTTGAAGTAATATATTTGTTCCTCTTTTTATTACTTCATTATTATAATTAGAATCAGGATTTTTATTATTATTATCATCATTTAAATTATTAAGATTAGTTTTTCTTTTTTTTATTGAAAGTTTTTTTTTCAAATGTGAATTTGATTTATTAATCTTAACTTCTTTTAATTCTCTTTTACCATTTTTATAAGAAATATTAAATGTTTTTCCATTTTTTTCAATTGGAATTTTAGGAATTGAAATATCTTTATTTTCAGATATATTTTTTATTTGTTTAAAAATATCAAATTGAAAAGTTCGTAATTGATTATGAAATTCTTTGAATTGATTTTCTTGTTCTTGTAATAAATTATCTAATTCTATATCACAATCATCTACATTAATATTATTAAAATATGAATTAACTAATGAATTTCTTATTTGATAATTTTTACTTTGAGCAATACTTGCTCTTAAATTATTATAATTTTTTTGATTTCCTTTTTCTAAATTTATTACTTCTTTTTTTAATTCATCTATTTTTTGATTTCCATAATTATTATCATATAATTGATTAATAGATTCATTTATTTCATTTTTTAAATTATTTAATTTTTTCTCAAAATAAAATTGCTGGAAATTATTATTTTCAATAACAATATCCTGTTTAAGATTATTATTATTATGTTCCCTAATATAATGATTATAAACTTCATCATAACTTTTAAATATTTTATTTGGACAATTTTCACAATAATAATTTCCTTGTTCATCGTGAAAATCAAAAGGTGCTTTTTGATTTTTATCAATTTGTCTATTTGATATTAAAATATGTTTAAATATTAGAATTTTTTCTTGAATATTTTTTATTTTTTCATCGTTTACTGTTATTATTTTTTTTTCGTTATCATTTTTCTTTTTATTTAGTTTTTCTATTCTTGAATTTAGATTTGTTAAAGAATCTTTTGATTTATTATTTACATTTTCAAATATGCTTTGTGTTTTAAATAAAAATTGAAGTAATGATTGAAATTTAGTTATTATTCTTAAAAAATCCTTTCCTTTGGATTTATCAAATTTATTATATAATAATTCTGGCAAATAAATTTCTATTTCTTTTAAATCTCCATAATTTAAAATTTTTTCAAATTCAATTCTTAATATTTCCTTTTCAGGAAATGGACTATTTAGATTTATATTACTTTCATCTAAGTGTAATATTCTTTCAATTTTATTTTTATATTTATTTTGAAAAATATTATTTTGTTGGTTATCACCAAAATATATTGATCTTGATAATTTATTTGAATTTTGAAAAATATCATTATTATTATTATTGTAAGGTGAAAAACTATATGATAAATTTTTATTGTAATTTAAAGGAGATGAAGTTTTTTCATTTTCTTTAAATTTATGGAAACGAAAAGAGCTTTGTGACATTTTTTTATTAAATATTTTATTTTAATTATTTTTATTGAGCTATTTAATAATTTATTTATTATTAAATAAACAAATATATTTACCTAATTTAACTGATCAAAATAAATATATTAATTACCTATTATATTTAAATAATTTATATCAATTAATACATTATATTATAAATACAAAATAATAAACCAAAGAAGGAAATATAAGTTAATTTTCTATAAATAAGATAACCCTATATATAGAAATTACACTTAATTATTTCCAAAAATTTGAAAGTAATTATTAAAAATACTAAAATTAATTTTAAATAAATTTTCAGATTCAATTTTTGACAAATGACATCGATTACAAATTTTTCTGAAAGAAAAATTTACATTTTTACAATAAAAACAAACCCAATCACCTTCTTTATCATATAAATACGTTTTTTCTTTTCCTTCATTAATATTATTATTTTTATTAATATTTTTATTTACATTCATATTTTTTGGTTTTTTACATCTATTACATTTAATTCTTGATTGAAAATTATAATTATTACAATAAGGACAATTCCATCCTTTACTTCCATAAAATTCTTTATATATTTTTTTTTTATATTCTTTATTCTTAAAGTTTTGAATATTAATATTCTCTTCTTTACAAGAATTCTCTTTTTGATTTTTATTTATATAATTAATTGTATTATTGTCATTGAAGTTAAAAATTTGATTTTTATTATCTTTTAAATTTATATTATTCATATTGTTAATAGAATTTGAAATATGATTTGAGGGAATATATTCTTTATTAAATAGATAATAATTATTTTCTAATTGCTTATCTTTTTCATTATTATGTTTATTATATATATAATTATTGTTTATATTAATACTATTATCGTTAATATTATTACATTCTTCTCCTTCTTCTAATTCATTATATTCATTTTCTTCATCATCAGAATTTAAATAAAATTGTTTTTGTTCATGAAAAAAAGAATCTTTTGGAATAAAATTATGACTTTTATCTAAATCAATTATATCATTATTTTCATAATATTTTCTATATAAATAAGCATTATTTACAATAAAATAAGATACTATAGGTGAAAAAAATAAAGTTAAACTTTTCTTATATTTTCTAATAGAAATATCTGAGTATTCAGTTATTGTAGTTTCTGAATTTGAAATTGGACTTTCTTTATTATTTTGTAAATCATTACTTAAATTTTTTGTACTCATTTATTAATTTATATATATTAAATTTATTTTTTATGAACAATTTTAATGTTAAATATATATAAAATTTATTTTATTAAATTATTTATTTATAAGTTGAGATTATTTTATAGGAAAATTATTTTTTCAAAAAATTCTTAAATATTTTTAACCAATAGGTATACAACAACAAAATAATTTTTTTTTCTTTTTGATAGGCAAAGTATATTCGAATTTATTTGTATCATTTTTATTAATATTTGAATTATCATTTTTTGTATATAAATTTTCTTCAGTATCTTTAGTATAAGGATTTGTAGAATTATAACTTTTTTTAAATTCTTTTTTTTCATTTTTATAATTTAATTTCAATGTTTTTTTATTTTCAGAAAGACTATTATTATTAATAGTCTCATTTATATTTTGATTATTAATATTTTCGATTATTTTTTTTTTCTGTAAAATTAAATGAGGATTTTCATTTAAAAGAACAGTTTGTTTCATTCCTTTCGAAGAATAAGCAACAACATTATTTTTTTCATTATTTATTTGATTAGAAAGTATAGATTCATCAACTTCACTTATTTTATTTTTAGAATGATAATTTAGCATAAATTTATTATGTCCATTTTTTTTATAATTAAAATTAAAAGCAGATTCACCTAAATTTTTTTTTCTTGGAGAATCTTCAATACTTAATTTATTCTTCATAAAATTTTTTGCCATTGACTTTGGTCTCATTTTAAAAAAATTATTTACTTCGTTGTCATTATTTTTTTTTTTTTGAAAGTCTTTTGAATTAAAATGTCTTATTTTTATTTTATTTTTTTCATGATTATTTTTTTTAATTTGATTTTTTGAGTCTGAGTGGTTTTGATTTTTATTTTCATCTTTAAGAGATTTTAAAAATTTTTCATAATATTGAATATTATCTTCATCAGAAGAATCTGAAGAAGAATCACGTTCTAATTGATTTTTTTCTTGAATCCTAAGAATTGTATTTTGTAATTGTTCACCTAAATTATTTTGTAATCCAAAACCAAGGTCATTAATTTCTTTTATTTGATTCATTTATTAATTTAATTTTAAGTAATTTGTTTTTTTAATATATTTTTTTAATGTTTTAAAGAAAAATATTTTTATTTTCTATTTCAAAGATTAAATCAAGAGTTTTTTTAGAAATAAAAATATTACTTTTTATATTAATCTTAAACCTTATTATTTAATTAAAAAAAATAATAAGAAAATTAATAAATGAAAGATTATTTTCATTTAGATTATGAATATAATTATTTTTCAAAACATTTTAGTGCAAATTTAACAAGGTTAATTTCAATAAGTGATCATTATGATAAATTAACGAATTCAGGGAAAGAATTTTTTGATAATTGTTTTCAGAAAAAAGAAGAGTTTTTAAAGACTAAATGTGATTTAGAAGATAATTGTAATAATAATATGTCAATGTGTATATCTCTTTTTTTTGAACAACAAAAATCTATGTTTAAAGAATATAATTCTATATTAAATAAAATTAAAAATGATTTTATTAAACCTTTAAATAATTATCATCAAGTTTTTTCTGAAAAATATGATGGAATTTTAACTAAATTATCAGAAGGGAAAAAAAAGATTAAATTGCTTTATAAGAAACTTACTGAAAGTAGGAAAAACCATTATTATGAATGTAAAAAATTTGATGAAATTAAAAAAGAAAATGAAGAAGATTATACGAATGAAAATATTATTAATCAAAATTTTTTTGTTGAAGAAACTTATAATATTTATATAAAACAATTAAATGAATTAAATGATTATATTGAAAAATATAATTCAGAGTATGATAATATAATTCAAGAAATATTACAATTAGAAGATAATTTTAATTCTTTTTTAAAAAATAAGTTTATTGATTTATACAACATTGAACAAGAATGCGTTTTAAAAAGTAGAGATGAATTTCCTTTTAATTTATATTCTTCAAAAAAAGATTTAGATAAATTTAAAAATGAATTAATGAATTCTTTTGGAAAAGAAAATAGAATAGAAAAACAAAAATATATTTCATATTTAGAATTTAAAAAAATGATTCCTAAAGATAAATTAATTAAAAAAAATGAAGAAAAAAAAAATAAAGATTTAGGATTATTAGCAATATCAAATGAGTTTTTTTATGATGAATTTGATGATGAAGATGATAAAGATTTTAATTTTGAACTTCCTAAAAAATCAAATGAAGAAATTATTGATATTTTTATTGATAATATTTTTAAAATTAGTCCAATTGATAATACTCATATTCAAGAAATAAAAACAATTATTTCAGAAGATATTTCTTATATTAAAAGCTTTGTTCAAAAATATTTCAATAGTAATAATAAGAATTATTATAAATTTGAAAATGAAAATAATATTATTCAAATTGGATATATTTTTAATATAATATTAAATACTTTTAATTCTTCATTAATTGAGGAAAATATTCAAACTTTAATTAGTATTTTATTAATTGGAGAAAGAAGTTATTATAATGATATCTATTTATGTTCATTGATTTGGGAAAATAATTTCTTAAAAATAAAAGACGTTTGGGAAAAATTAATAGAAAATAGATTAATTCAAAAATTATCTTTTCAAGTAAAAAGTATTTCAGAAGTAAAAAAAAATAATATTAAAAAAGAAAAAAATTCAATGTTTTCTTCTTTTATAAAATCAAATAGTGATTTCGAAAAGAATTCAGAAATAAATCATTCATTGTTAGAAACTTTAAATTATGATAAAAAAATAAAAGATTATAATTTATTAAATGATAATGAAAAATTAATAGTTGATTATGAAGTAGAAAATTTAATAAAAAAAATTTTAATTGAATTTATTGAACATTGCTTAAATTATCAATTATCAATCCCTGATACAGTTAATTTAATTGTTGAAATAGGTTCTAAATTTAATTTATCTATTGAATATATTAATTATTTTATCTTATGTATTAATATAAGTTCTTTATCTATTTGTAGAAAAATAAAAAATTATCATATTAAAGAAAAAATAGATTTAATTAGAAAAAATGATATTTCTCTTAAATTAAATTATTCTTGCTTAATGAAAAAAGAAAAAGAAAAAAATTTTGTTTTATTAAATACAATAAATTATTTAAAAAAAGATGAAATAATTCCTTTCTTTTTGTTAAAAAAATCAATATCAAAAAAATTGAAATCTACTTTTTATTTAAATTACTTAACTTCAAATAAAAATATTTCAAATAAAATAAGATTAGAAATATGGAAATCTTTATTAAATATAAAAGAAATATCAAAATCAATAAAGAATCAAATTTTAAAAATAAATGAAAATCAAAAAAAATATAAAATAATTAAACAAGATGTTGAAAGAACTCATATTGGAGTTTTTTCAAAAGAAATAAATCAATCAATAATAAATATATTAATGAAAGTAACAGATTTATTAGAAAATCAGAATAATAATAATCAAGCTGATAATATTAATAATGAATATTATCAAGGAATGAATTATCTTTCTGCTTTTCTTTATACTTTAACTCAAAATGAAGAAGATTCAATTTATTTATTATATTCAATTTTAACAAACACAGAATTAAAATTTATATATAATAGAAAAATGGTAAAATTGAAAAATTTTTATTTAATTTTTGAAAAATTACTTAAATTATTTATTCCTCAAATTTCTTATTGTTTTAAAAAAAATTCAATTAAAGTTAATCTTTTTATTACTCCTTTTGTTGTTACTATTTTTACTAATTTAATTCAAAATCAAAAAAATATTCCTTTAATAGTTTTAAATATATGGGATGAATTCTTATTAAAAGGATGGAAATCATTAATGCATTCAATGTTAACTTTAATTTCTTTTCATTATGAAGAAATATTATTAAAGTCAGGAGAAAATTTATTGAATTATTTAATTAATGATTTATCAAAATCAAAATATTTTTCAGATGAAAATATACTTTTATGGATAAATGAAAAGAAAAAATTCAAAATAAAAAATAAATATTTAAAACTTTTAGAAGAAGAAGTATCTTTTGAAAATAAAAATAATCCACAAAAATAATTAAAAAATATAAATAAATCAAATAAAAAATTATTTTTATTTAATAACTTAAATTATAAATTAGATAAAAAAACTAACACTAATAAATTCCCTAAAAAAAAAAATACTTTTAAAAAAAAGACAAGGAAAAAAATAAATGGAAGATGAAAAAATACGATATGTTTTCAAATATAAATCTTTAGGGAAAGGGATATCAGGAGAAGTATTATTAGCATATGACTTAGAGAATGATATAGATGTGGCAGCAAAGCATATTCCAAAAAATCTAGTAAATGATGAAAAAGAAATGGAATTATTTACCAATGAAGTTTTAATATCAACATTATGTGAGAATGAAAATTTAGCAAAAGTGCATGATATTTCAGACATTGAAGGAGAAAAATATTTAATTTTTGAATATTGTAATGGAGGTGATTTGCAAACAGCATTAAGTAATTATAAAAAGAAACACCTATTTTTAGATGAGAAAATAGTTCAAAATATTGTATCACAAATATTAAATGGATTACAATGTTTACATAATAAAAAAATAATTCATCATGATATAAAACCTGCAAATATTCTTTTGCATTATGATAATAATGAAGATTTAAAGCAGTTAAATTTAATGAAATGTAAATTTAAAATATCAGATTTTGGTTTATCTAAATTTAAAAATGAACAACATGAAAGAATGATAGGTGGAAGTCCTTTATATATGGAACCATATTTATTTGATAAAAATGTACCAATAGAAATAATTGAAAATGAAAAAGTTGATATTTGGTCTCTTGGTATTTTAACATATGAATTATTATTTGGAATTACTCCTTTTGAAAATGCTTCTTTTATTCCTGATAATGCTTTAAGAGAATTAGTTTCTAATTTAAGTAGAGGAACTTATTTTATTAATATGAGTTACAGAGATAAAATTTCACTTCAAATTATTGCTTTTTTAAATAAGTGTTTACAAATTGAACAAAATAAAAGAGCAAGTTCTGAAGAATTACTTTTTTCTGAATTTGTTACTAGGGATATTGAGAAATTTTTTTTTTTAAATAAATATAATTTAAAAAAAAATTTTCCTCATGAATATATTATTTATAATGACAAAATTAAGATGAATATTAAAGATGGAGGGAGATTAAATGTTATTATTAATATCTAATTTTTTAAATATTATTATTATAATTTTGTGAATCTTAAAATTAAATTTAACTTAAGTATTGGATTTAATTTTATTTTTTTTAGATTTTATTTAATTAATTTTTTTGATTTATATTTGAATTTTATTTTCAAATTTTATTAATAAACTTTAATATATTTAACCTTAAATCTTTTAAGTTTGTTTTTATTAATAGATAAATAAAAATTAGATTTATTTGATGAGTTCAAAAAATATATAAAAAAAGCATGAATATAATGTTTTCTTAATGAATTAAGTATTAAAATTTAAGTTTCTTTTCTCCTTTGTTTTCTTAAATTTTTTATTCCATTAATGTTTATTGAATGTTTTAATTTGTTTTTTTTTGTTCAAAAATTAAATATATTAGAAAAATTAGAAATGAATGAATGTATAAAAGTTTATATTCCTTCAACTAGTTGATTTCATTTAAAAAAATTTTTAAAGATTTTTTTATTAATTATGGTTTTATATATTTATTATATTTTATTTATTAGGAATTTTGATTATTATTAAATAATTTATAATATTTGATACAATTAATAACTAGAAAATTATATCATATCAAAACAAATAATCAAATTTCTACACACTATAAAAGAAAAATAGAATTAATTTTAGATATATTATAGAAAACTGATTAACTTTTTTAATTATTTTTATCAAATTATTGTACTCTTAACATTAATTCTTTAAAATCATCAAAATTTATTTTTCCATCTCTATCTTTATCAACTTCTTTAATTGTACTTTTAAAAATAGAAATTAATGTAGGATTACTTTTTTTAACAAAGGCATTCATAATTTTTTCAACTGAAAGAGTTCCAGTATTATCTTTGTCTAGAAATTTAAAAGCATATTTTAAATTATCATTATTTAAAGCTAAACTTTTATCAATACAAGCTCTTAAAAATTCTTCATATTCAATATAACCATTATTATCACCATCTAACATTAAAAATATATCATCAATGGCTTTATCAACTTTATCTTTACTTCTAAATTGATATAATCCGTTAACTAATTCAACTTTAGTTAATTTACAATTTCCACTTAAATTAAAAAATCTAAATAATTTAAGTATTATTTTCGTATCTTTATTTTGTGGAATGTTATGAACTACAAAAGCTAAAACTAATTGTTGGAATTTACTTTGGAATTTATAATTAAGTAAATTATCTAAATATATTTGAATTTCATCATTAGTAAAATTAGAATAAAGACTTCTTCCATTAAATTTACTAAAAAAACTATGATTTAAAGCCTCACTAGCACTTAATCTTTTATTAATATTTCTTTCAAGAAGTAAATTAACTAAATCTTGTGCTTCTTTAGATTTACTTAATAATTTAGGATGTTTATTATTATAAACTCCAATTTTTATACTTTCAATTATTTCTTCATCTGTTTTCCCATCAAAAGGTGCTCTTCCAACAATTAACATATATAATATTACTCCTACTGACCAAGTATCACATTTTTCATTATATTTTTGCTTTAATACTTCAGGAGCTATATAATATGAACTTCCAACAACTGCTTTTTCATTTTTATTTTTTTTAAATATTTTAGCTGTTCCAAAATCAATAATTTTAATCCAGAAATAATCTTCTTTTGTTTTTAAATCTTTTTCTATATCACTTATCATAATATTTTCTAATTTTAAATCTCTATGTAAAATATGATGATCATGTAAGTAATATAATCCAGAAAACACTTGATAAAATAAAACAGCTAATTGATTTTCAGAATAAGTATTTTTAATATAACCATATAACTCACCTTTTTTACAATATTCAGTTACAATATAAAAATCAGTTAAAGTATTATAAAATTCATATATTTTAACAATGTTAGGATGATCTAATTTTTTTAAAATATCAATTTCATTTTTAATTTCTAAATCATCAATTTCATTTTCTTTAACTTTTTCAATTTTTTTCATAGCAACTGTAACATTAGTTTGAATATTAACAACAGAATAAACAGTACCATAACTTCCATCACCTAATCTTTTAACGACTTTATATTTTTTTGAAGGATCACCTTTTTGTTCTTCTATTAAAGTTTGAGTTTTAACATTAATTTTCATTTCTTCTCTAAATTTACTTTCCATTCTACTTTTTTCTACTAATGTTGTACTCTTTTTATTTCTTCTTTTAAATTTTTCATTTTTTTCTTTTTCTGCATTTGGAGTTAAACTTCTTTCTGATTTTTCAAATATTACTTTTTTAATATCATTTAATTTATTTGTTTTTCTTTTTTCTTTTTTTCTTTCTATTATTTCATTTAAATCTGCTAAATTTCTGTTACTTCTTGATTTTGCATTCATTAAATTTTGAGATGATTGAATATTAAACATAATTTTATTATTTTTTGTACCATTTACTTTTTCTTCTTTTTGACTTTCTTTTATCAATATTTCATCATTTTTATTTATTGTAGAATTTGTATTTGCTTGGATTGTATTATTTGTTTTTTTTAATAATTGAGGTTGAGGAATTGAATTTGTTTTATCTTTTTTGTTATCTTCTTCAACATTTATTGTATATTTATTTGGGACTATTGATATTGAAGATGATGAACCACTACATATACCCATTGTTTTTTTAATTATTTTTTTATTTAATGGAGAATGTTGTTAAAAGAGCGATTAAATTATATTTTAATATTTTTTTTGCCATGCTTTTTGGGAATTGTTATTTATTGAAAACTTTAATGAAAATTTTTAAGAAAGAAATTAAAATTTCTATTGTTATTAAGTATTCTGCTATAATTGAAATTATATTATATTTAATAATGTTAATTACCTTATATACTATTCCTTCATTTTTCAATTTATTATTTTATGGTTTTTTTTTATTAATAGCATACTATATAAATTTATTTTTCTCAAGTCTAATTTATTATATAGTAAATTTCCTAGGAATAAAATTAAATAAATACACTAATTTATTTTTATTTATAGGGATTGGAACATTAATAACATCAATAGGAATGATAAATGAAAATAGATTATTATATGAAAAAGTAAAAATAAAATGTAATAATTTAAAAGGCTCAATTAAAATAGCTCATTTATCAGATTTACATTTAGGAGCAATTTATGGTAAAAAATTTGTACAAAAAATAGTTGATTATATTAAAGAAGAAAATAAAATTGATTTTATTGTAATTACAGGAGATCTTGAAGATGGAAATATAAAAATGACAAGTGAAATGTTAGAACCTTTTTCTCAATTAAATATACCTAAATATTATGTTACTGGTAATCATGAATCTTTTTGTTCTTTAAATGAAGTTTTTAAAACTATAAATAATTCGTCTATAACACATTTATATAATGAAAATATTATATTTGATAATAAAATAAATATTATAGGGATTGATTATGATTCTAATTATGATTTAATAAAAAATAAATTAAAAAGTTTAATTCCAAAAAACAATTATCCTAATATTTTTATTCATCATATTCCTATATTTGAAGCAAAAGAATTAAGTGAATATAATATATTTTTATTTTTATGTGGACATACACATGGTGGCCAATTATTTCCTATGAATATTTTACATTATTTTGTAAGTAAGGTTTATAAAGGATTATATAATTATAATAATAGTAATTATATTTATGTTGCTAGTGGGGTTGGTACTTCAGGGCCTCCTATTAGAACTATGTCTAGAGCTTTGATTGGTATTATTAATTTAGAAGGGAATATGTAATTGATTATTAGGGTATTTTAAATTTGCTTTTTTTAATAAATTTATTTATTTATTTTCATTAATTCTTTTTAAAAATAATAAAAGATTTTATTAAATAAATTCAAATAATGATTCAAAATTATTCCCAAACACTTTTTCCCATTGTTTTCAAAATTATTTTTCATTTATTTAAAAAATTAATTAATAATTTTAAAACCAATAGATTATAAAAATATGAATTTAATTTAAATTGGAAGAATCTTTTATATCTTTTAAAATTGGTTTAATGTGCTCAATTTCCATAGCTTCATCAATTTTTTTGAATAAATCTTTTTTTTGTAAATTAGCTAAAAGTTTTTTAACATAATCAGCCTCAGAACATTTTAAAATTTCTTTTTCTCCTTCAGTTAAAGAATTAGGATCTTTTTCTCTAATTTTTTGTTTTTTTTTATCTAGTCCTCCATTTAAGCTTTTAATAATTTGTTGACCATGAATTTCAAAATTTTTACTTAATTTACCAACATTAGGTTCTTCCATTTTTTTCCTTTGCATTTTTTTTAAAAAAAAATCAAAAAATGAATAATTAAAGTTTCTTATTATAACAATTTATAATTATTTTATTTTAAAAAAAATATTTATATTGTTTGACATATAATAAAAATCGGTAAAATTTTCATTAATTTTCTCAGAGATTTATTTGCTTTTGTTTTCCATTCTTTTCACTTTCAATTGCTAATTATTTTTAAAAATCAAATATCCAAAAAAAAGAAATAAACAAATTTAA